>Ga0065711_1040448_pt1 | contig 16949 bp, 8 predicted proteins | sample Hoacrofraction12_FD_59098 | JGI IMG/M metagenome (GOLD analysis project Ga0065711, IMG submission 59098) | Hoatzin crop microbial communities from Cojedes, Venezuela - Epithelial fraction 12 v2 (version 2) | ecosystem: Host-associated > Birds > Digestive system > Esophagus > Crop | place... | reverse complement strand
AGGAAGTTCCGTCTGAACATGAGGAAGAACTTCTTCACTCTGAGGGTGACGGAGCACTGGAACAGGCTGCCCAGGGAGGTTGTGGAGTCTCCTTCTCTGGAGATATTCAAGATCCACCTGGACAAGGTCCTCTGTGGCCTGTTGTAGGTGACCCTGTTTTGGCAGGAGGGTTGGACTAGATGACCCACAGAGGTCCCTTCCAACCGCTACCATTCTGTGATTCTGTAAATCTGAGCAATGCTTTGACTGATCTTTGCTATTTAGCACACAAGGATTGACACTTGTTGCACTAATGGCTGCAGCAGAATAATTTGCAAGCCAACGAAAATGAAGGTTTAAAACCTGCCAGAGGACAGTTCTTGATGGAAAAGCTTATTCCTAGACCAAAATGGATATCTTTTCTCTTCAGTACTTAAAGCCAAATACAGTCAGGAAGCGAACAAGTAGACTGTCAGCTATTGCAAATGGCCTGAAAGATTCACACAGGGTTTTACTGGCTTCAGTCGTCTGAGATGACTGTTAGCTCTGCACCTCGCCAGCTAACAATTTTGCAGCCCCTAAGCACTCCAGCTCCTCCTTTTGAGATCCAGCTTTTACACAAGTAACTTTTGAGACACTTTGTGTGGCAGCAGGACAGCAATCTGAAGCTTGGCTGACTGCTATCAATGCAGTAGCAGCATAATCCAAATAAGCAAATACATTTTATGGGGCTTATGCAAACAGTGTTATAAAATATAAACTAATCATTCACTTTAGTAAGGCTATACCCCTTATATACTTTGCAGCAGAGAAGGAAAGAAACCTCTGTTTATGTGTATTAAAATCATGTATAAATAAATCCAAAGACAGTTTAAGCTTAAGGTTAATGTAATAGGCCAATTACACATGACAGACAAAATTTTATTCTCTGAATTCCTGACCTCCTCCTTCTTGGAACACACAAAAAAACCAAGACATTTGCACATTACATCATAGCGAGTGTCTTGGATGACAATTTCCTTTCTAATATTTTTCTTAGTTATTTGAGAGAGCAAAGCCATAGTTAATAACACTAAATAAAAAAAATACATGTGCATTTTATATGCTCATCAGCAAACTAAATATGTATCATCTTCACAGGTTATTCTGACTGCAATAAGAAGTCCCATATCTGCTTAAAAGAAGGAACTATCTGATGCAGCATCAGAAAAATCTCTTGACAAACCTTACCAAAATCACTCGACAAACCTTACCTTACCTTGCTCTTCTTTTACCTATATTACTTTGCAACGAATTTAACATATAGTCTAAAAGCAGTCTGTAATTTAGTGGCATTCAGGAAACACGCTAGGGTAAAAACAGATTGTCTGCTTAGTCCAATCTACAGAAGGCTACTGTACTAGGTACAGAAGCAAACACTGACAATCTGCACTGTCACATAACATGCTGAAACAAGTAATGGTAAGTCCCACAATAACAATTCCATTTTTATTTCTGTGTACCCTAGTGTTTTAGAGACAAATCAACTTCTGCTTTCTCTCAGTGTTAGGGCCCTCTATTCATCTGCAGAGTGAAAAGTTTTCTAAGTTTTTAATGTAGGTCACACTAAACTCTTAATGGTGTATTCAACCCAGATGCAGCTATTAAGCTTTGCTTTAAAACATTCTCATTTCCTAAGCCAAGTGCCCTGGCTCAGTGCTGTCATTATAAATTTCAAGTCCCAAAATTAGTAAGTGGTAAAGGTGAAAAAGGATGGAAACACAACACACCCACGATTCATTATTGATTAAGTGGTATCTAATATTGGATGAGAAAACTAACAAGCACTTTATACTTAGAACTGACTTGACTGCTTCTACAAATTGCATAGAAAAGGCAATTTTCTTTAGATGCACAGCAAGCACAGCTCCCACTCTACAAGAAAATATGCTCCCTCTTGCATTAGCATGGAGAGCTGGTCACTTCAGCTGATGAGGGACCTCCACCAGCTCTCTGCAGGGAGACACTAGGAGAGGCACTCTGCGAGCATTAAGACAACACCAGTTAGCTTGCTCAAGTGTCTGGCAGACACCAAAGCTACTATTTCACAGTAAAGGTAAAACTTCTCTAAGTAAACATTTTCTTCCTGCCATTGAAATATTTTAATAATTTTTTCACTTAAGACAACAGTTCTTTAGTAATACAAGAGAATCATCCAATCAAATGCAAAATTACTTTTTTTTTTCCTTTATATATAACATATATATATATTCTGGGAGAAGTTGGTGGATATGATGGAGGCCTTTTCATAATCCAGAAATGAGACTTGCTAATCTGAAGTCCTTTCTTCTTTCACAATAAACAGGCTTCACTAAAACAACAAGGGAAATCCATTAACCCTGTGCTTTCCTTACTTGCTGCTTGGCTGCATTCCTTTGTTTTTATCATGAGTAGTAATTCTTCCTCACAAACACCGCTTCAGCCAGTGAGTTGCCACATTGCTATTGTAAGACTTGAGTGTTATTTAGCATGGAACTAGCATCAGTTTACCCATCTTAAAATAATATTTTGCTAGAGTTCAATAATTGTAGTCAAAGGATGTTGTATTTCAGGTAGCAAAGTACTAATTTTTCCTCTTCATACTTGAGGACATTTTTAAAAACCTAGGTTCAGAAGAAGGTAAGACTTTGTGTTGCTCAGAAGATCTGAGGTCTACTTAAAAAAAATAAAAACAGTCAAAATCTTCAAGATTCCAAGTCATACCTGCACTGTCAGAGCCAGAGCTCAGTACAGAGCACAGAACAGGAGGCAGCCCATAAAGGAACCATTGTATGGGAAGCAGTACACAATTATGCATTTATGGAGGATTGACGGTTCTCTCAAGTTTTTAATCAAGTTTTGTCTCAAAGAGCTACGGTCAAATATCCAAGCTGTACCTTTTCCTTTCAAGTCTGTCCTTTACTTCATTCCCAACACAATGCATCCTTCTTTATAGACACTCCACGCTTTGTTTTATTAATGAGATCATCTTCTCTTCTTCCCCTTCACCTCCCGCAATGCCTTGAAATGGGCTGCTTTTTTTAAGCTATAGACTGATTTCCATTGTCATTTTTATAAGAAAAGTTCTCAGGAATAGTTCTTAGCATAAGAACTAATGACTAAATACAGCTACATTTTTAAAAACTTTTATTTTTTGTGTCTTGCCAGATGACTAGCTTTTTTTGGACGAACCTTAGAAATTAGAAATGAAATAACAGAAGGGCAGAGTAATTGGTTTTTTGCTTTTTTCCAAACTTTTTTTCATGAAGCAAATGTGGGAGAAAAAAATATGATAAGAAAGATCTACCTTCCGCAGGTGCTAAGAGCCAAGTTATCATCATTAGCACAGCTTTTTTAATTGGTTTGTTTGAAACTAATTTTCAACCTCGTAACAAATATTTTGTAAAGCATGGGCAAATTTTTCTATATACTGCCTAATTACAATACCTAGCTACTACCTGTGTTCATCTGAAGCCACCAGTTTCCACACAGAACAAACAACACATTCTCTAGTTAATACAGTTCTGCTTACTCTGTCTTTAACTACAGACAGAGCAGAGAAAGCAAAATTTCAGTGATCACTTTTAAAGTATAGCCTTTAGAAGTGTCAATAAACAGAGAGCCTATTAAACACCATATGATGCATTCATGACTATAGCAGACTATAAGCCCAGGCTCATTGACCATCACCACCCAGGTCAAAACGCTTAGTTAAGCACTCTTCACTTTTATTGTTCTCTTAAACTTTTATTTAAGTTAGGTTAAGCATTATGCTTCTAACTTCAGCAGCAAGAAGCCTTAATTAAGAGATAAGAATACTTTTAATTATCTTGGGAAGATATAGAATGACAGTTACATGTAATTTCTTAACACATGGGTTTAATTGATAATTTTCGTAAAATTGGCAGTGGAAGTGTGAAAGAATTCAGAAAAGTTCATCTGCAGTACAACTAACATGGTCCAGGCTCCCTGCCTGATAAACAGATTGTGCCTAGGAGCTGGTATTACTCACTTAATATGGCTTTGTTTAAAAACCTTCCCTTGGCACCTCCACCCCCCCAAGAACAGGGACCTTCCAGCAGGGGGAAAGAGGATGTTATTGCCCTTTTTCATTTAAGCATGCGCCTAATTTCATCACAGTCAGCAAAACACTCAGGCACATGCTTGTGCTTTTTTTCTTTTTTTTTAGTGGACTCTTCTACCTTAACTTGCAGTAAGTCTTTAGTTTATTTTTCAGAAAGGAGGAAGATTTACAAATGTTTTTATAGCCCTTAGAGTTCATTTAAACAGAAACAAGGTTTTCACTTGTGTGAATCTGTCCTGAAAGCGTGGGGGGGAACATACGAGCATTATTCTTTCCAAGGAGCAAGATTTTCAGGAGATAACAGTTTTTCTAGACCAGCTGGCAAAAAAAAATGAACAAGGTTTTCAGCATGCGAGCCCTTCAATTCTGGAGCAGGAGTCTTGCAAAGTAAAAGTAATTGTTCAGTACAGTTTCATTAAGTCAAGCATTTGGAAGGTCTGAAAGATCACGTAATACCTCAGGAGCCCAAGGATATTTTCTGGACTTGGGGTTTTTGTGCATGCAGCAACAGCTGCAGTAGTTCTGCATTTTGGGAGTGGATTCTGCCAGGAAGGGCCGTAGGAAAACACCAGGGAACATCAAGGCCTTGCGCTGCCCAGGGGTTAAGCTTTCTTAAGGACTGACTGTTTCGCTGCACACATTCAAAGTTCCTTTCTTTTTCTTTTTTCTTATTTTTCCAGTGACAATTTTGGGGTTTTTCCCCCCTCCCACTGGAAAGATAGATCTTATGGCTTACCTTGAACATTTTATAATAATTTTACAAAGCTGTACCTGGGGCCAGTCTGTATATACAAAATAATTCCTTCCTTCTTGCCCCTCCTTGAAAAACCGAGTCTTCAGTGGGACATACAAGCATCAGGCCAACACAGCTTCCCTGAGAGAGGCAAGCCATCCACATGGAACAAAAATTTTAGGGAGCTGTTGCTGATTTCACATATCTTGAACTGTAACTCTTATCTCATTCAGCTAAAGTAAATAAAGGTGCAAATGAACAGTAGGAAATCATTTTGTTTTCATTGGAGCAGGAATAAGCTGAAGTATGTTTGTTCCTGAATAAAGCAAACATGGCTATTGATTGAGCCCAGCTCACTCAGATGATTCAAATTAAGCACCAGGCATTCAGGCCTTGATGTTCATATCTCAGTTACAGTAACACAGGCAGAAACTATTCTGAGAGATGGTGTGCAACACTACTTACATTATTTGCAAGTATGCATTCTTGCCAGCTTTTCTGCTTGTAAGAAACAGCCAAAACACATGATTTTAAAGACACAAATATAAGTTGTTCATAGTTTTGTTTGTTTACAAGAGGGCAAACATGGACAAGAAACTAGAAGACCAGGACAGGGGACGGAGGCTGGGAGAAGAAGCCAATGAGAGCAGGAGACGGAATGAGGTGTTGTTCAGAGGCAGAAGAATATGTAATTCTAAAGCATATTTTCTGCAGAGCTGAAAGAAGACGCAGGACTCCTGCAGCTCAGCATGCCTTTACTATCAGCATACATTTATGAAAGTCAGTGAGAAAAGGCATGGTTCATTTCCCTTTAAGGTCTGTGCTCGTATATGTGTTGAACAGTAAAGACAAAAAGCAGAGTTTCCTACTCTAGATCTGGAGCTGCTAAATAATTAGAAAACCCCTATTAGCATGCATGCCTTCAAGCAGCTTACCAAAATTTATAGAAAAAAGCTAACTTTCTTTATACTTCTTCTGACTGTAATAGTGTTTATTGAAATAGGTACTATTATTCAGGGTTTTTTTCCACTGGTAAATCCTATATTCTGTGTATATATTCTTGCAGTTACTACATGATCTGCTATTCAAAATACTCCCAGTTTCAAAAAGGGTACAGGCTCTAGGTCTCTAAGACCAGTTTTTATTAGAAAATTTGTAAGTATTAAGAGAAACATTTATGTTTTCAAATATATATTATCTACTTTTTTCCCATTTTATTTTTGCACTCATAGACTATAAATTATAAGGAACACTTGCTACTTTTACTCATTACTGCCAAAGCTGCTGTGGGTGGGATTGACACTTAAAGTTAGATCATATGTGAAGGAAAGAGCATGAAATCTCTTTTCTTAGGACAGAGAGAGCTTTTCAGAGAGTTTCCCTTCTCAGCAACACAGGAGCTATTTTCATTCTAGAAAAGATTGACTTATTCACTTTATGTTGCGCGTAACAACTGGAAACAATTACCTCTTGAAAGAGGAAGGTTTCAATTCTAGTATGAGTGAGCAATCACCATCTGTAAAGTAGTACCTTCAGGCTGACTTAACTAAAAGTTCAAGAAGTTAAAGCCAGGAAAAGGGAAGAGGAAAAGAAAAAAAAAAGAAACTTCAAATGTTTCCAGCAAAAATGAGTCTTTTAGTCTTTTGTTTGCAGATAGATGATTATGCTCACGGGACGATTGTAAGAAGTGCATATTTTTTTTTTTACCATTTTCTGAGTTTGTTTGAAGTCACTTCTACACCATTGTGAGGATGTAGTCCAGATACCATCATTCTGAAGTTCAGAACAGTTGATGGATTACCCTCAACGCTGTTTATAAACAAAGTGCAAATGTAGAACCAGTGAAACATTCTGGCTTGCCTTTCATTTTAGAAACATTAAAAAAATATGTTAGGTTCTTGTTCTCTCAGGAGACAATTCTAGAAATTCAATTTAAAAATAAAAATCATTTTACATAAGAAAAAAACCACAAATCTTCACAAAGAAACATTACATCCATACACAAAAAGTCTTTCTTTTTGATCTTCATACAAAGCATTTCAGCAACAGGAAAACTGCAAAACATGTCACTTCTGTTAGAAGAAATATCTCAAAATGTTTTCTTATCTGAATCTTATCTTAACTAAAGCATATGAACATGCTGTTGGTCTGCAAAGAAGGTCTGGAGATATTGAGAAAACAGACTTTCTGATATTGTTTTCAATCTTACTATTTAGGACAGGACTGGAACTACTGTTTTCATACACACAGCATGCTTTTGAAGTATTTTAGCACTTGTAATCACCTCCAAAGCCACTAGAGTTGGAAGAAATTTTTTCAAAATAGATGTGAAAAAAATTAACTGAATTGTACCTGTCAGTTAAAATAATTCTTATTATTTCATACTTTAATCTCATTTTATAGTATGCCACTTACAAATGTTTAACAGTCACTAATCTTATTCAACCATTAGTGTTATTTTTCCCCACCTATAGTCTGTTGTTTGCTTTTTCCAATACTTACTTAAATATCATCTCTGGATGTCTTGCAAACCACCTTGCCCCCTCTTTTCTCCCATTACAATGTGCACCGATGTTACATACAAGCATTCTTTACCTGATCATGCATGAAATTCAGCTCTTTGTTGTTGGTGTTTGTGGTGGTCTTCATGAAACAATCATAATATCTCACTTTCCAAGTTTTTTTGCCCAATCACAGAAAGAGGGGGCCCCAGCCTTCGCAGATTCAGCAGTGAGGAAGGATGGAACAACAAGGGACAAATATGGAAGTGATGCGACTGAAGGGCTGCACAGCCGCTGACTCATAACCAAGCCATGTAATGCAGAATTTCACACACCAGATATAAGTGACGTTGAGGGAGAGGATAGTGTCTAGAAGACCTGTACATAATCACAACTACATTAGGTTGAGAGTAGCTCCTTTCTTTGCTGTGAGGGGAAGACCTCGATCCACAATTAGGTAGGTACAGAGACCTTGTAACTTGGGAAAGAAAACAAGGACACAAAAGATAAAGAACTAGGCTCTCAGAGGAGGATGAAAATATGATATGCAGGACTTCTCTGTTCCTTTTGTTTGCACACCATTGTGTGGCCTGATGTATTCAAGTTTCCGGCAGTTTTTCCTGCTATTTGTCTTTGTCTCATTATTACACTTGCACTTAAAGATGTTCATCTCATAACAGCAGTGACTCATAAGGATGGAGAACACACCTATGCATCAAGACACAATTTGGTCTTTTGATGAGGCTTTATGAACACTGATGTTCTCCTTGACATCTCTAAACTGGAGTCCTCTTTCAAAGCAGCAGCAAATGTAACAGAATAGGTTCAGAATTCAGTGCATAATTCAATCAGGTTCATCCATAACTTTGACAAGAGGACAGCTCTGCTTCAGTCATCTCCCTATAGACTCAGGGTGATAACAACGCACAAGAGAAAAAGAGTGAGAGCACTGCTTACAACAAGAGCATCCCAGAAGGTCCCTTGCACAAGCCCCATGACAGTCTGCAACTGGCATACAGAAGTGAGAAGTTGCAAGAGAGGAGTCAATCAGTCTTGTCAGTGCCAAAACAATTTTTGATACAGAGATGACTTGCTTTCTCAGGTGGGCTGCTTCCGAGTTAATGCTTCTTAAAGGAACTAGGGAGAAACTGAGGCTTTCTATTAGAAGCATCAACTTCTTAAACTAAATGTGTAAAGATTAACGTGGAAGATTGAAAGGCAACAATTTTCAGAAGCATAGTTCATGTTTTAATACATTTTTGGTGTATAGTATCTTACTTTTCATTAAAATCATGAATGACAGGCATCAAACAATTTTAAAGTAATATTCTACTGGCTTACAGTGAGGGGTCGTTTCTAAACTTCCAAGGCAGCTGTGAAAGAGTATAATGTTACAATCTGGATAACATCTTGCAGGGCCTACACTGAGCCCTCTCAAAATTTCTTACCTAGAGGCAGATACTTCCTTGGAGCACATGGAAGGTGAAAATGAGAAGGCAGAAAAAGTCCTTGCATAAGGAGTTTGTGGAGACTTTGGAATATTTTTCTTTCCTATGTAGTTTGCAGTGGCATCACTGCTAACAGTAATCACCTTTAGTTGCCATGACAGCCTCTGTGTTTCAGCTGACAGATAGAAAACGATGAAAGTTAATTTGCTGATCAAACAGCCCTGAAACAATCAAACAACAAAAAAACCTCCAACCAGCCTGCCTTCTTTCTTTTGTCCCACCAAGGAATAACATGTTATAGCATATCTTAAAAAAAAAATCTTTAAAAAACTAAGATTATGAAGAAAGTCCTGTCTTATAAGTCTGCATTTCTGTGCCATCAAAAGAAGGGCTCAGAACTCAGGAGGGACCAGTCCTTCCTCCGACCACCATGTCACATAACAAGCTGGTAAAGTTTGTGGTGGGTTGACCTTGGTTGGCTGCCACATGCCCACCCAGGCACTCTCTCACTCCCCACTTTTTCACCCATGACAGGAGGAGAATATAAAATTAAAAAGCTCTTGGGTCAAGATAAGGACAGGGAGATCTCATACCAGTTACCATCACAGGCAAAACAGACTCAACTTGGGGAAAATTAATTTATTGCCAGTTAAAATAGTTTTGTATAGTAAGAAACCAAGACAAACTGAAACACCACCTTCCCCCCAACCTCTTTGTTCCAGGCCCTCAACTTCACTTCTTCGTAAGCATCTCTTCTACCTTTTCCCCCCTCCCCGACTGTCACAAGAGGATGGGAAATGGTGGATTGTGGTCAGTCCATAACGGCTCCTCTCTGCTGCTTCTTCCTCTTCACACTCTTCCGCTGCTCCACTGTGGACTTTCCCATGTGCTGCACTCCTTCAGGGTAAGCCTGCTCCAGCATGGGTCCTCCGTGCCCATGGATCCTTCAGGGCTTATCCACCTGCTCCAGCTTGCTCTCTCCAGGGGCTGCAGGGGATCCCTGCCAGGATGCCTGGAGCACCTCCTCCCGCCTCCCGCTCTCCTCTCAGGGCTCCCAGGGCTGTTCCTCACACTTCTTCCCTCACTCCTCATGGCCGGGCAGCGTTTTGCTCTTCCTTACCCAGACTGCCCCCAGGCACCGCCATGGCAGCTGCGGGGCTGGGCCATGCCCTGTGGAAGGGCCGTTGGAGCCGACTGGAACTGCCCGTGTCCGGCATGGGGCACCCCCGGCCGCTTCTCACAGTGCCCGCCTGTGCCTGGGCACCTGCACCCAGTATGAAATTACATCCCTAAGTGAGGCGACTGCCTCTGTGTCTGCTGTTGGAAAGCTTTTGCAAGCCTTATCCTTACTGTTCCAACAGCCTTTACACATACGCTGCACTATTCAGTTTTCGTATTTCTTTCTAGTTTCACATCACCTATGCTGGTATTTCTACTTTTTATCCTTCTTCAGACCTCATCAAATATTAAATTTACTGTGTTAGACTGGGCTGCCTGGCGTAAGCAGGATTAGCCCCACTGAAGACTTAAACTCCCATTGAAGTGCTTGGTAAATGAAGCAATAGCTGCAGTGGTAGCCGAGAGCGCCACATGCATCCTATTTTGTTTCATGCTGTTGGTGTCTCCAACCAGGCAAAGGTAAGGTGATTGTTTTCTTTTTACAATTAGTACATACATCCATACAGTAGGATAACTAGACTACCATGCACGCAACTGTCATCACCATCATCCTACAATCTGCCAACAGGGAAAGATAATCCATGTCTTCAGGTAACTGAGACAAAGCTTTTCATGTACTAAAGCAGTGCTTGAATTCAACACTATATTTTAATCCTTTCATCACAAGCATCTGAGAACAGACTGCCGGGTGAACACAGTCCTGTTAACACCACTCTTCTCACCTCCCAATCAAAATGCGAGGATAAGAATGAAAGCAGGGAACTTTACACGCAAAACACTAGCAAAAAGTTTTCAAAGGCATTTTGAATCCAGAAAAGAGTTGAAAATGTAGGGGTTATCTGTTGCATTAAATGTCTTTTTTTATATCTGCCAGCAAGTGTGAAACAGTAACTTAAATGAGCCACTACTAATATTCTAAAGTGCACACATTTTGTGGCTAAGGTGTCCTTTTTTAATGGCTTTTTAAAATAATTTTTACTCTTTTAACCCAACTCTTGTCTTCCCTCGTGTTCAACAATAGTCAGTCACGGATCAAGTGCGTAGACTGCTGGAGTCTATAGAGGAAGCAGTCCACAAGACAATCTGGTACTTGGTATGCAGATGTTCAAAGTAATTCAAGGGAATACAACATTCTTTAAACTTTCATAAGACTATTGCAAAGCTTTTTCTTTGACTAAAGTACTCGTAATTCTTTAACTTTACAGCAAATAAATACTTTCAAATTAAAGAGTGTGCTAAGTCATATATCTGATATACCTCATAGCACTCATTGTCACTACTTTTAGGGCTGCAACTCCTTACCCTGAAATAGGATAATTCAGAATTTTTTACTGTACCAGGAGACCTAGTAGTAAGAGAACCCACTCCAGCCTTTCGGTTGAAGATGACTCCTAAGCATGTTAGTGTGTAAGATAAATATTGAATGTTTGCTAAACGTGTTTTTCTAAAAGATGTTTCTGTAAGATAGCAAACAAATATTGTTGTACAATATGTCATGGACCAATGCAAAAAAGTCATTTATTTGCTTGAAGAACAATGCAGAGCAGCTTGGGCTCAATATCACATAGTCAGTTGTGCTGCCCATAGGTCTCATGAGAAAATATTCAGGTGAATCCAAGTCAAAATTCTGATGAGCTGTTCAAGCAACCCTCATATTATACCAGCATATTTCCTTAATAATGGACAGAGGCCAGCTCAGTGAGGTTGACAAGAAGATCACAAACTGTGAATGGAAGTACTTTGCATGGAAACGTACCACCAGTTTTACCTTCCTCAGTGGGGTTCAATGTCAAGACCAATAAAGACAGTTTCAAATTACTGACTACATTGCAACTTACTTAAGTGATGAATATGAATTTTGAAATTTAAAAGGCACTTATGGAATGTTACAGATTTCCCCAAATAAAATACCAGAAAAGCCAGAAAGTGTGGGACAGAAACATTTAGTCTAACACCTGGAAAAAAAAAAACCACACACAGAGCTTGTGTCATTACCAAAACAATAAAAGGGGGTAAATGTAACATCAGTCTTATAGTTAAAATCTTGACATCCCAAGGCTAACTAATAGATGTTATGCTAAAATGTAACATTATTAGTGCATTATGAATAATTAGGGTTTATGTAAACTGAGTAAAAATAATTCCCTCTAGCAGTAATACTGGATTTGTGTTTCAAAAATTCTGCTAAGGCTTTTGAAGCAGCCAAATAGCACAGGCTGAAACAGCTGATGGCAGACCTGAACAGTCAAGGAGTTTCCACCATGGTCTTTTATTTAAGGCTTTGAGCAAATCATCTTTCACACAAGTATGTAATTAATTTGGGGAATTCATGGCCTTCACAACATGGTGTAGCAAAGAGTATGAAAAGACTCAAAGGTTTATACTGGTAGAGGATGAGTCCCTCAGTAGCTGTTGAGTATTTTGGTGCAAATATAATTTTTTTATTCATAAAGATCTTATACTATTACTTGTTTAAAGTTGAGAAACAAATTCATACATTAATTCTCTCAACATGCCTGATTTATATAAATACTTTCCTAAGAATTTAGCACTAGCCAGGACTGAAGATACAACACTGAACTAGATAAACTTTTAGTCTGACCCAGTATTGAGCTCTTATGTAAGTCTTAATTTTGGTCTACACAATTTCGTTCTCTCCACCCTTTTCTCCTCTGCATCATTAGTTCATATCCTTTTGCAATTCCATTTGTTCTTCAGTTATGTAAAATGTTTTCATTACTCACTGCTATTAGTTATCACTTGAGTGCACAATTCTGTTCCAGGCCACAAACTCTTCAGAGAACACAGACTCTCCAAGAGCAATGCTATTTCCTTGATGTCACTGCATTGGGAAGGGGAAAATGGCCAAGATATCTGATGAAATTATCCTGTAAAATCAGGATGCTTTACTTCCAAGTGTTTCTATTTGCTCTGTGCAACTAACGCACGAGAACATAGGCAGTTCTTAAGTCCTCAGTATTTTCTTTCAAAGTACACCATGTCTATTCAAACCAGGTAAATGGGTTCTCTCCTGCTGATAAGTAGTGGATCACGGCCTTTAAAAACCTCGCTATTCATAAGAATACCTTTAACAGGCAGCAGATAATCAAAATTCCAAAGAAATTTTTAATAGGAATAGGGATATGAATAATCCTCTCATAGTCTTTTAAAGCCTGTGGATTCATCGCATGCCTCCTGACTAGCTAAGATTCCCACAAGGCCCAAGTTACAACTTACAGTAAGACCACTAAGATGCAAGGAAGCTAAATGCAAAGACATCAGATTAACATTTCAAAAATCTGTTCTCTACATTTTTCTTTTTACAAGATTAGTTTGACAAGATCGGCTTTAACACAACTATCTTGAAGACAGTGTTGCAGATCATGAACCACAGAACCTCCTCACAGAAGTTAATCTGTGGATATTACTCAGGAGTCAAAAAGATCTATTATACTTCTCTTACATGTGACTGCTGCTAAAGTTCAATTTGACACTTTTACACCAACATATTCAAAAATATTTTTCTTTTTTTAAAAAGATAAGATTTCTTTTTATGTCTAAGGAAAAAATAATGTAGTTTATGGCTTTAAAATCATCTTACTCTGCCCTATTATATTTAGTTGTAGTTCATGGTTTCTGAATATTGTTACTTATAACAAAAAAGCCTAAGTCTCAAATTAATGGTTTTATAATATTTTGGAAAATATACTGTCATTCAGTCAGCTTTTCCTTCTGCTTAAGATGTTGCCAGCTTCAGCTTTCTATATCACTTACTAAACTACTCTGCCAATTTGTCTTGCTAAATTAATCTTTCCTTTTTCTAAGGGATGGATTAAAGAAATTAAAGTATGACTCCATTAAACTTTCTGCCAATTACATGTTTATGGAAGAAGAGGAAAGTAGAAGCCAGATTCTCTTGGTCCCATTCTAACCTCTGTCACAGGTTCTTTAAGATGAGCCTCATTACCCATACTGTTAAGGGGTAGCCTGATTTACCACTCTATAAAAAGAAAAAGTTGAATAATCAGCCACATACATTAGAAGACTGTTTTGAGAAACTGAATTGCAACTGATCAGAACAACCCACCTGCCTGTATTGAGCATCACTTCCTACCTGAGTTTTCCTGGCTTTGGCCCCTACTCACAGCAACTGAGATAAAAAATATTTTTACTGTAAGGAACTAAGGAAGACTGTATCTCTTCCTCACCACAGAACAAGAAGCTACAAAGAGGACTAGGGAAGAGATCTACAGCCAATCCTCTGCTAACACATTTCACCTGAGTATAATTTTGTGAGTAGGTGGCAGGTAGTAACCTCACAGACCACCAGCAACCAAAAACAAAGCAGAAAACTAAACTGGATATTACTTTCTGCTCCTGATTTGTCTTTTTTTCTCCCCACAGTCTCACTCCCATACTAACACTCGTAGCAGATTCAATTCTAGCTTCTTTCTTTCTCAACAGTCATCAGCTTCAGTATCTCAGCTTCACAAGACAACAGCCCAGAAAGGGCCCCAAAACACTCTCCTCTCTGACCTCCAGTTCTGCAAATTTTTTCCACCCTTGTCCTTTCTTCACACCTTTTCCCTATAGATTAGGCCATCTGCTCTCTCACAAAACCTTTTCCCCTAAATTATTAGCTCTTTCCCATTCTGACTGACAGATGCTTGGGCTGAGAGCTTAGCATAAGATTAAACTCGTCTAGTAATGTGAGAAAGGATCAGCTGAGCTCCAAACGTTGTCAAAGCTTAGTTCATCCAGGAACAACAGTTAATGTGCATTTGATACAACTGTCTTCAAAAAACGCTGTGCAATTATGGTATTGATCTGAAACACCAAATTATATTTAAAATTCACTACATGTACTGGGATGTCCACATTTTTGGAAAAAAATCGCATTTGCAGAGTTGCTCAATCACCTAGGGAAAACAAGCATTTCACTGAAAATTTATTTGGAGTCTTCCCCATTGCTTTATAAAAATTCATATCTTAGTTTAATCTAATTTTGCCTGTCTTTCAGCTTCCTCTGATTATTAAGCATTCTTGTAGGTACTGTAAAACCTTGAAATTAGGTTCTTCCTAGAACACAATAACAAGCTTGGTTTTAGGTAAAACAGGGAAGCATATAAGCTTTAGTTTCTCTCCCCACCTGATGTCATCCAGTTGTTCCACTGATGTGTAAAAATGACAAACAATGGCAACAAACAGGGATATCTCTTTCTCCAACGATTTCTTAAAAGCAAAAAATAACCTAATTTTAAGAAGAGGAGTTCTAGAACTCTACCCTACAGGTACCTTGTACCTGTGACACAAGGTACAGTACGTGATTTCTGAAGAGACGTGGGCTGTCTTTGCTGGACTCAGCACTTCCCAGAGCTAAATTCTGCATGACTTTTCTTTCCATTTGTGAGTCCTTTCATTCCTTTCTGGGGCATCTAATGCCCCGCTGCAGGGGTAAAGAGCCCAGGAAACCAAAACATGTTTTGTTAATTCAGTACCAGTGTTAAGTAGTCAAAGATTCATTCCTGAAAGGTCAAACACTGCTAAGCCTCTGTTTGCATCTGGCCTTTATTGTCTTGTGGAAACCCCTATGTGAAAATAATTCTGCTGAACTTATTGGCAAAAACTGATGATGGATTGATATGAAGTCAGTCTAGGCAGATAATTGCTATCTGAAGTGTGGAATGACAATTAGATATTAAGAAGTCATTCTGGAGATAAAACGTATAAATAAGTACAGATTAAATAAATAAAAATGTTCAGGAAAATGTTTACTCTTTTTCTTTCTTTATCTGCTTAGGTTTATTGGCAAGTCTACTGCAAAATAAGTTCATTTTGTTATAATCAGTGGTGAAATTAATACTATCAAGTATCACTTCAAATATTTAATTAGCATCACGTGTCATGTAAAGAAGATTTTGGACTGTATTAAAACATCTGAATAGTTGGGTGATATAAATAGAACAAGAGAACACCACTTTGCCTGTGAAAGCAGGTTTTAATTAATTCTCTAAATCATAATACAATAAATAAAGTGAAAGAGTAAGTTAATTGGAATACTTTCTTCCTTTGAAACTTTGTAGTAATCTTCTCTGAAACTCATGACCAGAGGTGATTATTAGATTTTGAGTAATATTTCAAAGAAAAGGATATGGGAATGGAGGGGAGTATGAAGGAGAGGAGAAACAGGGCAGGCATGTGAGGTTAAAGTACCTGTCTGAACATGTTCAGGTCACTGTAGTAACACAGTTTCTTTTCCAGATTTTGAAAAGCATGTAAACATGGAGCAAAACAAGAACTGTTGAATGTGTAATCAGTACTGACCAGTATCGCTAGACATGTTGTGTTCTTCTGTGTCTGCTAAAGCTATAACAAGACAGTATGTCATCCAAAAATCTGAATCTCTGAGTAAGTCTCTTCTCACCCTTTCCTCAAACCAAAGTAGATCAAGATCTTAAATCATCAGAAGAATATAAACATTTTGTGTGTAAACACAGAAGATAGAATCCATTCTGAACAGAATGAACTTCCATTACTGCTTGCTAGTTACAGTACAGCTGGCATGCAAAAAGGCTTGAGAAAACGACTGTGTACATAAACACATGCATATATATACAGAGAGAGTATACTTACATACATATATAAAGATCTCGAATTCATTGGCTTTTACCTTCAACATATTTTAACGTAAGGGAACGCTTTATGCATGCTTGAAAACATGGGTCTGACTCACACCATCCTAAGAAACAGTTCTTGACATTATAAGATATCACTGGCTCCTCAGACTTGGCAGACCTGTAAAGATCCAGACAGATGTGATGAGCTCTGCCACTCCAGCCCTGATCATCCTGCCACAGAACCCTGTCCTGCCCCTGTGTGTCCAGCCAGGCAGGAACAGTCTTTCACAGAATCACAGAATCACAGAATAGTAGGGGTTGGAAGGGACCTCTGTGGGTCATCTAGTCCAACCCCCCTGCCGAAGCAGGGTCACCTACAGCAGGCTGCAC
>Ga0065711_1040447_pt1 | contig 16951 bp, 10 predicted proteins | sample Hoacrofraction12_FD_59098 | JGI IMG/M metagenome (GOLD analysis project Ga0065711, IMG submission 59098) | Hoatzin crop microbial communities from Cojedes, Venezuela - Epithelial fraction 12 v2 (version 2) | ecosystem: Host-associated > Birds > Digestive system > Esophagus > Crop | place... | reverse complement strand
TAATACCATCAGAGAAGAGAAGTTTTTATTGCATCACTTACACCACTTTCTGGGAAACTTCATTTGTGCTTGGAGGGTTCCCACCCTAAAATACAACCCATTCAATACTCGTTTGCTTAATTCCTCTGAAATAAGAGCAAAAGATGTCTACAGTAGTCGTTTTTTCAGATAAAATTTGTCAAGGGGTGGGTTCCTCTCATCCTAGCTTGGAAGCCCTTCCATCTCTTTGAACTCCTCACCTTCTTGGTATTGCTTTCTTAGGTTATATGTAAGGATGTTTCAGTACCTTCATGTCACACCACCTCTTCACATCAGAATGTCAAGAGAGGAAAACAAGGTGCAAAAAGGCAACAAATGTAGTCTTCACGTCATAACACTGAATAGCAACAGAACTGGCTCTGAAGAAGCATGCAAAAATCAGATGACTGCATAGAGAGACCCATTTCTCCATCCCATGAGCAGTGCTAATAACTCCAATGGAGGATAATGACAGTGTACTTTGTTAATGTCTCATGCTCCAAAGTTTGGTAGCTCATTGCCATTGGTGCCAGCCCAAGAGAAGTGCTGGGAACAGTTCTTTCTCATGAATGATGCAGGTCTGGAGAGCACGCTTTTAAAGAATCCATATTCTATACATTATATGTCCATATTCTATTACTAATATTCATGTATTGTATATCCATATACCCATATTCTATTGCTAGAAGTGTTGAAATATTTTCTCATCTTTCCATTACATAGTTTAATCTTTCTAATCCTGGATTTAACCTCCTTGGACCATACTAAGAAATTCCATTCTGAGAGTGTTTTTTAAACTCTGTATATGACTGTTGCTTTGACACATCCAGGGCTCATTTCTGTCTGGGCAATTATTCATTCCTCTGAGGATCTTGACAAATTTTCTGAGCTGAGTGAATTGTGTAGAAGCAGATGCCCCAAGCAGCCAGGCTGTACCCAAAGTTCTTTGCCACTGTGTTCATTCTGAGGGAGAGGTTTTTCTGGGAGTGATGTGCAAGGCTGACCAAGGTATTCAGAAGCGATCAACAGTTTTCAGGTGCTTACAAATTCCCAGTTCCCTTCAGTTTGAGGTTCATCTCAAACATTCACACATGAAAACTTACAGCCTTTTCTACACAGTCTGGCTCCACAAAATTACAACATCTAAATCACTTTTGAAAATATTGACTAAGATTGGCACAAGATGGCCAACAATAAGAAACACTAAAAAACTAATCTTAGCAGATCAGGCTGCCTGCTATAACGGAGCCTTGTGCCTGCTGGAATTATCGTTATGTGGATGGGATGTAAAATCAAAGCTGTATCCACTTGTCTTTTCAGTCTTATGGCACTGAGATTTCCTCATGAGAGCAACAAACAAATGCTGTTATGAACAGTACTTTTCCAACACTGAGTCCTCAGCTATTTTCACACCTTTGCTCCACTAAGTACTTTTCAATTTCCACAGGAATTTGCCCAAATCTCCTCTAAAAAGAACTGGAGAACAGAAGGTAAAATAAGTTTTTTGTTCACACCCATTGTACTAAAGTCCTGCTGTTGTTGCATGAAGCCTGCCATAAATATGTACAAGTAGCCAAGCAGACCGGTCTCCACCATAAGGAAGGTGGAGATTGAGACTATTCTGTGTTCAGATATAAAATGAAACAGATAAGAACAATTTATGGAGTTTTTATTACTGTTTCTCTTCACACTTTACAGCTTGATCTGCCCTAGCACAGCAGCAGAGATGTCTGGATTAAGACTTATATTTAGAGCTCTTAAAGCCACCAAAGAAGATGCTGGAGGGAATCCCAGGTCCATTGGTTAGCTCTGCCAAAGGGACCAAAGGTCTGACAATGACATTAACATCTTGGTATGTGAGCTATATTCATGGGTCTTTGGTTTCATGGTTCCCACTAAGTGTTAAGGGTTCTCAGAGACTCACTGGAATCAGGGGTGGAAAAGACCTATTACACTAGGTCATTTGGTCCATCCGCTGACCCTAGACACGGCAGGATTTTCCATACTGTGTAGTCCCAAAGGCTTTGTTCTGTCCACTTTGAAATAGCTCAAGTCAAGGGGCTTCCACCCTGCCACCACTCCCACTGGGAGACCATTCCACAGCTCGACACACATTCACTTACAAATATTTTCCTGAGATCACATCCAAATGTTTCTTCATTTCATCTTGTGACCCTCCTCCTGAAAATCCTTCTGCTCTCTCCTCCAATAGTATCAACACAGAATGGGTATATGTATGTGTGAATGTCTATATATGGTTTCATCACATCTCTCATTATCAACAACCTTGGGGCAGCCAAAGGGCTCAGAGGGACTTCCTTCCCTGCAAGATGCTTCACAGGTCCTAGCGAGAGTTGGCCACAGTTACTGAAAACTGCTTGGGAGAGGGTGTTCATGTGAGTGGTATGGTCTCCAAAAGAGATGTTATTAAAAGGACCACAGTCCTATTGCCCTCTTTGACCAGCAAAGCCCTTTGGCCAGAAAGGACATAAAACCCAGCATGTGGAGGGAACTACATTACAGTGATGACATTGTGTTGGCTTTGAGCAAGCTGAATTTAACCTTTAACTACACTACACGCTTCTAACACAGTTTTAGCAACTTGTATTTCTCTCTGTGCCATATTTCCTTGTGGTAAAAAGGTGGTAACTACCTCGACACCTCTTTCTGCTAGACTCTGCAGGAAAGGGATTGCTGCTGTCTGTGTACGTTGGGACAAAGGATCATCTTAGCTCGAGCACATACCAAACATCATACAGTTTCCAGTGGCTGTCAAGAGAGCAATACCTTCCCTTGCAGGGCTGGGAGAGGAAGAGTCTATTGAAAAACGTTCCCAGCCGAAATATTCAGAGCCATCAGAGAGATGTGTACACCTAATTTCAAAGTATTTCCTTGGGAGCTGAGGAACCAAATTCCTTTGGCATCTTTGAGTGCAATCTTAGCTTCGGTATGCAGAATTGCTCTCCAGGAAAGACTCAGGACACAGAGTGGGGACTTTCAGGCTGGGGCAGGGGAGTATGGAATAGCCTGACATGGCTGTTTTCTTTTCAAATAAAAGTTGTCTCCTGCAGTTTTCAGATAATGAAGCAGAATCCTGGGGTGCTAAGGGACGGCATGGAGCCCTGGCCTGTGTGTTTGCTCGCTGTGCATGTGAGTGGGCCGAAACAAAAATATACAAGTGCTCAGGAGGAGTAAACTATAAACAATGCTTAAAAAAACACTCCAAACAGAGCCATCCTCATGCTTTCCCCAGGCCAGGCCGCTGCAGGGAGCTGGATGAGAAGGAACCTGCTGTGACTCAGCCCAGAGAAGGCAGGAGTAACACTGGTTAGCAGGGAGAAGGAACTTGAGGAATGGGCAAAAACTGTGACTGATGCATCCATCGAAAGAGAATGTCATTCTGCAGCCAAGTTCACTGCCAGGGCTGACTGCACAGCTTTGAACAAAATATGTCCCTCTTGGAGAAAGATGAATTTTTTTTTTAATGGAAATTTTCCCCCTGTTTTTTTGACAGAACAAATTCCTCACAGCTGGAGCATCTCTGGCATTGCTCTGGATGCCAGCTGTGTCCTACCTGTGCCATATTTTACCTTGTAAGGCTGCTGACCTTTTGGAGCCAAGGTTGGATGTGCGTTATGGAGGAACATCCAGGGGTCTGGCATGTGAGGACTGCAGTCTGGACACTGCATGGGCATAGTTTATTGCCTGATTGCTGACCATGAGGGACCAGTTCTGTCTTCCTCTTTGACCAGGATAAAAAACAGTCTTTGTCTTCCTCTCTGCCTCCCAGAGTTCCCTTTTTCACAATAGCTCTTCATGTTTGGGAAATTTTCTCTCCCATGATGTACTGTCCCCTTCCCTGAGCCACTGCTGTGCCCTTGGGAGTTTACTTTTTATTTGCTGTCCTTGCTCACTCTGGAATCTGTTCCTCAGCTTTCTTTGCCCATCAACATTGAGCTCATGCGCTGAAGCATCATCTTAGTGGAAAGAGCTGGTGGAGCTGGGGAAGGACATCAGAAGCAGAGTTTGAGATGCTGACCCTTGCGGCCTCTTCCAGAGCACAGAATGACAGAGAGACGGGTATCAATATGAAAGGATACAATAAAAATTTCCTGACTTCATTCTGTTAGAAAGGCTGTTGCAGCAAAAGAAGAAAAATGGAGGTTACCATTTTAAATGTCCTCAAAGGGCAGGAGCTATCTGGATTGTCTAGAGCACTCCAACTAGCCATATTCTTATTTTCTAGGTGTGCATTCCTTCAAAATACCAATAATGTATCTTTGCTATCTGGAAGCGTTGCAGAGTCATACAGTCTGTCTTGCTAATTCAGGCCTCTTCCTTGCATTTCTTCCCTCCATCTTATGTAGGTGTAAATATTCCCAGCTAAGGGGCTCTCACGTCTTCCTTATAAGATGGTTATTCCATAGGTTAACATTTCTTATTTCCAGGAAGATTTTCCTGATGGTCAGCCTCAGTTTTCAGGCTCCAGCTTCAGGCTCACTCCCAATTCCTTTCCCTTCATACTTATTCAATTATTGTACTTGAGTCAGAGGTTACACTTCCAGAATGGTAATTACCAGGAGTGCAATTCTTTTGATTGTTTGAAGGGCCAGCACAACCTTCATTTTTCCCAGGTCTTCTGCTCTCATCCTGTTTCTGCAGGCTGGTAGATAGAATCTGCTCATTTGTAACTATAGTATTCCCAAATTCATATCACCTGGCACTGGCTAGTTTGTTTCTTATCCATTTTTCCGCATATCTCTCTACATTATTTTCTACCAAGAGCTATTTTTGCAGGTTGATTCCCAATTGTTCAAACACATTTTCTTTTTTTTTTCCTCCTTCTTTTTTTTTGCTTCTTTTCCTTGCTGATGGACAGTTCTAAAAAGGACGTGATATTCCAGCTGTCTGAATCACTTATGCCCTGTCCCTCCTTTTCTCCTGATACATCAGTAAAAGCACATTTTTATGCTGCTTATCCATTAATTCAGACTGCTTTTTGGCTGCACTTGTCTTTCCCATCAAAGCCTCGGCTTCCTCTGAGTATTTTTATTTGGTTGCTTCTCACTTACACTGCTTCCCTCCTTCTTTTTCCTCCCTGACCTACAGTGTTCTGGAACTGCCTTTTTGGTACCCTGACAGCTACTTCAGCCTCAGGAAAGTCACAGCCTGTGCCCCCTCGGGAATGGATTTTCCCAGAGTTTTACCACATCTGTCCTCATTACCATATCACCATCTAGCACTTCTCTTGCTAGATTTCCTCCTATGCCAAACTGCTTTATATCAGTTGATTATTGCTATATTCTGCGAACCTACTATGCTGAAATCCTGCCAGGTTTCTTGATATTTCTTTTTTTTTTCTTTTTTATTACACAGTGCCTTGCTTGTCTCTTTCTCTTTCTCTCACCTTCTGTTTTTACAATGCCGTGTATCACGTTCTCCTAACTGGATGTCTTCCAAACTATAGAAATTAAACCATAAATGTTCCATTGCCTGTTTTTCCGTCCTTTTATCTCCAAGGAGATTAGCAGGGAGAGGGGAAGTTTGGTCAGTTTTCCCAAGATTCCTCCAAAGGTTTTCCACCAAATACCGATGGCAGCTCTTATGCAATGGTTACTCCAGCCTGCTACTGCAGCAACTAAAAGCCAGACATGAAGAGGAATCACCTACCCATGTAGAAACCCAGAGAAATATGTGTGTCTCTCCCCATAGAGATTAACACCAAACTGCTTTTAAGGTAGAATTTATCAAAGGTATTAATAGGGTTATACAATGTTGGTTGTAACAGCTGCAGAAGTAAGCACCATTGTCAGTGGCATTATTACAATACTCTTTAGTTAAAAAGGGTGGAAGAAGATCCAACAAGGGCTTTGTTTCTTTATTTTTTTCTCTTTTAGGAGATCACTAAAAAGAAAAGGAAAAGCAAAGAAAGCCATTTCACAGGAGTGGAGTCAAGAGCAGAAAGCTGAGCGTGCAGACGTGGCACGGGTGGGTGAAGGAGTGAAGGGAGCACAGTGAGACCGTTGGTACAAACCACTCGAGCTGCTCCTGCCAGTTCCCTGGCTTGCTCTTCTCTCCCGTGAGATCTCCTCTCTGTCCTGTAATGGGGAGGCTTCTGCTGTTCCTTCCCAACCTTTGATATGTCTGGTATCAGAAGACCTTAAACCCAGACTTCTCAGGAGTTATATTGACCCATGCCCAGAACATTTGAGGATCAGTGGCTGTGGGATGGACAAAGGAGTCTATAACATCAGAATTCACAGTAGCTTTGCATTTCTCAGTGATACTGGTTGAACAAGGGACAGCTGTTTCCTCTGCCTTTTGAGCTGAATAATACCACGTCTGCGTCCGGTCTTCTGCACCAGACAAATCAGGACATCAGAACTAATTGCATCAATCTCAGAGCAAATGATTTGATGGCACTGCAGAAATGGATTTTCTGTCTCTGCCACTTCTCTTGTTTCCAAAGAATTTATATTGAAACCACATCATCTGTAAATTTCTGTCTCACATGCCCCACTATAGTAGCATGTGCTTCCCTACACAACCTTCACACCACAGGTCAAAGCTGAAATCTAAAAATGTGATGTGACTTCAGCAGAGATGCAGCAGTGCCTGGGACATGGACTCCTGCAGTCGCCATGGACCACACAGGTGAAGTTCCTGGGCTGGAGGGGACTAGTAGAACATTTACAATCACAACCCAGGTGGTGTATGCACGTGCAAGGCTGGAGATTTTCCTCCCCTCATGTTTTAATTCGGCAACTGAATTGTGAAGTGATCCCAAAGAACTGCCTGTTCTCACCATCATTCCCTGCTTCACTGGAGGCTGTGGTTAGTTGCCCAAGTATGAACAGAAGTACGAACAGAGCTGCCTGTGAGAGGAGCAGAGAGTGCATGCAGATGCAATCAGGAATGTTCTCAAAATTATCACGCTGTTCTGTTTGCTTCCTCTCGTGAGCTCTGGAGGAGACTCCAGAGAACTGCTTCTTGTTCATTCATTGAAGTCTAAAGAGGTTATGGCACATATAAAGAGCCCGCAATGTGCACACATGTATACCCAACACAACACTAACCGGTAATTGAAAACAGGAAAGGTCAACATTTTTTTGCACAGAAAATTTTAGTGTCAAGGTGAACCACTGCACCCAGAAATGTTTATGGCAGTTGCAGTGGCATAAACAAATAGAACCTGTGGTTGCCACAAAGGCCTCTGGCACGAACTGGAAAATCTTCACCGTGCAAGCAGAATAACTAGTATTTCCACAAGGCCAACTCAGGAGAAATAACCAGGGTAGGACAACGACCCACTGCAGGACTTTACCTCACAGTTACCCCGCATGCAAATAGCTGTTCTTAATTGCTCCTGTTGAACGCTGGCCAGCTTGAGTCTTTTTTGTCTTTTTTTCCCTTAAAGTACTTGTATGTGGCTCACTATTAATTTGCTCCTTTTCCAAAATCAAAGGGTTTTTGCAGCAGTGAAGAATTAATTTGGCAATAAATTTATGCCTCATTAGGAATGCCTTTTACCTTTGCTGGGCAGAACAGCATGGCCTGTGAAAGACCAAGGGTCTACAGTCAAAACTAACAATACGGGATGGAGTGCAGTCTGGTGGCCAGGCATTAAGGGTCAGTAGCCCTGAAGCTAATTCCTATTTATGCTGCTTGACCTGCTTTACGATTTTGGCTCAGTCACTTCTTCTTCTTATGCCTCAGAGGAGCGTCTTTTTAGGGTGTAAGTCCTTTGGGGTAGTGATTATATCTTTAGTGTCTGCATTACTTCTGCCAGGGAGGAACCTGACCTGTTGGTGGTTCTGCAGAAAGGAATATGAACCCAAATACTTAAAGTGAAAAAAGGCCTGGAAGGCTCTTCAGGTGTTATCTTGTTCTTACACCTTTTGATAAGTTAGGATTGACTTTTTTCTGACCTACACTGACTGATGAGTGTGTTTATCTGCCTCTTTCCCCGAAATCCTCCAGTGAGACTTCACATCTTCGTCAGGCAGTGAATTGCATTGCTTGTTCTTCTTCTTAAAAAGTTTTTCCTAGTGTCCACCCTAAGCACTCTTCACAGTCATCCACACCCATAACCTCCTGACCTGTCCCCGGTAGGGAGAACAATTTATTCCCTTCCTCTTGGCCGAAACACTAGATTATTTTGACGATGACCAGTCAATTTTGTTCTACATAGTTAATGGCAGTTGTAACCACACATAGAAATTGCCTGATGGTGTTATTTAGCTCTCAGAGTAAGGCAAATACGATTGGATTCCCAAGATGTGGGCACTGAGCATTACTGTAGATATCCTGGGGCGTCCTGTGTCACCTACAACTGCCACTCCAGAAGGGCATCGGTGCTCTGCAAACCTTATCTCTGCCAGCTGTTTGCAAGCATCTCCTAGGCAGTGGGGCACTTCCACTGCCTGTAACCACTCATGTGAAGGAAAATGGGTCACAAGATAATAACCAATCCTACTGCAATGGGAATGTGTCTGCAAAAATCTTCCATCCCATCCTAGCGTCAGGTCTGGAGCTGGGGTCCTTCATAGGACATGATGGGGCCATCATCCTTCCTCCCTGCATCCCCTGCAGAACAGGGCCTGATTCTTCACACCTCCAGGCTCCAGGGGCAATGCTGTTACACACAGCCTAGCACAAACTGCTCAGCAAAGATCACAAAACCAACAGCAGCTGGAAGCCAGCCGTGATTTACAGCCGGAGCTGTTCCTAGCGTTCGCTGTGTGTTGTGCTGTTACGCAGACGAGAAGATGTGGATTTATGTCCTCTCTGCAGAGAACAAGTGCAGTCTTAGCATGCCTCCGCTTTCCTGCTGCTCAAATTACTGCTGTAACAAGAGTCGTTATTTATAAGCAATACACAGTCCTGTAGCTCAGTTTTCAACGAATTTATGCCCGGAGGGTGAACTCCTCTGCGGATTCTCTGGTGACGAAGGGACATGTTTACACTGCAGCCCTTCCTTCAAGGGTCCTTTGCCTCCATCTGGCTGCTTAGCTGCACAACATTTGATAAAATCGTCTAAGTTTTTGAGGTCTCTTCCTCCTTTGCAAGTCAGATTGACATTGGTTAATAAGTAAGGGAGTTATTAGGGAATACACAGAATTAGGCAATAAAGAGAAAGATCCTCTCAGCTTGCCTATGCAGACACCCACCTGGTATGAACTCTTATCCTTGCACATGGAAGGGTTTATCCCCCCACCATTTTTGCTTGAACATCCATACAAGAGACAGAGAAATAGCCCTTTCCCACTACTGACCATGCTTTAACCTTCCTCCTTACCCTCCTCCTTCCACAGCTCTTTCCCTCACAATACAAGCATGGTGTGGTCAACTCTATCTCCAAAACCAACCTGTGAACCCATCAGATCCCTCACTGAGCTACACTCATTCTTTTTTAGGTTCCCCATCTGATCTGTCATCAGTAGTTCAAAGCTGAGGGATACATTTTCCTAAACCAGAGATGGGGACCAGTGCAAGGTTTGCACTTGGACCTGCACAGGACAACCGTGCCTGTGAACTCACATGTGTGCACATGCACCCCAAATCAGCCCAGTCCTGATTTCTTTCTGGAAACTTTCAATTATGGGGTGGAAACCCCTTCAGAAAAGTGAGCAGATCAGATCGTGAGAGGCTCCAAATGACTAAAAGGAGTTGGTTCAAGTGCTGTCTTCAGACACTTGTTTTGACAAAGCAGTGATTTTCATTGCAGCAAAAATTTCCAAGGGCACATTAAACTTTGGCAGTTTTTTAAGTTTCCATTGAAAAATTATAGATGCAAAACGCTGACTTTTACTGCTAATGAAAGTTTTAGTTTTCTTCCCCCTAACATTTCTCTGTTGCCAAAAATGGGAAAGGTTTGTTTTTCTTTTTTTCACCAAAACCTCTCTAACACTTGAAGTTCTGACATAAACTAAATATTTTGATGAAAACTGAAATTCTTTGCTTTTAATGACATTCATGGGATAAAAGACATGTCCCAACCAGCTCAACTGCTCTGTAAGAAAGGTTTATCTTATATCATCACTTTTCTGATCAAAAGCATATTTCCAGAATGTGTCTACTTAACATGCTTAACATGCCAGTAACAACAAAGAGGAATCTCTACAAAGAAATGAATGATTCTGCTTCCGCAAAGTTGCAAGTCAACAAGTGGGCATTTTTGATTTGCATTTTGAAAAAGACTATTACTTCAGATATGTTCAGAATCCAAAAAGGTTTGGGAGTTTTTTCACTGAGAGAATAATTAATTATTTAAAATTTCTTCTCATGCCACCTTCTTCATAAGCTGCTGCCTTTACATTACATTGATGTCTTTCCAAAATACACGATAAACAAAGTTATGGAGAAAACACAGTACCATCTGTGCTATGATAAGGTCATCCCATCTGGCCTTAATCTACAGGGACAATAGGGGAAATATTTATAAATCTATAAATGGGTTAGTAAACAAATAAACAGAACATGCCAAAATAAAATAAAAAATAAATAAGTAGAAGCATTTGGAATTATAGTATTAGATGGCTAACTACCAGGTACTAAATCTTCAGGAGTCTTACAAATTTAATTGACAGTTATAGCCCGCTTTGAAAATAGCAGAAGGCTGGAAAGGTAGAATCACTATAAGAAGCGTCCTGTTTTCCTCCACAGTTCCTCTCTGCGTGGCGGGGAACCCTGCAACACTCACAAAGCTGTTACCTTTGAAGACCTTCCTGCAACAATGCCTACAGCAGTCTTTGTCCATGGGCCAGGCAGCTGGTGTGGATGACCACTGGCTTTCATGCTGAATGGGACGGTCTCATCCTTTTCCTCTGCTCTCCTGTCTGCTACAGGCACTTGTTGCTGAAATCATCAGCTGATAAGGGTGGGCTTTCTGCAGTCTCTTGCAGTGCTGCCCTGATTCAAGGGTTCACCATTACGAGAGTCAGAGTTTGCAAGAGTATTAGTGATTCCCCCACAGGCTCACAGAGAGTGTCCACAGCAAGAAGTGAAGTCCATCTCTATACTTACAAAGTCATTCATTCACCTGCAAATGGCAATCCTTTGGCTCTTTGGGTAGAAGACGTCTTTCTTGGACCACAGTTAATGCTGAAAGTATCTGCCAAGAGCAATGAGCCAAACAACCCAACTCACCAGTGTTGTGTGTGTTGAGTTATTGTTTGCATCTGTGCAAACTGGAAATAAAACACACCTTTCCAGCCCAGAGTTTGCAAGATGGGTCAGAATAACAACTGAGATGAATCCTTTGTTATTTTGGGTGTAGGATTGATGCTGTAATCCAGGACAAAAACGAATAAGTGCTTTGCAATGGTATAAACCATTTTGCCTAGTAAAAGTTGGAAAGACAGTTTGAAGTTGGAAACCTGTAATTTATCCATTTTGTTGCGAGGAGAACTGAGACCTGGAGACGTGATGCGTTTTAACTCAAGGGCATACTCAAGGGCTTATTGGTGGCTAAGGCAGGTGCAGATCTTGGGTCCTTGCCACACACTGTATACTGTAATGCAGAAGATGTGCCTTCCCTCCAGCACAAGGCACAGGGTTCTTGCTCAGAATGTAAAACCAAACCTGTGTCTTTCTGTTCCTTCTTTCCCCTATCATCCCCCAAAAATCTCTTGCTCTTAGATAGTCCTCCACTATTATCATCAAATTTAACATCTCTGATAACATTAAATTTAACATCTTTCATAAAGGACCCAAATCCGTCAAGTGTCCCAGAAGCTGTGTGTGTGTGTGTGTGTGTGACCTGTATTTGGGGTCACAGAAAATACAAGCACCTGGTGGGGACTGTATTTGGGGAGAGATGCTTTCAGAAAACAAGGGGTGATTTGTGAGGGGGCAGTAAGAATAGAATCCACGTTTTCTTGACATCTAATTCCAGACAGCAGCACCCTTAGGAAGAGTAAATCAAAGGCTGGAAAACAATAGCACCTTGTATGTTGGGAATGTGAGCAGTGACGAGGTGAGAGGGGAGAGAAAGCCTTGCCCATGCAGTAACGTCTTTTTGCTGAGTGTTGCTGGATTTTGGACCTGTGGGCTACCTCCATCTGTTTGTGAACCAGCCTTTTCTCCTGGACACATTCCTTCCATACTGTCATCATGCTCCCAGCGCTGGAGTGACCACAACCCAGCTCGTGTATCCCTATAAATACCAGTCAGGGAGACGTCCCCAATGCCTCTTCCTTTTAGCATCGCCATTGGATTGGACTGGCAGGCACCACGGTGATGGGAAGAGTCTGAGCTGAATAGTTTGTGGGGAGGATACAGGAGTGACTTCATCAGTCAGCCCAGTCCTGGGGACCGAATTCACAACAGCTCTTGAATTCGGGCCAAGCTGTGAAGGTGATGGTCTTCAACAGGAGAGCATCTAATCTCCCCTAGCTTTATTTTTCTCATCCATGTAACTGGATGATGCTCGTACTCTGCTCTGAAAATGTTAGAGGCTAAATATTAACATGGACTATCTCCAGCAGGAGCTGACAAATGATAAAGAGGAACATTTCCTCCCGCATTTATCTGAATAGTTTTATTGGTTCAGCTAATTCGCTTTGCCCCTGTGCTGTTCTCTTTCAGCGGGAGATCCAGAGTGAAGACCAGAGCCGGATGAATGAAAAATACCTTTCGTGCGTGTGACTGTGAGAGTTTGAAAACTGAACTTTGTTTTTTCTCCAGTAAAAATTTCCAGCAAAATGTTTCAGGTTTCTCGTAAAATAACAGCTATGTCACACATCAAAAACTGTTTAAAAAAATAGTCTTTTGAGTAAGGAATGTCGTGTTTCAACACATTCAAATTAAAAATTCTTGCTGAAAACAAGGAAAAATATATACTGAAAGATTTTAGGTTTTTTTAGGGATTTCTTTTATTTTTCTGTTTTAAACATTATGAAGCTTTGCCCAAAAATGAAAGGAAAAAAATTATTCCAGTGTTTTCTCTTTGGTCAAAAGGTCATTTTTAAAGCAATTGTAAAGAAATCTCAACATTAAAAAAACATCAAATCAGTTTCAGTGAACGTATATTTTAAAGTATAATTCTACTATTAAACTTGAAGGCAGCCCAGTATTAATGTTGGCAGTGATCCAAATACCAGGAATTAATCTGAAAATACATTAGTAAATGCTTTCAAATAATGAATATTTGGGGGTATATGTTCAGTTATACAAATCTTAAAATATATTTGTATTTGTATCTGCATATACGTGCCCTTTGCTAATGGCCAATTGAGAGAGCGGAATTCATGAAATAAACTGTTCATCAGAAATGTGACCTAAGCCCAACCAAGATGTTAGGCAGATGCTTAACTTTCAGCAGACCATCATCCCTGCTATATGTGGGTGATTCACAATCTTCTGAGTGAACGCATTTTTTCTCGATCTAATGCTGTCCTTTGCTTTTCATGCCAGGAACAGGCTTGCAACACGTGATGCTACTGGCAGGCTCCTAATGAGCATCATCAGATTTAGGGGAAAAAATCCTTGTGTCATTAACACAGCAGAGAAGCGGATCACATCTCACCACTGAGATGCAGGTGCCAGAATATCTAGGAATTACCCCAAAGATCTGTCAGTGGGGAGGGCTGTAGGTGCTCCAGTTCTTTAACATCTCTGAAAGGTTTTGTACCACTTGTTTGCAACACCAAGACCATGAGGCAGTCAGCATGGCTGAGAGTCCAAGGACTAAACATGCCGAGAGGATGAATGAGTTCTGAGTTGGTTGTTCAAGGGCAGGGGCAGTTGCTGCCTCTGCTGGGAGTTGTGGTCATGCTCCTCAGCCATCAGCGTCTGCCAGCTCATCCTCTGCCAGCATCACGGGGGCCTCGGAGCAGGGATCTTGCATAGGATCATCCAATTGCCTCCCAGTTCTGCAAGCTGTCTGAATGGAGGATTTCTGCTGAAGGAAACTCAGAGATGCACAGGAGGGTATTTCAAGCAATAATCATTACAATCCCACTCTTAGGTTCTTTCATTCCTTTCCTTGGCATATATTTTTGGTTAACATCAGAGATAGGATACTGGGATAGATGGGCATTAGATCTGGTCCAGTATAACCAGACTTAAGCTCTTAAGATCATGTCCTTTTACAAATGAAAGTAATATCAGAGCCTTATTTCCACTACACAGTCTCACTCTCTGCCTCACTAATTTAGATATCTCCTGGGATAATTACAGAGCTCTCTTTCTAACTGAGTCTTCAGTGAGTCTCCCTGTTAGGGGAGGCAGCATGCAGAGGAGATGCGCTGCCTTGCAAAACTTTGGCAAGATACTGATGCTGTTCTTGAGAACCTGCAGCTTCGGGCTTCAGCTGTTCATTTTGGTGAGGTTATGCCTGGACAGAAAGGTCAAACATACCCTTCAAGATTTCCAGGATCAGAACCAAAGTGAGAATATTTCTACTGGTTGGAAACCACTTAGCATCAGTACTTTCTTATCCACCTCTGAGATGAAAACCTGGCAAAGTTTTGGGTTGGGTTTTTTTTTATGGCTTTTTTTCTTCTTTTTCCTCCAGGAAAGGGTTTTGCAAAAGCAGCACACTCTAGTGTGTGGGGGTATAGGAGGAGATTAGAGTTCAGTCTTTGTTTTGAAAAAAATTCAGACTTTTCCCTTTGCCCGGGAGATTTCCAATACACTTTAGAGACTGTTGAAGAGAGACAGATGTTATCCACCTCTCCAAGACAGCTAGGACCTATGGTAACATTGTAGTTGTCAAGCAACCTCTCCTAACATTATGCATTTATCTAGAAGAAAAAAGCATCGCAGGGCTTCATAACCCACTAAAGGAAGAAGGAGAATTGCAGTTGAGTGGAATCAGGTTCCATGAGCAAAGGGAGCATTTTCTTCTTTATTAGCAACTCTTCCCTAAATCCATGACCCTGGGCTTGGGCACCTCTAATCCACAAATTTCAAGGAATATATTTTTAAAAGGAAAAGAAGGACGTCCTCTTTGATTCCTGTGGTTGTCCACCTCACAAGGATACAGCAAAATGCCGAGCTGTTTTTGACTCAGTTACAGACAGTGCAGAGAGCCACTGAAACTTTTGCTACCAGCAAGGGCAGAAAGCCCCTGTGGTCCTGTGCAAGCTCAGGACATGGGAGCAGGCAGCATGCCCCAACAGTATGCTGTATCATCCCAGCATATTGAGGGATCTTTTGAGGTACTCAATATTTCTGAGAAAAGCCTACTGGCCTGAGGCTCCTGCTTGCCTTGCTCCTTCCTGCAGCCACAGAAATGTGTCACATTTCTGCCTGACTCGGCCTGCAGATGACAGCTGTAGCCTGACATATATTCATATCCTCCTAAGGCAGTGTCCCATCTTACCACCCTGGCTATAGCACCGGCGCCCAGGGCACAGGCATACGGACAACTGTTCACCACAGTGTCTGGGACCCCTCTGCCAGCACGTGAGATATTTCAGTTCCCACCAAAGATCACCAGCACCCTGAAACAGGAGCTCTGACTTTGCCCTAGTTGCCCTGATGCTTGAAACCTTGCTGTTAACATTTCCCAACCTACCTCTACCCTCTTTCCAAGGCATCTCTGCTCCCCATTCTTGCCTCACCCAGACCTGACTCCAAGATCTGAAGCGTGGCATCAGGAAAAGCCCTTGACTTAAAGTAGCATCCCTACTTTTCCTGGCAGACCCCCCAGGTTGGGATTTCCTCTCTGTCCTTTACCCAAACTGGTTGCCTTTCCTCCCAATCAGAGATCTTGGGAACGGATTTGCCTCTCACCTGTGTCATGGAGATCCCCAGGTGACACCATTTCTAGAAGAACTCGAACTATCTCCACATCACCCTCCAGCCAGCAAGGCCAGTGCTTTTCTTAACCTGAAGGAATGATCATGATCAAGGGGGGTACAGCTGGTAGGAGAGAAAGCAATATCCTAGTAGACAATGCATGATGGTTTATTGCTTTGGACAGAGATCAGTAACATTTTCAACCTGCTTTGCCCCTCTTGACTCAGTGCTTAATTTATTCTGTGTTATTTATAGGCAGGTAGGTTTGCACATTCATAAAACGTTCAGTTTCCTGTTATGTCTAGAGAACTGGTAGGAGGTATGGCAAATATATTTGTAGCAGCTCAAATCCCCTGTGTGGTTTCCATTGAGTGAAATATTCATCACTTCCTGTCCTAAACTCAGTGAAGCACTGCCAAAGGTTTAACAAGAGGGTCCCACAGAAACGTCTCCCTCTTCTCGCTTTTTACCTCTGCATGTGCCTTTCCTTCCTTCCTTCCTTCCTTCCTTCCTTCCTTCCTTCCATAAACCTCTGAAAGGGTCAGTCAGCATTTATCCTCACTAAAGTCAGGTAAGTGATGTTGCAGAGGGATCTGGACAGACTGGAGCAATGGGCTCAGGCCAACTGTATGAGGCTCAACAAGGCCAAGTGCCGGGTCCTACACTTGGGTCACAACAACCCCACACAATGCTCCAGGCTTGGGGAGGAGTGGCTGGAGAGCTGCCCAGCAGAAAAGGACCTTGGGGTATTGGTTGACAGCCGGTTGAACATGAGTCAGCAGTGTGCCCAGGTGGCCAAGAAGGCCAACGGCATACTGGCTTGGATCAGGAATGGTGTGGCCAGCAGGAGTAGGGAGGGGATCCTGCCCCTGTACTCGGCACTGGTGAGGCCGCACCTCGAGTACTGTGTTCAGTTTTGGGACCCTTACTCCAAGAAGGACATTGAGGGCCTGGAGCGTGTCCAGAGAAGGGCAGCGAGGCTGGGGAGGAGTCTGGAAACAAGTCTGATGAGGAGCGGCTGAGGGAGCTGGGGCTGTTCAGTCTGGAGAAGAGGAGGCTGAGGGGAGACCTTCTCACTCTCTACAACTACCTGAAAGGAGGTTGTAGTGAGGTGGGTGTTGGTCTCTTCTCCCAGGTAACTAGCTATAGGACGAGAGGCAGTGGCCTCAGGTTGCACCAGGGGAGG
>Ga0065711_1008821_pt1 | contig 16951 bp, 18 predicted proteins | sample Hoacrofraction12_FD_59098 | JGI IMG/M metagenome (GOLD analysis project Ga0065711, IMG submission 59098) | Hoatzin crop microbial communities from Cojedes, Venezuela - Epithelial fraction 12 v2 (version 2) | ecosystem: Host-associated > Birds > Digestive system > Esophagus > Crop | place... | reverse complement strand
GTAGCTCCTCATCTTTCTTGAACTGGGGAGCCCAGCACTGGACCCAGTACTGCAGATGGGGCCTCCCCAGGGCAGAGCAGAGGGGGAGGAGAACCTCCCTCGCCCTGCTGCCCACACTCCTCTTGATGCACCCCAGGATCCCACTGGCCTTCTTGGCAGCCAGGGCACGCTGCTGGCTCACGGCGCTGCATGCTAATGGAGATCTATCGCCGTGCCCTGTACATCTAGGGGAAGGGAAGGTTTTCAAGCCTTTCATAGTGAAAAAGCACACTGGGAAACTTGGTGGAGGTCTGGGGTCACTTTGAACTGGAAGACCTGCAGCAGGTACGGTGGTCTAGCTGGAATTATTGAGCCAGATAACTCCTTTTCATCCAGCTGTTTCCATCCGTGAGAAAAAGGAAGAGAAGTGTGCACCAGAGATGGATGAAATTCCTCAGGGATGGCTTCTGGTCCCAGGTACATGGAGCATTATCGGACACTGCACTGGACCCACATTCAGGGACAAACCTCTCCCTCTTTTTTTTTTTTCCTTTCTTCCTTTTTTTTTTCTGGTATGAACGTTGCATTCACTTGCAGAAAAGCCCTCGGAGCAAACTGACCTGTGAAATAAATGTCCCACCTAAAGAAACAGCTTGCAGCAGCCCTCAAATCCAGCCTCCCACAGTTTTTTCCTCTAATTTATAGTTTATATTTCCCTGCTGGGGCCAGACGGAGGGGAACGAAACACAGGAATCCTGTTTCCTGGACTCCTACCTTGCTGAAATAGAGCATCTCCTCTCCCTCTGCCCTGAGGAAACATCAAAACTCCCTTTAACTTCAGCAAATGGTCCCCAGGCCCAGCCGGCGAGGTAACTTGAGGATGCATGGCTTGTCACGGCAGATGACACATGCCTCTCTCTCAGGATGTGGTATAATGAGCTTCTCCGTGGTCTCCCAAGGCAGAAATGTATTTATGGCACAAGGGGAGATTTATATCATTTTTCTTTAAAATCTGTCAGCTAATAATAGCCGTGGCTGGGGCTGGGTTGTGCCGGGCTCGCACGCAGGTATAAATCAGGGGCACGCTCTCCAGCCATACCATCATTTTCTCCCATTTGGAGACCAAGGAGACAACATCACGCGCAAATGTTTGCACCAAAGAGAGAAGGAGAAGAAAATATTCCAGCTGGGTTACCAAGGCGTGGTGTCTTCTATCCATCCTGCCGCTCCCCTCACACTTCCCTGCCAGGGCGTCCAGCCCAAACCACCTGGATCACCGGGACCTTCTTGCAGATCTGATTTTGCTTTCCAAGGCAGGGATATCCCAGCAAGGAGAGGCTCTCCGTGCTGACAGTGATTCATTTTCACCCTGCCAAGTGACCTATATATCTTCAGCCTCAACCAGCGAGCGAAGCTGATAAAACGCCTCCCGTTGTCCCCTGGCATCCTACAGCCTTGAACAGTACAAATGCCCTCAAGACAATTTTTTTTTTCAAACAAAATAGATGCATATTATTTTTTTTTTTTTTGGTCTGTGGGGGTCGGAATAAAATAGCTAACAGGTTCCAGAGGGATGTATCCTGTTAATTCCACTCATGATAAAGGTCTTTTAAAATGCCACCGGCACCTGAAGCGCTGATGAGTTTCCAGGTTTGCTGATGCGTGGACCGTGGGCCGGGCTCCCACCGGAGCCCATTAGGTGGCCTATAGATACAATATGCATATGTGCCAGTCAAACGTTGAAAAGCATTACTAAGCAATCCCGTGCGTTTCCCATCTCCTACAACAAGGCCAACAGGGAGGGGACAGGTTTCTGAAAACCACACTAGGTTAGCTCCTGGGTTTTTACTCTTCATGCCACGTTCATTATTTTAGCTTGGAGTTCAAAGCATGATGCTGGGGAGAAGAACAGGAGGATGAACAGGCTCAGCATGTCTCTTTGCGTCATCACCTTGTCTTGATGCACCTTGCACCCTCTTTTTGCCCTTCATTGCACGCAAAAATCCACACCACGGGGGTTAATTTTTCACTCCTGGCCCAGCTGACACCATTTATGCACGGCCATCTTGAGAGGTTCCCATCATAATGTCATCATGTCCACTTCGTTTCTGCTCCGGGCTGCTTTATTTCTTCCTGCAAGGCCAGCCCGAGCACGGTGGTGGACTGTGTAATTCAATAGGTCTGCAGATCTGTCTTGGGTCAATTTTAATTCTATTTAAAGGACAGTCGATAGAGGCATCTCTGGGGTTTTCTGAGACGGAATTTCATATCGCGTTTAATATGCACTGGATGCACCGGCCGGGGAAAAAAGCATTTCAGCGTCGATGAGACATAAAGGATGGGACGGGAAGCACTTTGCGACCTTTCTCCTTTGCTATTTTCGGCTCTGTGAGACCCTCATGAGCTGACTCAGGAAGGGGCCAGCAAGAAGATGGCTCCGGTTGTGATTTTTATTAAAGCACTCATGATGTCCTGCTCTCCTGATGCTCCTGAAGGCACAAATCAGCCCCTTCTTGAGCATTACCAGCCAGAAGGCCACCCTGATGCCAGATTTACGCCACTGTGAACCTGTCCTTGGGGTCCAGGGGTGGTGGCAAGCAGCAAAAAGAAGATAACCCAAAGAACGTGGGATCTGAGTACCGCTGCATGACCATTACAGCCCACTCTATCTCCTTGTTCGTCATAAAATAGGGAGTAATGTCCCAGAGAAGAGCTGGATATTAATAAAGTAAGGGGCTTTCAATGCTGCTGCTCGTATAAACGTTCCCTTAAGTGCAGGACGAGAGGTTTGAGCACTAAGACGCAGTTTTTATGCGACTTAATAAAAGGGGAAAGTGATATCACCGCTGGAAAACACAAGACGCGTGCAGGGGAATTGGATTGCATCACCTCACGCTCCGATCAATCCCGAGATTGCGTCGCACGAGCGGAGGGGCGAGTCACCAGCGCTGCCAGTCTCACTGCTTATGCTGACACGCTCAAGGAAGGCTTTGCTCAGGCATTTTTTTGGGGGACAGACCACATCACCCCACTGGATGAAACAGGAGAAAACGCCAAACCCCCCCAATAAACCTGCTGCTGCAGGAAAACGATCGCTGATGCACTTAACGAGCATTGAGATGATCAGCGCGGGTCCGCACCGAGGAACAAATCCACTCACCCCATCTCCAGGCGACGGCACAGCGGGGGTTAAAACGTCCCTCGGGATTTTGCAGTGTGATGGGGGGGAACCCCGCGGCCGCCCTCGTGTCTTTTCCGTACGCCGCGGGGTTCGCTCCCGTCGCGGGGAGCATCCAGCCAACTGCCGTGGCTCCAAATGAAATCGCCCGTTCCCTGCTGGAGATAATTAACGTAGATCAGAGCGGAATTTAACTGGAGTGGCTATTTCAGGAACGCGCCGCGTTCTCCCCCAGTTTGGGTTTGTTTTCGAAATGGCACATAAAGTGCAACCGCGGCACATTTACTTTTCTATTATGCCTACGAAATTAAGTTAGATGGCCCTAATAATAGCAGTGCCTTTAAAATAACGTTGTGTTTAAAGAACAAACTCTCCAATGTCGCCGGCACAGCGTATTTGTCTTGTGCTTAATTTCCACTCGCCGTTGTATTATTAGACATTAACATGATAGTTTTGTTTAATCTCTGGCTCCGTCGCCCATGGCTGACTCCAAGCCGATCGCTCGCCCCTGTTGATGAAAGTCCTAATTCATCCTTGTTAGTGCAATTAGGAGGAAATTGGATCACGGTGCCACTTCTCACAAAAGGTCTGTGAGAGGGTGAGTCTCTCCCCCGAGAGGTGAAGCCGGCAGCGAGCTCTCGGCTGCAGGAGGATTAGTCGGCTCCTGGGAAGACAATGGGGACAAATTAATGGAGACTTTGCAAAGTTTGGAAGTAGAATTTGATGGATTTTGCTGCTCTATTCCCAGCTCGGGGGCGGTAGGAGGCCACCCCTGAAGCCCAGCGAAGGTCATCATCATTTTGAGGTCATTTTGAGGACACCTCTGTGAAGGACAAAAGAAATGTGAAAACAACGGGATTATTTTTTCCAAAAAAGAAGTCCTCAAAAGCTTTTGGAAAAGTGGCTGTGTTTTTTTTTGCAGCGTTTGCTCTCTGCGGGCATCTCTTTCCCAACCATGAACATGAGCACAGAAGCCAGATGAAACGCTCTTCAACCGCGGCCCCTAAAATAATGTGTATATTTGTAGCGTGGTTCCCCCAGCCTCCACACCCCCAGCATGATTTCTTTAACTCTCATCTCCCTTCAGCCAAGCTTTTCTGGGTTCATCCAACATCCCTGCACCCAGGACCACCTGCAGACCCAGGTGTTGCTTCCCATCCTGGTCAACATGGGACCTGCAGAAAAGTCAACCCAAAAAAAACAGGTGGGATCATCAAATCTTGGGAATTTGCTGCCTATCTGCAAAAATCGGGCACACAGCCCCAGTTGCGTGGGATATTAACCCTATCAAACAGACTTTTTGTATAAAATGAAGGAATTTAGGGCAACAAAGGAGGAGTTATTGTGGCTCTCGCTGCACCTCAGTATTCGCCTTTCTGCGTCTCAGAAAGCAAATTAAGCTAAACCAGACAAACGAGCTTTTGCTGCTTAATGAAATCCATTCCTCATGGGTACAACTAGCAAAGGTAGAAAGGCTTTCATACCAGAGGAGATTAAATAACTCGGGTTTCTTACCTGGAAAAGCGGTAGCCAGAGGAGGATTTGACGCACGTTTACAAATCGCGGATGGCGCGGGGAGGGCAAAACGGAAACCCTCATTTCTCCAGGCGATTGAAGATTGAAGCAGCATTGGATAAAATTAGCAAGAGGGAAGTTTAAAGAAAATAATTGGTTAGACGGTGCAACTCGTTTCCAAAGGATTTTGGGGAAATCCAAATGATAGAAGGGGTGAAAGCAAAGTGTTAGGCAAAGCTGAGGGAAACGTATAAATAGCCCAAGGATTTAAAAAAAAAAATAAAATTGGAGTGATTAAACCTAGAGATGCAAAAGGCAAGAGCCAGATGATCTGAAAACGTTCAGGACTGTGAAGAGTGTTGTGGTCCAAACATCCCTTTCCCCAAAACATAGATGTTTCCTGGTAGGGTTGGGACATCTCCCAGGCTCTGCACTGGCTATATTGTTTCTTTGCAATTTGGGGGAATTTTGGCACCATCCTTTTCTTTTCATGCGTTGTACCATGCCCATCACGATGGCACTGGGTGCTGGGGCACCCACCCAGCCACATGGAAACTGCGGGCGGTCCCCCATGGGATTTACAGCTGTGCCCAGCTGGAGGAGGCGGCCGCTACCGTGGACTCCCAATTCAATTCTCACCACAGCAAGCTGGGAGAATCGCAGTGGAAACAATAAAAATAGACTGGAATTTGTGCAGACACCCCCTGCCACTCCACTCCCAGCTATTCTCAAGCTTTTGTGTAAATCAGGGTTTATTCATACTTTCAGGTGGGCTCATTATCCATGCAAACATCCACAACAAGAGCTCTGCAAACCCTCAGCTGCTCTCGACCTCCAAATAAGCCTTGGCTTTTTGCTGGCGTTTCCGTCCTCTTCGGGCGAGAGGAAACAACACGTGCTTTCGGTGGGCATGAATACTTCTTGCTTGGCTTCTCCAGAGGTGGATGCAGAGCTTGGAGAAGTCACTTGGGGAGGAGAGGTCCTCACGGCCGAATAGTGGTGGGGATGCAAAGCTAATAAGAACAATTTTGACCATTGAATGGTCATCTCTAAGCAACCGCGTGGCAAAATCGCTCAGAAATAAAAATCTGTGCTTGGCTTTGGGTAGGGGGGTTAAATTTCCATCCCTGCTCATTCGGGGTGCAACCATGTTCCTGCTGCTGTGGCATCCACCCCGCAAAAATGGGGTGGCTTCTGCTCATCCCTGAGAGTTTGTCATGCATGCTGGACCTCAAAATGTTGATTTTTTTTTTTTTTTTCCTTCTTCTGGAACTCTTTTGGAGGGGAAGGGCAGAAAGCAATGCAAAATCAAGAGCAAAGATTTGAAACTCATGTTTTCATGGAGCAGAAACCCTTATTTCCCAGGGGGTCACCAACTGGCAGGTAGCAGGGGTGGGGTGCTTTAGGCACGAGGGGTTGCTGGGTCCAGATACCCCTTTCTTTTCTTTTTTTTTTTTAAATTTTTCAGCAAGGCTTTCCTGCCAGAGGCCACAGTTTCTTGACAAGGCATTAGCATGCAACTCATTTCTGATGGGCCTCGGGAAAATAGACTTGGACAGCGAAGGGTGGAAGGGAAAGACTTGTGAATAAACACCTTGTTGTCATAGTCCTATTAACCTCCTCTCGGTCTAATCCTGTCCTTAATTGACTTTATTCTGATTATATTCTCGATAGGCCTGTATCAGCCTGGGAAGGTGGGGTAGGAGGTGGTGATGGGTGATGTAGAGGATACCGAGGGAGCTGGAGGACAGCGAAACAGCGGAGCAGCAAGACACTCGCGCCCGTGTGCGTGCGTCTCCGCTTTTCGTAACAGCAAACGGAAGGAAAAGAAAGTTAAAACTTCCCAGAAAGAGTAAAAAAAAAAAGGAAAAAAGGAGAAATCTCCACCAAAACAAATCGCAGGCTACTGTTTCAGTAATTAAGAGGCTTGGAACTTCCCATTTATGAAAATATCATCTGTGGGTAACGGGGAGATGAAGCCTGATACCTAATCAACCCTCCTCTTGGTAAAGCAACCTCACCCCGTCTGTCTGCAATCAGCGGCGGAGCAGAGGCTGCGATTCCTTGAAGTGGCTCTCCGCGAGGGTTCGGTAATTGTCTCGGCGGAAAGTAAGAGTTCCCCCTAGCGCAGAGCGATAAATCAGGGATAATAATAACTCTTTCCAAAATAATCCTCAGGCAGAAACAAAATCCAGCGGAGAAGGAGGTGCGGAGTCAAAACGTGGCACCTGGAACTGAGGGTTAGTTGGGTCTATAAATACACCGAGCCCTTCCAGAGCCTCCGCTGTTGCCATAATATATTGTTATTAGCAGTACTCAGCTACAAGGCTTTAGAATTTTTTTATCTATTTATTTCCTGACTCCTTCTTGTGCTGTGAGGCTTCTTCCACCATCACCCCGAATCTCAGGGCTTGCACCGCTGGTGCTAAATCCCCGGTGCCTTGCTGCACGCGAAGAGGATGGGGATACCCCAGGGCTGGCATCGAGGGGCTGCAAGCTCCTTTTGTAAAGAAGAGGCTCGACACAGCCTGCTTCAAGGGGTCCTTGAGCTTCAGCATCTTCTCCAGCAAGGCTGGGCTTAGAGCCAAGGACCCTGGAATGGGTTTGTGGTTTTCACAGAATCACAGCATGGTCGGGGTTGGAAGGGACCTCTGTGGGTCACCCAGCCCAAACCCCTGCCCAAGCAGGGTCACCCAGAGCAGGCTGCACAGCACCGTGTCCAGGAGGGTCTGGAATATCTCCAGAGAAGGAGACTCCACCACCTTCCTGGGCAGCCTGGGCCAGGGCTCCATCACCCTCAGAGGGAAGAAGTTCTTCCTCATCTTCAGCTGGAACTTCCTCTGCTTCCGTGTGTGCCCATTGCCCCTTGTCCTGTCGCTGGGCACCACTGAACAGAGTCTGGCCCCATCCTCCTGACCCCCACCCTGCAGATATTTAGAGGCATTTCTAAGGTCCTCTCTCAGCCTTCTCTTCTCCAGGCTGAACAAGTCCAGCTCCCTCAGCCTCTCCTCGTAGGAGAGATGCTCCAGCCCCCTCCTCATCCTCGTAGCCCTGCGCTGGACTCTCTCCAGTAGCTCCTCACCTTTCTTGAACTGGGGAGCCCAGAACTGGACACAGTACTGCAGATGGGGCCTCCCCAGGGCAGAGTAGAGGAGGAGGACAACCTTCTCTGACGGCACCATTCAGATGCAACGGGTCCCACCAAGTCCTTTTCGGTCGCACATCCCACCCGCTCCTCTTTCTACCCACGATTTCTATCTACTGGAAGAAAAACCCCAGCAAACCCTATCTGTAGGTCAGCAAAATATGGGAAATCTGTTCAGCCACCCAGCACCTGGATGAGGATAAAGCCAGCAAGCATGAAAAAAAAAAAACCACCAAACTACATATTTTTTTTCATATTTATTTATTCAATCCCTTATTGGTTCTGATTTTTCTGCTTTTTTGAAAAAAGAAAAGGAGGTGTATGTAGGGTTATTTGAATGTGGTGAAGTGATTCTATTTACTCGGGAGCTGATAGGATTGATTTACAGCAACATGATGAATGCCGAGAGGGGGGAAAAAAAGATACCGGAGCAGAGCAGCAGCGTTTGATTTCAGGGCTGGCTTGGCGGTGAATGCTAATGCCAGGAGCAACTTCAGGCCACGGTCAGCTGAAAATGAAGGGGTTCGGAATTGTTTCACACTGAAATTGGGATAAGGAGGGAGGAAAACAAAGCACTTTGCTGTCCAAAAGAACATTTTCCGACAAAGTGTCGGGGAAAAAGAACCAAGTTCCAGTGGTTCACGAATTTCCTTCAAGGTCATGGGGGAAGCGTTTCTGTTATATTTTTAATTTTTAATGCTTTTTCTTGAAGAAGCAATGGAGTAGGGGAGGAAAACATCAGAGAACTGAGTGTTTATTTGAAAAGAAGTAGGAACCAAAGGAAAATACAAACATTCAATTCGAATGTTGATAAATAAACGCGGTGAAAAGTTACGAACAAGCCTAAAACGCAATTTTTGAGGCTAGTTTGCTTTCCAGAAGACATAGAGGGCATTTTGTGGGAACCAGATCTGCTTGAGAACTTCTGCTTGGGGTCTGTTAAACTTCCCACCCTGCACTCCCAGGTTAGACCTCCCAGTATAGAAATCGAAATCCCCTCTGCAACAGCAAACCCCATCCCACCCACGGCGTCCTCGGACTGCTCCTACTTGGAAACTCCCCTGCAGCCTCAAATCTTGTCTTCATGGAGATACATTACGACTTGCTGCTTTGTGACCTTTAGGAAAGGGAAGCAAAAGGCGAAAAACTGCTGTCGTGAGCAAGGCGGAACGATGCCCACAAACCACTGCAGGGCGCTGGCTTTGCCGCTCCTCTTATGGTGACTTTATTTCCTATGGAGGCTGATTTGGATCCCCAGAGGGAAGAAGTTCTTCCTCATGTTCAGCTGGAGCTTCCTCTGCTTCCGTTTGTGCCCATTGCCCCTTGTCCTGTTGCTGGGCACCCCTGGAAAGAGTCTGGCCCCGTCATCCTGACACCCACCCTGCAGATATTTAGAGGCATTTCGAAGGTCCCCTCGCAGCCTTCTCTTCTCCAGGCTGAGCAAGCCCAGCTCCCTCAGCCTTTCCTCAAAGGAGAGATGCTCCAGTCCCCTCCTCATCCTCGTCGCCCTCCGCTGGACTCTCTCCAGTAGCTCCTCATCTTTCTTGAACTGGGGAGCCCAGCACTGGACACAGCACTGCAGATGGGGCCTCCCCAGGGCAAAGCAGAGGGGAAGGAGAACCTCCCTCTACCTGCTGCCCACACTCCTCTTGATGCACCCCAGGATCCCATTGGCCTTCTTGGCACCCAGGGCACTCTAGGGTTTTCTGTCTCAATCATCACTCAGCTGCAATATTCCAAATGGAAACCTCCAGCTTTATTCTTCCTGCCTTTATTCACCTATTCTTCTGTGGAAAAAAACCTGCTTTCTTTCTGGAGATGGCGGATTAAGGGGGATACGGCAGGGATATCACTCCTGCCATCGAGTCCTCTCCTCCACGGCCACGTGGTCCAGCTGCATTAGAGCATCAGCGTACGATTCTCCAAGCGCGAAGCACACGACGTTGCGGGAGACCGTGCACCGAGCCGGGCACGCCGGAGCAAATGAGCAATTTGCAAACAGCCGGGAGGCTGAAATTTGTTGGCTGCAAAAGTACAAAACACCCGAGTCGCGCAGACGGGGGTGATTCATGAGGAGCTCCGCGGGACTTGAGTCATCTGGGCAATGTTTGCCGCTGGTTGGAAGTGAAGCCAATGGAGCTGGAGTAGTTTAAGAGGAAAAAAACAAGTCGATGGCAGTGCCAGGCTCTTTCTGTCGGCCCAGGTAGATGTGCATGAGGAGGGAATAAAAATGCAAGCGCTGTAATGTGAGTGGGGATGTTCTGCAGCTGCTGCTGCAGCCGTGCAGGGGGGAGCTGGGAGCTCTGGGGTGCAAGGCAAGGGGTGCGCAGCGTGGGAGGGCAGCGGAGTCTAGCGCAGAGCCGCAGAGCATCCTCCTGCTCTAAAGCAGGAGGGATTTCTGAGCCACTTCTCCGCAGGTGCTCGCTGTTTCGAGCTGTCCTCCGGCAGACGACACTGGGATGAGCCATTTGGGGTGATTAACCCCAACCCCAGGCTGGTGGAGATGCCTGACCCCGGGTAGACGAGTTCTCCCAAATCTGCCTTTGAAGACGTGCACACACGTGCTTGCACGTCCCAGCAGCATCCCCCTGCTTAGCCTTTGGGGTTTTTTGGCTGATGAGCCTTGGATTTTGAAAGAGGCTCCTCTTGGCGGGGGACTCGGCTAGCAGAGACAAAGGAAGAAATGATCAAACCCAGCGGCTCCTGCCTCTTGTCTCCTCAGCTCGGCCCCTTTTGCGGCTGCTGCGGAGGAGCCCTGCTTTTAAACAAAAGCTAAACACTGTCAGTGGGAGAGCAAAGCAGGATCTCTCTGAAATGCAAATGCCTTTTTGAGAGCAGCCAGCTTTGAAAACAGGGTTCCTGCTGACTCATGTTTAGGAATTGGGGGAGAGAGCCTGCTCCTGCGCCCTATCCATCTTTCCTCGCCTCTTCAGCACTGCCTCACCCCAGGGATGCTTATAGAACCTCTGTGTAGGCCAAGTGGACTACACAGGTAAAATGGTGTCAGCAGGGACAAGATCTACAGCCCAGATACCATCTTCCCTGCAAAGCCACCAGCTGCCCTTCCAACAAGGCAGGGTCAGCGCGACGCCGGCGTGGCGGAGGATTTAGCAACGGGGCAGCGCAGATTTCAGTCTCGATACATCGGGTGGATCCGGGGAGGGGAAGCTCTTCAAATCCCTTTCCTCCCCTTTTTCACCCCCAACGTCTTCATTGTCCCTTCCCGTCTGCTCCTCCAGGTCGGTCCCCAGCTCCGCAGCCTTTCAGCTCATTTTGGGTGCTTCAGGGCCAAGCCTGCACCCAGCACTGAGACCCAAAGAGGCAGAGAGCTTGCGGCTGCGGCATCTCATGCTGTTTGCATTTAACAGCAGATCTTGCACATTTACACAACTGAAGGAGCAGGACCCTTCTCTGGAGATATTCCAGACCTGCCTGGACGCCGTCCTGTGCAGCCTGCTCTGGGTGACCCTGCTTCAGCAGGGGGTTGGACTGGGTGACCCACAGAGGTCCCTTCCAACCCCGACCATCCTGTGATTCTCTGATTCTGTAGGCGGGATATCTGAAATCAAAACATGTAAAAAGAAGCAGAGCAAGAATGGAAATGCCGTGGCTTGCAGCGATGTCGAGCTCTAGGGGCGTAATGGAAATTCAGACTTTTTTTTTCTAATGTGCTTCTGCTCTAATAACCGCTTTTTTTTCCCCCCCCCTCATCGCTTTTCATCTGAAAACATCAGAGTGCCTCACCAGCGGCAGCCGATCAAGACTTCACACGTCCTGCTCATTATCCCCCGTTCCACACAAGGGGAAAAGAGAAGGATTTATAGCACCCAATTTTGTAGAAGTCTTGCCCAAAGTGAAACACCCGGCCGCGTCTGCCCTGGGAAAGCCGCAGCTGTGCTGGGTCTAAGGCTGGGAGAGGAGAGGCTTTATAGGGACGGGTAAAATCTTTTATTAGAGCCACTGATCTCGCTGGAAGAAGCAGACAAGTTTTAGGAGCACAGCCCTGCCTTTGGGTCTCGGGTTGTCCGCAGGCAGCTCCAGAGCTCCTGCGACACCTTCCCCAGTCTGTCCTCACCTCCATCAACCTCAGAGATACAGGAGATGAAGGAACACCAGCGGCACGGCCACCCGGGAAAACCTCCGAGCTCCAGCGCTGACAAAGTCCAAAATCTGCCCAAATCCTGTTTCTTCNGAGTCTCTGGCACGCTGAAAAATCTCCGTCACGTGGCTTTTGCCATATTCCCCTGTATCCCCACCCGTATTCCCTTGCTGTGGAAGCCCACCTTGCAGAAGACGATGCTGGAGGGCAGGTAACGGAGGGAGAATTCAGTTTGGATACCAATGAAAAGCAATGAGAAAATGATGTGGGTGGTGATCAGAGCAAAGCAATGGAATGTGGAGGTGCTGGGCAAGCTCAGCGTTGCTGGAGGTGGCACCCGTAGGTGCATGGCCTTGCGTCCTTGCGGGTGTTTGGGTGACAAAGAGCAGGGGAGATGCAGGAGGCTGAAACCACGTTGCTGAGCCCTCGGTGCCACCACCAGCAGCGTTTTCACGCGGTTTTTCCACCCACCCCTTCCATCCCTGCCAATTCCCACCCAAAATCCCCGCAGCCCCGCTCCGGATTTACCCCCGCAGCCGGTGTCTCCCAGGCACCGCGCCCAGCGACACGGCCACGGCCACGGCAAGAAAGCACGAGCTGCCCCATGCGATGTAGCCTTTCTCTTCTCTCCACGTCTCCCGTACTAATTCTACTGAGGAACAGCCTGTTGCCCCCCTGAGAATTATTTACAACTGCATAAGGCATATCAATAAGATTTCTCATTTTTTTTGGAAAAATAATAATAATAAGGGTTGATCCTGCTGGTAATTTACAGTAATTGTAGTAACCTGATCATAATTTCTAGCAATTAAGCACAATACTAATTCACTCATTTACTGAGTAACGTCTTGTCTTTATTTATGGGGGCTGTGCCGGGGTATAAATATCTTACTCACTTTGTTGGCGAATGAAAATTCACCAAGTAGCTTTCTTTAAGAAATGTTTATTCATTTCAAGCTATTCTTAGCAATCACGTGTGAATCAGGAGTAATTGCTCGACTTCGGGATGGTAATTAGAAAGTACTAAGTCATTGTTTTCTTCTTGCAAGCGGAGGGTTTGTTTTAAGTGTTCATCTGCTCTCCCGGCGTTAAATCAACCTGCCAGCCCCTCATCCTCCACCTCAGCACCCGGGGCCGCATCCTGCTCTCTCCAAACGTCGGTTCTTCAGGGCTGATGGGCTGGGTCGGCCGTGGGGTTGTACGGAGCACGGGTCGAGGTGTCCGAGATGTTGCTGCATCGCTCGACTCGTGTTGTTGAGAAACCCTCCGTCGGGTCTCGGCGGCTTTGCGGATCCATCAGCGTGCAGGGCAGGATTTGCATCTGCTAATCAGAGCCGGATCCGGGAAAGCAACTTTCTATGAAAGAATCCCATTACGAAGCAACCAGCTGTGAAATACCGTACCTGTGTCGCACCCTGCCAACCTCCAACCTCTGCTTTCCCTGCTGAGGGAGGTGGGAGCTTCTCCTTAGCGTGGAGATGGGGAAGGGAGAGGCAGGAATGAAACAAAAATGGGAAGGGGGTGTTGATATCTGCATGCAGGATTGCTCATCTGGGGAGCCTGCGCTGCTCCGTGTTCCCTAGGTGGAAGAGGTGCTCATGGGAAACTTCAGGAAAAAGTAATTTTTTCCCCCCAAAAAACTCCAAAGCAGCCAGAAAATACACGCCTTTCCTCAGCGCTAGCCAGAGGAACGGCACAGTACAGCCCTGCTAAGCTGAGCCGTGGCTCAGCACCTTCAAGTGTCTGGAGACATCTCCAAGCACAGCCCAACCCAGAGGGAAACGAGGCCAACTGACGCGAATTCAGCGCCAGTGCACACCGTGCCTCAGTTTCCCCATTTGCAAACTGGAGCTGATGGCTCTGGTCTCCTCTGAGAAGAGCGTCAGGATCTCCTGGGGAAGGACCGGGCTCCCACGCCAGGTTAAGGGATGGTCACTGCACAGGGTGTCGGGCAACGCAGCGTCGTTTGGAGGTGGTTGCGGACACGCAGCACTGGACGTGATCTTTAAAAGCACCAAGCGGTTTTGAAGTGTTTCTCTGGGAGCATTTACAGGGCCCTGATTTACTGGGAGCTCAGAGCAGCCTGTTCTTGCTGGAAAACAGAGCTCGAGATGCGGTGGAGCGTCGACGAATACAAGCTCTGCGCTGTCTTAATCTCTGCCTTTCTCAGTTTTCCCATCTTTAAAATGGGTATAACCCAAACCCCACAGCTGCTGGTCTCCTTTGAGCAGAGCATCAGGAGCTCCTGGGGAAGGCCAAAAATGGCAAGAGCCTGCAAAAAATGGCAAGAGCCTGCAAAAAATGGCAAGAGTCCATAAAAAGGGACTGTCCTTCCCCATCTCATCCCAACGCGATAGCAAAGACGGGGAAGGTCACCAGCACCGAAAGGCAGGAGGAAGCCGGGGGGGTCATCAAAAAGGCACCTCATGTCCCGGGGTGACACAGGATAAGAAATTCGATGCTGCAGATGACCTGCAGGTTCATCCATCGGGTAAGGAGGGTTATGTATGGTCTTGGTACCCATACCATAGCTATACCTTACCTATACCATATGTCCCTGGCAGCCAGGGAGGCAAAGGAAGGGTCGAAAGACCACTGCGAGCATTTCAGGGTCTTAAGCATCTCCTTCTTGAACCCAGGTTCAGCAACTTCATGTGGCACCTCCCGGGCCAACTTCTGGCAGAGCCCATTCGCCTTGTCCCGTCCCCATCCCTTCCCAAGCGGCTCTTTCTTCCTGCACCGCTCCCGGTGATTGCGCGCGGCTCTGAGCCGCGTTGCGGGTGCAAACGGCCCCGCAACCGTAGCGTCGGCAGCTGCGAAGGCCGGAGGGGTTTCACGTCTTTCTGAAAACACAGGTGGGGTGGAACCAGATGAGCTTTCAGATCCCTTCCAACCCAAAGCATTCAATGATTCTATCAAAAAACAAAGCATCCCTGAGGATTTCCAGAGCAGCAGCCAGGAGAGGGCAAAGGAGACGACGTGGTCGGTGCTGCCTCCAAGATATTTCACTGCAAAATTGCCATGGGACTGCCCTTTAGAGAAAATAAAAGCCCTTTATCCCCCTCCTTTACACCCCTGATGCTGGGTCTGGTGCTCTCTGGGTGCAAAGGAGCCGATGCAAGAGGCAGAGGCAGACCCAGGGCACCCCGATAAATCCCCGCGGGGCTGACGGCCAGCACGCCTGCTTCCCAGAGATAAAAAGCAAGCGCTGCTCCTCCGAGGCGCGGGCACCGGGCTAATCTCTTCACGCACCGGGCCCGTCGCCGCGTCACGGGAAGCGAAGGCGGGCGAGGGACGGAGGTGGCAGCGACGGAGCCGTCAGCATCCCACACCGCTTGACGGAGACCAGTCCCAAGCTTGAGGATGGGGCAGCGCCGCGTGTTTATTTTACATGAGGAACCAGAAAGGGTTTTTCCATCTTGGAGGGGAAAAATAATCCTGCAGCAGGGTTCCGGGGTTCGGGCGTATTATTTCGGTGCTTTGAGATCTCTCCTAAGGTGCGGGTCTGACTGGTCCTGTGGTGGGAATCTGGGAGGACAAAGAAGAGCCTTGCAAAATTGCAGATGCTGGAGGAAAATCGCTCGAGGAGGCAGAAAAAAAGGGAGCTGTAACGACATATAAGCAGCTTCACAGGGAGAAAATAGTGGCGAGGAAACTGCTGCTGCAGGACTTTAGTGCCGGACAAATTCATATCGGAATTAGGGACTCGTTTTTAACAGGGAGGTGGATTAGCCCTGGGAATAAATTATGGAGCAAAATGGGAAATGCTCCGCCTCTTGATGTCTACGGATAAAAACCAGGTGCCTTTTGGGAGGTTTCAGTCAAACCCGAAGCGCTGGGCTCCTAAAGGAGCTCCTGGGGATGGTCTCTGGCCGAGGGAGAGCCGGGCTGATGTTGCCTGTTGTTTTTTCTTCTGGTGAGGAAACTTGCATTTTTCTTTTTATTTTTCACTTCTCTTCCAAGCCTGGAAGTGTTGTCCTCAGTCTTATTCCCAGTTCCTGGCCTCTGTTGTACTAACACCTTTTTATTCACGCTGTATGTTTGATGATAACCTTGGGATGCTCAGAGCCCCCCTTTAGGGCAAACGGGGGGGGGGTGCAATGTCACAGGGCAGGGGTGGCAGGTGGGTTGCTATTTCTGCCTAACGACTTCCAGTTTAAATTACCTACCAAGCATCCTAATTATCCAGGTGCCATTTTAATCATCAGGGCAGCGGGGGGAGGACGGGGCAGGCCGACAGCTGCAGGTTGCCTCCGCCGAAGCACTGCGGGGCGGGAGAAGGGGATGCAAACCAGCAAGTGCCCCAAGGGCAGGGTGGAGAAAAGGGGTGGGAAATCACCATGTGGGGCTGGGTTATACCTTTAGCTGTACCCATACGTACCCAAACGCAAGCAGGGGCGAGCAGCGAGACCTGCTGAACGTCCGACCTCCGTTCCGCATCCGGATGACTCCACGCCAGTGAGCGCTAGAGATGCTCCCAACTGGCCGTCATCCCTCCAAAACAGGGGCTTTGGTGCCTGTCGCCTCCCCAGAGATATTAATAATATTTTCCAAAGTGGCTGGGAATGGCACTTTGCAAATGGGGGATTTCTCGCTCCCCTTCCCATCCCCATACTCACAACCCAGAAAATCAGTTCCCCCATCCTAGGAATGGATGGATGTCCTTGCCTGAACAAGGTCCTCTACAGCCTACTGTAGGTGACCCTGCTTCGGCAGGAGGGTTGGACTGGGTGACCCACAGAGGTCCCTTCCAACCCCGACCGTGCTGTGATTCTGTGAATGGTTTTGTGGCATGGCAAACGGGAGGGATATTTTGGGAGTGGTCTTGTTCTCCCACTGCCTTTCTTCTTCCTCTTGCCTCCTGCTGCTCTTTGGCTTTTTTTGATCTCCCTTCCCTCCCTCTTCCTTTGTGTTCCTCTCCTTTGGAGGTGAGATGCTGTTCCCTTCTCTCCCTGCCACATGAACCTCCAGACGCCAAAATCCACGTGGCAGAGTGGACCGTCCTCTCTGGGGCTTGGAAAACCATAAAAGCTTC
>Ga0065711_1040446_pt1 | contig 16952 bp, 8 predicted proteins | sample Hoacrofraction12_FD_59098 | JGI IMG/M metagenome (GOLD analysis project Ga0065711, IMG submission 59098) | Hoatzin crop microbial communities from Cojedes, Venezuela - Epithelial fraction 12 v2 (version 2) | ecosystem: Host-associated > Birds > Digestive system > Esophagus > Crop | place... | reverse complement strand
ATGAGGAAGAACTTCTTCCCTCTGAGGGTGACGGAGCACTGGAACAGGCTGCCCAGGGAGGTTGTGGAGTCTCCTTCTCTGGAGATATTCAAGACCCGCCTGGACGTGGTCCTGTGCAGCCTGCTGTAGGCGACCCTTCTTCGGCAGGAGGGTTGGACTAGATGACCCACAGAGGTCCCTTCCAACCCCTACCATTCTGTGATTCTGTGATTTCAAAACTGGAGTTTTCTCAGTCTTGTTTTTTTTTTCCTGATATCTAGAAAATCAGCTGAGTTAAAGGACTGACAATACTATTATGAAGCAGCTGATCAGTACTGAATTTATTCTCATTTGATGGGGAGAACATAAAAATGTAGAGCAAGTCTTCAAAATACATAATGAATTTTTTTATATGGCATGGGGTGGTGTAAGCACTCACTTGGATGCTGCTGAAAATGAAAGTTTGTCTGACTAATTAAGAATTTAGTTGTTGTCTTAAAAGTGTTTATTCCAGACATCCACATTGTTTTAAAATCTTTACAACCTGCGTAGCAGGGTAGTAAGTAAAAAAACCTCAGCTGCTTTACTGAACACCAAGAAATCTTCTGGAGGACTAATTCTCCTATTTGCATTTACTCGCTCCGTATGAGCAATACGGTTTCAGGGATTGAAGGTGAAAATAAAAATCAGAAAGAATTAAGATAAAACGGTGGATCCCTGTACGTTGAAAAGAACAGTATGTTCTTACATTCTTTGTCTGGTTTTCTAGGAAGGGAAAGCTAATGCTGTGACCTTTTTTTCTTTTTTTTTTTTTTTTTTTTTTCAAAAAAATCAGCTCTTCAGGTGCTGGAAATGTAGCAGACCGTGTCTTGGCTCAGTTGTTGACGGAAATGGATGGGGTAGAACAGCTGAAGGACGTGACAATTTTGGCAGCTACAAACAGACCAGACATGATAGACAAGGTACGAATAGATGCATTGTTGTATATTCTGTTCTCTGGAGAAGACTAGATTTTGGAAGAATTCAATTCTCTTTTACTTTCCAAACTGTTGTCTAATCAATTTAATGATTAAAAGTAGAAGTTTGAAAATGAAGACCAGGCAGAAGAAAGGATTATGTCCCTTTTTTTTCTCTGCAGAATTTTTAACAGAAACAAGATGTTCTGTGATAGCCTTAAGTATCTGTTTCCTAGAAGATTTCTTTCTTAAATCAAGCTCATTAAACTTGTGCAACAACACTTCTGTCAAACTGCTTTTGTGGGTTTTTGCTTCTGTTGTGTTTGTTTATGCAGGAGTTCGCTGGAGTTTGTTGGTTTCATTAGTTACTTCCTTTCAAAAGATTAAATATCTCCTCGGTGCCATTAGGCTGCTGCCAGTAATACGGCTTCCAACTGTAAACAGTGCAATTTCTCCTCAGATCCTGCGGCAGCTCCGCTGAAGCAACAAGAACATTACAAGTCTGTAAAAACAGGAGGTTTGTAACACTGCAGAATACCTTTGAACACAAACCCAACCCATCAGCCTGCTAGAAAATCCACTTTAATCCCATCTGCCACTGCTGTGTCTTCTCACAGCTAAGTGCGGTAGGCGGACCGGTCTGAAGTTGTTTCCTTTAAGAAACATTTTGTAGTGTTGGTAAGGTTCTTTATTCCACAGTTTTTCACCTTCACAACATTCATGAATTTGATGACAAGCTGATGAAATTTATTTTTCCTGATGTTTTCCAGGATTTCTTGTAAGTTTCTTAAGTATTTTTAATGTTAAGAAATTGTCCCATTTTAAGCTGGTTCTGGAATAATCTTTTCCATTTGTCTTGGAGCATTCGGGCATAAAATATGTATGAAGCGCACACTTTTAAAGTATGGTTCATATACATGGTGAAGTCTTGAGAAAAACAACTTTTATTTTGCCTCTGGAACACAACCTTTTCCCTCCTGAACTGAAGGAGGCCACACAGCTGGTGGTGTTCTGACAAAGGCTTGCGTGCAGCTTGCTTACACACTATCTGTGTGCCTGCCATGGCAAAGTAGAGGTAGCAAAGAGTTTTCAGTAAAAGATGATAAAACTCATCAAAATATGAAAAATATGTCTGTGCAAAATTGAAATTTTCAGGATTCCACTTTTATCAAATCAGTTGCAGTTTTCTTTGGTGACTATTCTTTAGGGTCAGACTAATCTGGATTTGAAAAAAATCTGTTTGAACAGAAGGGAAGTTTTCATCAGAGTCAGTTCAACATTGTGCTGTGTTACCTCCATCACCCCCAGGGAATTCAGTTCTCTGTCATTCTCCCTTTTGCTGGATTTCTCTGGGGCCCACAGTGAATGCTGTTTTCCTATATTTTAGTTTTTCTTTGAAATATTGGCATACTGGGACAGTATTTGAAATATTGGCAATATTGGGGCAATACTGCCACTAGGCAATACGGAGAACTTCTAGATAGAAGTTGCTAGATATATGCCAACTGTACCTATATCACTGATGCAAATCCAGACCTCTCAGCCTGGGATTGGAAGTTTTCATTTTAGTATGGTGGGTAAAATTTTAATATCTTTTATGCATCTGAATTTTGTGGGGGTGGTGAACTTTTAAGAACTAACAGCACAGTTGTGTTGAGATGACAACATATTTTATGTATTCTTTCCCCAAGTAAAGCTGGTAGTCTTGACTCTAAGTGTAAAGAAAAGGAAAAATTTGAATGAGACAGTGCCCCTCACAGTAGCAACCTGTGTGGTTATAGGAATTTTATTAGCAAGAAACCATGAATGGATATTTTAGGTTTTTATTTAAAACTGTTTCTACCAAGATACATGCCTACCTTTGCCTTCTGCAACTTGGGCGGTGTGGCTGGAGCACTTGCTGGTGAAGACTGAGGCAAAAAGGTCACTGAGTACCTGTACCTTACGTATTACAATAAAGGAGCATCCTGTTTTCATAGATGTACGATGACTTATGCTTACAAAATTGGTAATAATCTATTCAGCATCTTCATTTAAGTGGCTGCATCTTAACTGAAAATATGTGGTGATTAATATTCTGTAATTTGAAAATGACACGTGGGAATACCAAATGTAAGGGTATTCCCCTGAGCCTAGGGCAGGCTTCATTGTTCTTGCAAACACTACAGGATGTTGCTTCTGGGTAGTGAGTAGATTTTGAGTCAGACTTTACAAAGTTATGTTTAATAGTAAACTTGTTTTGACTTGTTACAAATGTCTGTTGATAAGGTCGTTTCTCTAAGATGTCATGATTGTATTGAATTCTTACTACAGCCTGAAGTTCTATCCCATGTTTGTAGCAGTTAGCTACTTTGCATCCCATTCATGTGATGCTGGAAATACTTTGGGATAGTTTCTGTTTTTCCTAAGAAAGCATAACCGGCACGTACTGTTTTCAGCCACGTAAGATACAGAAAGTGATTTCTCTTGGAAGGGAAATATTCTGGAACAAGATGTTCTGAACATTCTTTGAAAGTGATACAGAACCAAAACAGTCTGAATCAGTAATAATGGTAAAATCTTCCCTTTTATTCTTCATTCTATAAGTAGCATTGATGAGCAATAATTGGAAAAATGCTTTTCATTTTTTGGTGATTTACCCTCTCAGGAGTGATTTTTTTCATACCTAAAATATTTTGCAGTAACTTTATGGAGCTTGTCTGTATCTTCTCATCTATCAGTTGGCCTAACAAGAGAGATCATTCATCCCCACAAACCTCGTATAAAATATTTTGAACACCGTGTATAATTTTATTAGCTTGAAATTAAATGTTCTACTCAGACATACATGTGGACAAGCTTTGCAGTGTGATCGGACAGATTTCAATGGAAGAAAACCTAGACCAACTCATCAGGTTTTGTGTGGCCTTTTTTTCTTCTGCAGTGGAACCTGTTTTCCTAGCCTTTTAGTACTCAGCGTATTTCTTGGGTGAGAAGGGTGAATAGCTATCATTACCTGCCCATGCAGTTATCTTTTTTCCTCTTAAGCAATGTTTCAGTCTTCATTAGCAAGGGTACCGCTGAGGAAGAGAGACTGTCAGATCCCCGGGGACCTTGGTGAATATTTTACCACAGGAAGCAAGATGCGTGTTGCTGTGGCATCAGATAGTTTTTACCTCCTGCTGGGTCAAATTTGAATGTCAAACACATTAGCTGTGATGTAAAACACGAGGCGCTGAGTGAAGTGATGGTCTGTCGTGTAGGATGACATCCTGGTGCTGCTGACAGCTTCACTTCTCCTTATCGTGGGGTGCAGAAAAGATATATCCTCAAATATGCTATTTGCATAAGAATGACAGGATGTGATAGGACAAATGAAGATTAATGAGATGCTGTGCTGTCAACGTTGCCCATTGTCTCTAGATTGATGATGGTCTGCATTTTGTCCGGGATCGTGGGCTTCAGTCTAGTTTAAACCAGAAAGCATCCTGGTACATTGAATACTGAAAAGATGAATCTTTACGAATGCTTTGTTAGTGCGGGAGGGCTTGGCTCCCGGTTTCGAAGCATCTTGCGTGTTGGTGTGAGAGCATGTGTTCTGCGTATTTTGCCAGTGCAGAGGATGTTTGCTGCCTATTTTTGCATATTTATTTTGTTTTTTAAAAAATTCCTGCTCCCTAGCCTTCTTTCTCGCTTTCTTCCTCTTCTACCTTCTTTTCCTTCACCTGCAAGTTTTGCTGTTCCTTAGCTAAGCTCTGTTGGCTTCAGTGTATTAATCACTGGATTTGAATTCAGCTTATTTAGTTTAAGAATGACGTGGATACTACTGACTTGTCTGTTTTGCTTATGTGAACAAAATAAAACAAAATCTACAGCCTGTGTTCTTCCTAACAACTGCCAAGCATGAGGAAAGGGAATAAAACTCCCTTCCCCCATGGTTCATTTAGACTTGGAGGAGTCTTTCGGGCAGAGAAGTCAAACAGAGGTTCATCAAGTTGATCTGACCCTCAAAATGTTGATTACTGCATAGTTATGGGACAACCTTAATTTAAATTGGCTTGTTTTGATGAAAATAAAAAATGCGTGATACAGCCATTTGGCAGAATTAGTAAAGAAATTATAATTTCTTGCCTGCAGCAAAAGTAAATAATTTTTCCTTTTTAAAAACATCAAAGATCTGTCTTTCTGAAGGCTTATGGAAGAAATTCAAATATTTAGGTTTGCAGTTTTACAAGTTAAAAGGAATAGGAAAGAATTTTGCTTGTTTATTCATTATTGTCTGGAAATGCGTATGTGCTGTTTTAAAGCAGGTGATGCTACGAGCTTATTTAGCAGTTATGCAGTGGCACAGACTTAACTCACTGCCAGGTAATATGTTTTCCTATTTACATATTTGCCTATTTGTGATTTTCATTTTGGTCAGATACATCTTACTAAAGGTTCTTCCTGTGTTAAAGGTTTGACTTAGTAGGATTTCAGTTTTCCCAAATATAGTGTAGGACTGTAGTAGAGTTACAAGCCGCATAATCCATCAATCATGTGCTATGTTTCGCTCTGTGACACCCCTCCACCCCCCTGTTTGATCAAAGATTGCAAAATACTCTGAGGGGCCTGCTGGGGTCTTGTGGTCCAGCCTTCTGCTTGAGCAGGGTGAACTTCAGTGTTAGGTGAGGTTGCTCAGGGCTGGTCCGGGAGACAGAGATTTCACAGCCTCTGGGCACCTGCTGCACTGTTTGACCACCTTCACTGGGATATTTCTCCTTACATCTGAAAGTACAGCTTGCTGTAACTTGTGCCTGCTGTGTACCTCTGAGAAGTGCCTGGCTCTGTCTTCTCAACAAACCATCCCACTACTCCCTGCTGTTTTAGGTACGTGAACACAGATAAGCTGTACGTGGAATTATGAAGGAGAACTTTAATTTTGATTCCCCCCCCCCTTCCCCCTGACCCTAGCACTTGGGCGGGAAACCCCTAATCAAGCTGTGCCTGAAAGAAAGTCCCGTCTACGTTTTAGCACTCTGGAGGAAGAAAAGTAAGTATCTTGCTTTTCATTCTGGTCTGCATTGGGTTTGGCTCAAGGATGAGCAGTCAAGTGTCCTTTAGCCTTGCAGTGATGCAATATAACCAGAGTCCTGGGCAGGGAAGGGGGTTGTGTCTCTGGCTGTCATTTCTTAGCATTGCTTCTGTGCGGAATTCATCCAGATTTGGAGGACATGGGACATAAGATGGTGCTTTTTAGGAGGAGACGGTGGTGGGACACTTACTGCTTGGAAAAGTATTTTATGACAGCTGAATAAATGAGTACTAAGTGAACATTAGTTAGAGTGAAATCTTTTTACATACTTAATTTGACACTGCTAAGTGACTGGAGATGAAGTCCAGCCTTGGGACTGGTAAAGATAACTAATAAGCAAGTTGCTAAACCGCTTTCCCTGCCTGATATCATATTACTGAAATCAGTCTTCATTTGTAGATGGGCTTTGTAGGCATCACGAGAACAGAACAGGTGGGAAAGTATTTCAGAGTAGGAATCAAAGTATGTAAATGCAATTGCCATGTCTCTCCACACTGCTGAGCCATTAATTGTTATTTTTTTACTTTAAATGCTGAAATGGCTCTCTGCTTGTCAAAGGGCACTCCTTATGTTCTTGTAAAGCTCTGGGATTAAAAATAGAGCGTGAGATTTTATGGGTCTCCTTTTCAGTCAGCCAGCACCTAGAGTACTTCTATCATTTTACCCAGGTGCAAGTGTGGTTCTTTGAAATAACAGAAGATGTGGGATTTCTTTTGAAGAAAAGATTGTTCTGGAGCATATAATAAATTTTCAGAAAATGAAGCTTTAGGGAAAAATTATATCAAACTACATGCCCTTGAAAAGAGGATCTGATATTCTAAAATAGTTTCACAATCTTGGCACCATCACATTTTCCATCAATTTGTTTTCTCTGGTATGTGTTTGGGATTTTACCCTTAATCTTGTTAAACTTGCAACTCTGACTAGGGCAAAGAGGTGATCTGGAAAATAGCTGTTTCTCAAAGATCCAATTTTGCCTTTATTACCATCAGATGCTTACACTTTAGGGTGATTAATAGCTTACTAAGTTTATTTTAAAAAAGAAAAGCAAAAGAGTGAATGAAATGATTTACAAGTTGTCACGCATTCTTTTCACCTGCCAAACTGAAATGACTAAATAGACACAGTTGATGAGCACTGCTGTTTACTGGCCAAGACTACCAAGTTGATGATTTGAGACCAGATTGCGTAGCGAACCCATAACCCCTAAAGAGCTTGACCACTCTGAATGCAGAGGTGGTTTCTGTGTTCTTGTACAAGTGTATGAAGTTGCTCTTTATGTCAAGAACTAGGTTTTACCTGAATCTCTCTCTCCCCCTTCCCCCCCCCGCCCCGATGAAAACTTTGTTTTCTCATGAGTACAGCAAATAAAATATTTCCAGGTGTGCAAAAGTGATTTTTGTTTCCAACTATTCGATTGTCAGAGTGTGGAGGGCTGAGCAGTAAATCAGCCTTAAGGCTGCTACGGTTTTAAAAAACAAAATCTTCGTGGTGACAGCTGAAGAGCACAGTGACTTTTTCACTCAAGATTTATTACTTGCCTGAAAAGAAGGGTTGGAGGGAAAACTTGCTGGGCTGCATATTTTCTCCTTTAACAGATATGCTATAGGGCTGGGACAAGTTGGCTTTATTTTGCCTGTGAAAACTTACATCCAAACAATGTATGTAAAAATACAATACTTTTATGTCAAATAGAATAGAAAAGTAAATATGCCTGCTCTTATTCTTTATAACGGAAAGCATTCCTTACATTGACTCCGTCAGATATTTTAGCATCACTAATACTTCTGTAAACTTCTCTGGAACACATGCCAGAAAACTTACTTGAAGGTAACAAAGCGTATTTACTTGATTTGGAAAAGATGGGAAAGTAAAGGCCAAGGGCCAAAGTTTGTTCTTATTCATACCTCCTAGACTCACAAAGTCTGGATAAGGAACACGGCATGTTAGCCTCCAGATTATCAACAAAGTGGGAAATTCAAAAGGCAGTCAAATTCATGTTTGTTGGGTAAATACCATCCCTCAGCTCAATGAGTCTGTAACTGTGATACCAGGTGGAGTTTTTTGTTTTGTTCTGTTTTTTTTTTTACAGTGTCATTTCCATGTTACTGTTATTTGTAAGATAACATGGGAACATATGGGGTTAAAATTAATCGTGCCTCTAAAAATGAGGTGCATTTGAGCAGTACGTGTAGACTGGGTATAAATTCCTAAGTGTTGGGTTAGGTCAAGTTGGTTGTTCGTGTGGGTTTAATGACAAGCGAGCAACTTTATCTAGAGAAGTAACACTAATTTTATGACTAAGTTTCTTGTACCTGTACAGCAAGTTTTAACTGCCGAAACCTGTGTGTGTGCTTTTAAAGTTACGGGTCTTCACTTCCGACTTGAACTACTTGAGAACGCTCTGTGTGATGATAACCTCTTCCTTCTAAATCCTTTCAATTTCTCACTTTGTGTCAGTGTTTGGATCGTGCAGGGGAGTGGTACAGCTGTGTAGGTCTCCAGAGACATGTGGCTTGGCTTGGTTCCCGTGGGAGCATCCTCAGGAGCTGTCAGGGCCTTGGTGGCTTGTAACTGGGGACGCAGTAATGGTGACTTCTAACGGGGACATCTTTATAGCAGATAAGCAAAGCGCAACAAGGCATATTTCACAGTGAGCATGTTGGATGGCATGAGTCTTACTATATTTAAGAAGCTTCATTAGTGTAGTGATAACAGTTAGGGAAGAGACATTCCAGAAACTCTTGGTTTTTAAATATTTATGGGAGTGACGCTGAAAAGGATGTTAGTGTAGTACTGGGAGCTACAGAAGCTAGGGGAACAGCTGCAATTATGGTACTTGGGCTGTAGCCATGGATGTATTTAGTACTTGCTTTGCAGTTGGTCTTCTGCCCACCTTTCATCTTTGTAGATGCAAAATCCACAGTATGTATGTAGTTTTTTGTGTATACTGTATTGAAATAGCATTCTAGAGAATATTGTATTTGTCGAGCACCCAAGAGTTAAGAACTGCCATAGGTAACATTGTGTGTACAATCTTAGTTTCTCTTTGTGCATGTGCATCATAATGCAATCTTTATTTACATTAATTAAAGTGGTATTCATTTTGCATGATTAAATTGCATTAATTTAGAAAGTTATTTTTACAAGTCATTATGATTGCCTATACTGTAATTACCTTAATAGTCATGTTTCCTTACTTTTAAGGGCTTTGATTTACACTGTTTAAAATCAGATGAACAATTACTAGTTTCTGGGAGGAGTATGCAGATTCTGTCGTGTGGTGTCATATTGAGATCTTTGTGGTTATTGGCAGTACAGGACCTTCTAGATCTGCCATAGAAAACTTGTTTGCTTGAAATAGGTGGTAAATTTACAACAGTATTAAACTGCTTTGCTGTTCTTTGTGGGGTCTACTGTGCAAGAACGAGACTCTTATCTGTTATCCAGGATATTTTCTGACAACATAAGAATGGGTAGATAACTTTTTCAGTGCTAACGTTTCTTCTAACTTTCCATAAGCAGAACTCCTTATTTATATTCTTTCCCTGTTTCTCCCTACTCAATTTGCCTGCTTTCTCTTTATGGAGTATACTCTTGGTCTGTATTTCCTGTGTTTACTGACATCATGATCTTCAGCACACTGTTCATCTAATCTCAGTATGATTCTTGCTTCTAGTCTTTTTGCTCAGTTGAAGTCAACTTTTTTCCCCTGTGCTTGTGGTTCTCATTGGATTCATTCCTGCCCAGCCATGATTCCCCAATCCTTTTTCCTCCCAAGCTTCCACATCTAGAGTCCTTTTTTAATGAGCATCAGTTTTGCCCCAGTGTCCAGACTCTTGGTTTTCAATGTGTTCACTCCTCATATCAGGCATTTCTTTCTTGTGGAGTCAGCTCTGGTGTCCTCTTTCCCCTCCTCCTGCTTGACAAGATTCAAGTGACCTCAGGAAGAAAAAAGGTTGCTTTCCTGCTCTCATTTTGGGAGCCTGGATCCAGCATTCCTTGAGCCTTGGTAGGATCAGTCTTTGAGTGGTGAAAACTTGGCACACGTATCTGCAAAATGTCAAGAAATCTCACAAAGCTTTTTCAAATTGAGGTGTTTCAAGTCCTTCTAGTGTGATCAGATCTCAAGACCTTCCTCTGAAGCTTAGAGTGAAATAATTTTATTTTTATTATTTTTTTTAAATTGTAAATAAAGTGACATTGTTCGTGGTCTCCTTCTCGTGCAACAGCTGAAATCTTTTGTCTGGAAGGTTACTTGGAAAGGACAAGAAGGTCAAAGCTCAGAATAGCATAAGCTACTAATGCATGATCTTATAATGTAAAATGTTGAGTGACTTCTATATTAAGTGTTGATACTTATCTCTCCCCTATTAGGATGGAAACTGTTTCAGTAAAAATGGAAGTCAAGGTGAAATAGAAAGCCCAGCATTGTACAAATCACTGGTTTAGTATCGATCATAATGGAGTGCAGCTTGGGGGGATGAGACAGCCAGTGTACAGTTGCATTGTTTGGTTGTACACTTTAAAGTGGTGACCTTTTCAGTTTTAGGTTTAGAAAACCTCTGAACCTCAGAGCTTTAAAATGAGCAAGTTGGAACATGATCAAGCTCTCTACATCATTGAAAGACTCTAAAGAGCTGATGAATGTAGGGGTTAGCTGATAGGCACTTGTTTCTCAGTTAGTAATATTTTGCTTAAGGCTCTTTATGGGTATTAGATGATATGATTAGTCCATTCAGTTGATTAGGACCATTTTTTTGTTTGTGAAATCTCTGTGGGGAGAAGGAAGAATGGGACATCATAGGTGGAATTTCCACTAGTTGATTTTTTTGTTTTGTTTTTGTGTGCAAGGAGATCCAGCTTTACATTTTATTTGCTCCATCAGTGATGAAGGCTGGAAGTCTTGCACACGTGATGTGCGTACTGCCTAGGGTTAAGTAGAAATACCATTAATATGCGGTACATATAACAATGAAAGATAATAGATTTGCTCAGGAAAAACAGTTTCTTTCTATAATATCTTAGTTATTAAAAGAAAATTATTGACATCAGCGAAATGAAGGTAGTATTATAATAATGTAGCATAAGAGAAAAGGGAACAATCTGGGGGTCACTGATTCATGATATATTGTTTTCATAAGGTATGTGGAAGGAATGTTATGCATACATGCAGGAGCGCAAAGCTAGGGCTCTGTTCATGTCCAAATGAGACATTAACCTCTCTTACGAGCAGTGGAAACTTGGTGGATGGCTATTTAGGTCACTGGAGTACCTCAGGTTTGCATATGCCAATGCAGTTTAATAACAAAAGCTTGTTTGAAGCTCTGTGTGATTTGATGTGTATACAACTGTAGAAGTTGGCTCAGAACCACAAGAATTTGTTAGATTTTTGGGGTAACCTAGAAAAACAAGTAGACTACAAGGTATTTGAAGCTGATTGAGAGGGCAGAGTCTGAAAGTCGAATGAGTATTTTGACTGAGTGGTGCCACGCAATGGCTGGTAGGACTCAGCAGTTCTTCTGGAAATCTGAAGTGACTGCTCCTTTTGGGGGTTGTGTCTGTTGCATGTTCTTACTTAGTTGAAGAATTTAATTAAACGGGGTGTAGTTACATCTTCCTTTGTTTTAAATGTAAGTGTATTCCCTCCATGGCAAATTAAGCTTTGTGCTACAGGGAAGCATATACCAGAAGTACAGAAAAGATTTTGAAAAAGCCTTTTCTAAATTGTGCTTTGTGCACACTTTATAACAATATTCTGGTTGCTGCCTACAGCATGTTCTTGAATTACTGTTCCCTGTCGGGTGCTGAAAAAGGTGATTTGGGAAGTGTCCTTTTGTTTTGGTGATCATGTGATACTGACAATTCTTGCTTTGTGTTACTCATCTCTTTTAAGCCTAAAAATTAGCTGCTTTGTTTTTACTAGCCACTACTTCAGATAGCATGTGTGTTCCATTTTCCTATTAATAGCGTAATTCAAATTTATAATTCCAACATAAATCTTACAAAAATAAATTTTAGAAAATAGAAAAATCTATCGTGAAATTAATTATATACATTCAAGTTACACTGCTACTGCTGGTATCTTTTTCCCTGTAACCTCACATCAGTAGCTGTAACACTCTAACAAATTGTTTCCATCCGCTTTGTTATTTCCTTTACAGGGAATTTTGCTTTGGAAACTGTGTTTGGGAGCTAGGTTGGCAGGATGATGGAAAAGGATGTCAGAACTTGTATCAATGCCACTAGATTTTTTTCTCGGGTGAAGACACAGAGATAGAGAACGAGCAGAGTATGAAGGTAAATAAACAGAAGTAAATAAACCTGTTGAAACATTGGGCTATTTATGCAGAGGGCTGCAGCCATTGCTGGCTTATGCATTATGGGTTGTATATGAATACACTTCTGTGTCACCTGCAGTAGCATCTTCTAAAACACTGCTAAGAGAAGGGAAGGCAAATTAAGCAGCTGTCACTTCACAGACGGAAGAGGATAAAGTGAAGCATCACTGTGGCTTTCTCATTCGTATTTCATGGACAAGCCAAAAACCCAAACAACTTTGTGGGTGTTTTACAACTTGTTTCTAAACAGAGCTCATGATAATTTTTCACATTCTCGCAGCAAATAAACAAGAATGATGTTTGTCATGCCAAATCATGCCTTGGTGCCCCCATTCCATACATCTCTGTACTTTGTTTCTGGCAAAGCAGCTGGTTCTCAAAACAACTGATGTACAAACCTGAAACTTTACCTTTCCCTGGTGCGTACTCTTCCACCTTGCTACGAAGCTATGTAATCTGTTCTTTCAGAAAAAAAAAAAAAAATCAACTTTGGAATAACTGGAGTAGGTGAACAAGGTGGTCTTATGCGGGATGAAAGGAGAGCCAGCTGTTCCTTAAACAGAAACTGGTTTATGCCTTTAATCATCCGTGTTGCCCTTCTCTGAACCTTTTCCAGATCTATTACATCCTTTCTGAGAGAAAGGGACCAGGACTGCATACAGTAACCAAGGTGTGGGTGCAACTTGGGTTTGTATGGGTGCATAATGATGCTTTTCTCTTTTGGTCTTTGCTTTTTATTAGCAGTTCTGAATTTTTAACACTTGATTTGCTTTTTTGACTGCTGCCAAGAACTGAGCTAAAGTTTTCATCACTGTCTATTAAAACTAAAAGTGGTAACGATTCATCTCAGAGCCCATCCATTTATGCGTGAAGGAAAGTCTGAATTTCCCATGTTCAATGCTTTGCGTTTACTTACATCGAATACTATCCAGTTGCTAAGTCTCCTGAGAGTCTTGGACAGTTCTCTACCTTCCATCTTCATCTGTGTTGCTTTGAATAACTATATCATCAGAAATTATGGCTCCTGTTACATCACTTCTTTGGTATTAGACCTCATAAAGGAGATGCAGATTTTATACTTAAAAAAAAAAATAAGGTAAGATGAAGGGTCTGTATTGTGTCGCAATAGAGAGGTAACATAGGAAAGGCCTGTATGCTGCCAGTACATGCTGTTATCTATAGACAGATCCTGACAAGCACAGTTGGACTCTTACTGAAAGCAGAGGAATGAGAGATAAAGCATCACACAATATAATGAGCTTAAGAGAATTTGAATTCCTTTGCACTTTTGTACATTGGTTCTGAAAAGGAAATGGAGAAGAACAATCAGTACTGAGCTGTTTTTGCTGTGTCTTGTCAGAAATGACCATGATGGGTGAGCTGCAGGTCGTAGTGTTGATATCTCTGTTGAATTAAGTCCTGTGACTAAGGAAGAAAAAAAAAAAGTAAAAAAATCAGATTGGTTTCCAGCATGCCGAGAAATCTGTTGCTTTGTACAAAGCATGCCTGTCTGTTAGAGCTATTGTATGCTAGTCAGCATTCATTCAAAATAAGGAAGTAGAAACAAAACAAAATAATTTTTTTAAAGAGAAAAATAATTCTAAAAGAAGGCAGTCTCCATGCCACAGTGTACCTTGTCGTTGTGTGGAGAGCATGAGTTTGCCCATCTTTTTATAAAGAGGAAAATAGTGAAACAGGCAGTCATTGAGAGTAACTAGCTGGTAAGGAAAAAGCAGTCTGTAAGGAGGATCCTGTCTTTATAAGTAGGCAGCAATGCATGCAGAAAAATGCTGGATGCCAACCCAGTCTGGGGGAAAATGCATGCCTGACAGTGATACAGAAAATAGAGGTAATCACAGAGTTGGGTCTTGCAGTCAGAGAGAGTGTACTTAAGATTGCAAATAGCTTAACTCTGTTTCAGAAGTTGTTTTTCTTAGCAGTGAATATTTTCTGCAGAAGTCACTGAGCGAGAAGAGGCAGCATTAGCCAGTTTGCAAGGCAAGTCTTATTCCATTACTTAACAGGGAGGCACGTGAGATATGTAAGCAAGAACACACGCCAGGGTGTGTGTGTTCATCAGTCAACACATGAGGTGTGTGTAATTGGCAAACACACACCTTGGAACATGTTACTGCACTTATAAAATGGCCGTTTATTTTAGTTATATTAAGGAATGCAAGTACTCTGTGCTACATCACAGAATTCTCTCATTTTTAAATTTTTCATAAAATTGGAACACTGTTCCGTCATGCATTTAATACTGAAGTATGTTAAAGTCTTTAATACCTGTTTTAGTGCTTAAATACTCTTTTGATCTGATATCTGAGCTTCTCTGTTGTCTTCATGCACTAATGATGCCATTTGAGTGGGTGTGAGGAAATGTAGCTGGCTTCATCCTTAGATTTCCCCATTGATTCCTATTCCTTGTGCTCCTCTGAGCTTCCCTGCCTGTACTTAAAAGCAATGCATTTCCCACAGGAGCTGCAGTGCAAACCTTATTCTTTCCCCAGAAACACTGGCTGCAGAGGGTATCACTCTTCAGTAATGTTTTGGTTCTGTGCAACAGAAATCAAGATAAACAGATCATTAGCTAAGTGAAAAGTATGTCTTAGCTAGATTCAGCAGTACTGGTGTGTGCTAAATAATGCACTTTTGTTGTCTGGAAAATAACTAGTGGGCTTTTTTTGTCTTGCTCTTGTGTGCATTTTGCTGTCGGAATATAGACTTGCCACACCAACAGGGAGGTATTTTATGATACTGCGGCAGCTGTCTGCCTGGTCTCCAGAAGAAATGTTGTCAGGGTTGGAAGAGCACAAAGAATCAGTGTGAAGTGGAAATAAGTTGTGCTCCTCGCTGCAATTATGCCTAGTGTAGTGCCTATAGAAGAATGACACCTTCTTATGGAAGACCTCTGTGTCCTTTGTGCATCCGGAACAAGCGTGCGTATAATAGGGATGGATTCAAAGTAAAATAGCTGTAATTACTGTAGACACTGTAATTGAGACATTAGGTGTTGTTCCGTCACTGCTTCTTGAGAAGATTGCTGATTAACATTCACAGACGACAACATTCTTCCCTCCTCTAGGACTGTGCAACCCCACTGTGTCTGGAGAGATTTCAGAACTATGACTGAAGGGGAAATCTAGTGTTTCCTCTTTTTCAGTTACTTTTATTTCTAGCAGACAGAGCAAGAAAAGGAAAGAAGCCACCACTGAAGGTCCCAGGTCATTTGCAGGATTTTTACGAGATGATTTACAGGTTTTGTAGAGAACAGAAATCTGTTCTGTCTTGGTTTTGCATGTGAAAATAGAGTGTGTTTCACAGAAGATGCCACATCACAAATAAAGAAACTGTTTAAGCAGACACATTTCCACAACAAAGGCATATTTTGATGTGATCTGCCAGCAATGCTGTGACAGAACACAAATAATGTAAGTTCTTGGAAAAGGAAAAATATGAATTGGAACAATTAACCTTCTGAGACACTGAATATATTTTAAAATAAATGATTTTAATTAGTACTGTTCTAAGAGAATAAAGGTTGTGGTTTGAATCAGAGTCGCCAGAGTCTGTGTACCTGGCGTGCCACCTGAAGTTCTGGGCTCACAGGAAAATCCAAACTCGTTATTCAAATGGCAGCCTGGGTTTTTTTTGTGGTGAGATTTCCATGGGTTTACTTCTTATTCATGTGGATCTTATTCTCATAAAAGTACTGATACAAAAGATCTTAACCTGGATCTTAAGTAAGATTTTCTGGAACTCCTTCAGTCCACATTCAAGCCTTTATAACTGTTTTCTTTTCCCATAAGCCAAAGACTGCGTTTGTTTCCAACACTGGAACCATTTATGCATGAGCTTTACTTTAAAGCTAAGCATGTATTTGAATGTTTGCAGAATTGGAATTTTAGGAACTAGAAAAAGGTGACTAAAGTTAGTATCTGACTAGGCAGAAATGTACCATGGGTAGCAACTGGGCTGAAACAGTCATTGTTTTGGGAATTCTGAACCCTTTGAATTTTAACATTGTCTGCTTGGATACATATAATCACGTGATTTTTCTACTTTTCTCATGATGAATGAAAGAACTACAGATTTGCTGAAGGAGCAAACTGAGAAGGAGGAGAGTCAGATATAAGAGCTCTCCTGCCTCATTAAAAATGAGGGAGAAAATGAAACCAAACCAGGTATGTTGTCAGCCAGATGGTCCTGGTGCCCTGAGATGATAACTTTCTGTGCATGCACAGGCTGCTCAGTCACCTGTTGCAGACACTTAAACAAGCTAAAGCTGTTTTACTAGGATAGCTGTTCCTATGTGGAACAGCAAAGTAAATCACTTGAAGTCCTGTCCTCATCCACAGTATGGTCATTTCCAAAGAGGCTGGTAGGTTTGATTTGTATCAAGCTCAGGAAGTGTGGGCTGGATGAGTGATCAGTGAGGTGGATTGAGAACTGGCTGAATGGCAGAACTCAGAGGGTTGTCATCAGCGGTGCTGAATCTAGTTGGAGGCCAGTAACTAGTGGTGTCCCCCAGGGGTCAGTACTGGGCCCAGTCTTGTTTAACTTCTTCATCAACGACCTGGATGAAGAGTTAGAATGTACCCTCAGCAAGTTTGCTGATGACAC
>Ga0065711_1040445_pt1 | contig 16953 bp, 13 predicted proteins | sample Hoacrofraction12_FD_59098 | JGI IMG/M metagenome (GOLD analysis project Ga0065711, IMG submission 59098) | Hoatzin crop microbial communities from Cojedes, Venezuela - Epithelial fraction 12 v2 (version 2) | ecosystem: Host-associated > Birds > Digestive system > Esophagus > Crop | place... | reverse complement strand
GGGGGGGGGTAAGTCACAGTCATACTCTGACAGAGTGGCCAAAGAGCAGACAATCAATCCTGTTCTTTAAAGTCCTAATATGCAATTTTCATCAACAGTAATATAAGAAGTTTGACTACACAGAAGTCTCAGTTTCTTATAAGCTGTCCTTCAAGGCGTATCTTTTCTCCCAGCTTGCTTTCAAAGAGGAGGAGTGAAGGAATTGAAGTCAGGAGACTATAGCTGTTCAGACTGCGAGTCGTGTTAGGTTTTTGTCATATTTGCTTTGGTAGGGCTGTCAGTGCTTAATCGATCAAGCCTGCTTAGGACTACTAAATGTATTTATGTTTGTCAAGGGCATTGTACCTTAGGATGGGCTCCCTTTATTATAGCTATTATAAACCCACTGTTATCAACTTGCAGAATTTTGCAAGTCTCACCCTGTTTCATCATTATCTTAAATCCTCAGCTCTCAGTTCCATGTGACTACATGAGAATCTCCGAATTCATTTTAAAAGTAGCATGAGGTTTGGTCCTTACAGGACATAGAGAAAAGCCCTTTTCTCTTTTGAAAAAGAACCTCCATATTCTGTTAGATCATGATTACTAAGGAAAACTCATCATGTTATGACTTTTAATTAAGGTTTGACTAAATTTTCAGTCTAAAAATGTATTTAAACTGAGTATCCAAGTATCAGCTATTATATTTTTGATATGAACATATGTTTCTGCTGTTGAAATTCAGTTAACAAGACCAATCAAAAGGAAAAAAGCTTGCGTAATACGTTTGTGAAAATCATTGCCACAGGCAGTCATTGAGGCAAACATTATAGTTACCTTCTAAAGAGAAGTGGATAACTAATAGCATTGCTAAGAATCCATGCCTATGCAAGCCAAGATGATAATAAGGTAATCAGATTTCATGCTTGAGGGTGTTAGCTAATCGCTTGCAGAAGTTTGGCACTGCACAATTGGCTGAGTGCATCTTGTTTATTTTTATGCTTGCTCTGAGACATCAGTTATTCACTGCCACTGTCAACCGCTTACTGGACAAGATGAACTAAATGGTTTGTTCCAGCGTGATGAACTCTATGTCCTGTAATAAATGTTATCATAAATATAGCAAGCCATCCGTTTCAAGACATCAACAAAATGTACATTATAGTGTAGTAAGTGGTTCGTGAGCATGTGTACTGCTGCCCTCTACTGACTTACAACCATAGACAAGTGGGGTGATACTCCTTAAGTTTTGTGTTTCTGGCTCCACGTAAAAATGATGTTTGTTACCTTCACCGATGGTGCTACCTGTATGCTATGAATGGGAATCCCTGTGCTTTAGTAGACATCAAGAGAAGAGCAGGAAAAGCTTTTATTTTCTCCAAAAAAGGTAAAGAAAAGCCACACAAAATGCTCCCATGCTTAACTGTAAAGATGTAAAGACTCTTCTCTCAGAGAAGATCTCATCACTTAGCTTTAAAAACATCTGGTGAAAAAACTTCTCCTTCCTTTTCAGCCATTTCCTTTACAGGCCAGAGCCCCTGACCAGTGGCACAGAGGGAAATAAATTGTTCCCTGCTTTTTGAAGCAGTCATCTTTTCAAAGCTGAAAACAGTCCTGATCGAGGTTAAGGTAAAGGGGAAAATAGAAATGTGAAAGACTTGACAATGAAAATTCTGAAAGTAAATGCCTGTAATTTAAAAAATGAAAAAGGCTTTGATTAAAAAACTTTCTTGCTAGAAAGGGAAATTCAAGCTACAAATAAACCTATGTAAACAATGCGTGAATCAAAAAGGGAAAATGGCAGTGATGACTCAGTCCTCAGATTCTGGGGTATCCTGAAATACTGATGTTCTTGTCATATGCAAAAGATGATCTACGGGAGCACTATATTTCCCTTCTTGTTCATGCACTTGTTCTAGCTCATGTTTCTTTGAGAAAAGCTGGACATAAAAGTGAATTTTTCCTCCCAGCATGGAGTTGGGATGAAGTAGGGCACTCTTAGAGCACAGGAGAGTAAAATAACCCCACCACTAATAGTGCTTGTCCTATAGACAACACTCAGTAGCACCTAAAACAGCCTATAGAGTCATATATTGTCAAACCAAGAAAGACTGTTATGGTCCCCCTAAACTATAATACTTAACCATTTTTAGCAGCTCCATGTAATCTTTAAACCTCAGAGTAAAATTTGTACTTGATCAGTCATTTTGTGTGAGAACTGTGTTTGACTTAACCTCTGTAGACCATATATTGATGCAGTTTCTTATATGGTATCATTATGATATAAATTCACATATGGTTTGTCTTTCCCCTTCTCCTTGTGGTTTAGTCCAACTGGCAACAAAGAACCACGCGGCTGCTCTATCACCCCTCCCCCCACTGGGGTGGGGAGGAGAATCAAAAGAAAAAGGCAAAATTCGTGGGTCGGGATAAGGGCAGTTTAACAGAACAGCAAAGGAAGTGAACAGTAACAACAATACTGGTAAGAAGAATATAAAAACCCCCCAAGGGGATATGTAGAGCAACTCTCTCACTGCCCAATGCCCACTGTGCTCCCGAGCTGTGATTCACCTCCCCCTGGCCAGCTCCCCTACTCAGCACCAAGCATGATGGCACATGGGATCGAATATCCCGTTTGTTTGGCCAGGTTGGGTCAGCCAGCCCATCTGTGTCCTCTCCTGGCTTCTTGTGAAAATTAACCTTATCCCAGCCAAACCCGGGACAGCCCTGCTAACAGATAGATCACACCGACTTCATGCATTCTAAGATACATTTAGAACCAGCACATACAAAAATAAATGGCAGTGTATTTTGTTATCGTCCTTCACACTTAACTTTTAACTTGTCAGTTACATTTCAATAGGTGGAAGGTACTGCACTCTTTTAACAATGTCCATAAAAGTTTTACTGATTTAATTGTATTCCAAATCATTAAACAAAATGGCTCTCAATTATCATTAGATAATGAGCAAAACACTATGCAAACAGGAACCCAACCGGCTACAGAAACTGGAGTGTTTTCTTTAACCTACTATGTGTTATTCATTAGGTCTCACACAAAGAAAAATGATATTATTGATTTAATAACATGATTGATTTGAAAGCCAGGGGGACCAAACAAGCTTCTGGAGTGCTGTGTATTTTCAACCTTTTTATTCTGTGGATAGCTGCAGAAAAGCTTTCTCACACTGGGCTTCGCTCATCTGGCAAAACATTAATTTTGAATTCAATATATACCTACTTCATTTTTTTCAGCTACTACTTACACAATATATGATACATATTTTCCTGCAATTTAGAACAATTTAGGTGAGTTACAAAGCCATAATTGAAGAAAACATTTGAAAATTTTGCTCTTCTTTTCAATAGCTCTCTATTGTGCTAGGCTGTCAGGTAAACTGTAGAAGTGAATATCCCAGAAAAGCACATGCAGCCCAGTAAAAGAATTTTGTCTGGTATCTACCATTTTGTCAACCGTCATATGACCAAACATAGCTGTCTTTAAAGAAGTTATATTTAAAGTACTGACAATCTAGTCAGTCACCCCTCAGAGTGGAGCTGTGTTGTACACAGTCATAATGCAGGAGCAAGCTGCCTGTTCTAAGATGTATTTGAAGCAACACTCAAACATATTTTTCTTTCACACTGACACAAGAATGTGCAGGAGAAATGTAATTAATAAATTATATTGCCTGAGTTTACAAATTATTACGCCTCGGGCTGTCAATGTTCACTTTACCATTTCATTACTGTTCTCTTACCCTAAGAAGATCCATATACATCCAGTTACAATTGGATACTTATTTAGTTTTAACACTGGACTCATCAAATATCTAGGTTATTATAACATGACAAAGTATTCTCTAATGGACATTAGAGTAAATCATGCCTTCAGTTGGAGTCAGAAAGCCACAAGGTCAAAGGAGGAAAGCCTTCAATGCTCTATCAGCTCAGGCCTTCAGATACGTCTCAGTAACACAGTGCATTCATTCTTGGACAGCTAGCCAAGGCTGAGGTTCATGCTGCCATTGAGATCTGAACTAACTAGCTTTAATCTAATTTGCATATATTTGCACACAGATTTTTTTAATGCAGTCTAGATGTGTGCATACATATGCACAGTATTAGCAAGCAGAAACTTGTTGTCTGCTTTGGTGAGCAGACACAGCCTGCTTCAGCTGTAACAGCCTACCTGTCACCAGCTGTTACGTGCAGAATGGCTTATTTAACGACACAACACAAAGCAGCTGCTCTTGACTGCTCTTCTGCTGCAGGTGCCATTTCTGATTGAAATTACTGGAAACTGAATGTCCTCCTGTGGCCAGGTTCATCCCTTTGGAAATTCTACAGTGACACAATGACAGCACTATAGACCCATTTCTACCTTCGTATGGGACAAAGTGTTAGGTTCAATGCACCTAAATAGTCATACACATCTGTTAAAGTGTTTTAGCTCTTGTATATTTGGCTAACAAGAAAAAAACAACCAACTAAGAAAAAGCAACAGGAAAATGTACAAGCCTACCACAAGGCTTTCTTGGGGATATGAGCTCCATCACAGAGACAGTAGAAACAGCTGATCCACCACTTGTATTCAGCTGATTTCAGCTAAGAGTAGTGCTGAAAACACAAGAGGACGTGTGAACAGTCAGTGTTTTGTCATGCATTTGTTGCAATTGTCTTAGCACTTTTGTGCTTGTGAGTGTGGTTAAAGTTAATAGTGATCTGTTAAGGTTCTGAATTCCCACAGCTTGGACTGAGAAGCCTCAGCATGACTGCTCTTCTGTAAGATACCCTTATTCTTTCCCTAGTTTCAGTTGCATCCTACTCCATTTCAAAAAAGGCACCTCTAAGCAGTGTATTTGTAGCTTTGTATTTTACTCCTTTTGGACTCTGTTAGAACCAAAATGGAATACAATTCATTATGTATTTACAAAACTAGTCATTAAATATAGTCTCTTAAAACATCCTAATTTCAATTCTTGCCAACCCATCCTTTAGACACAGAAATCTGCACTGTAGCAGCCATCTTTATTTTTTTTTTCTTAGAAATGCTAAAAAGCCTCAGAACCCCATGTCTTTTACCTTAAAATAATCACTTTTCCAGAGCCTGAAAGGATAATGGTGGACTAGGGAGACACAATTCACAAGATAAGGAAGCAGACCAATCAAGCTGGAATACAGGAGTTTGCATACTTTACCCCTCACACAGTTCACAAAAACCTGTCTAGATCTGGATCCAAATTCTCCAGCTCAATCTCTTTTTTCTCTTCCTTGATTTGAAAAGCCTTTTTTTAACTTAAAAAAAATGTGCCATGATAGCAATGCTCCACCTAGTGGAAATAAAATTGTTCGAGCTATTGTAAGGCTATAATATAAATACGGAGAACTCATGTCTCAGTACCTAAGCAGTCAATTTTTCCAGTGATAAGAAAGAAGTGCTAGTATGACTACTACAATATAGCACCAATTTAAGAATACAAAATACTGTCATTTTAAAATACAATAGTGAACAAAAAGAGCAAACCTCTTGTGGATCTGACATAATTACGAATCTATCACGAACTTGCTTATGATGACTCTTTGATACAGATATCGTTAAAATAGTTACCTTTAAAAATACATTTCCTATTCATTGATTTTTAGAGTAAACAGAAAATATGTCAGATCATGTTGTCTAAAACTAATATATTGCAGGTCAGTAAATTTCACCCTCTCATCTCAGTAACTTTTGTTTTATTAAAGCATTTTCGGTTTTGTGGCAGTGCCTGGAGACTTCAGAAGGGGATTGGCATTCCGTTGTTCTTTATGTTGGGAACAAACTCAATGAAGAAATAATCTTCCCTTCAAAAGTTCATGATGTGGTGGGTTTTTTCGCATCACACAGTACATTCACAACTCAAACAGCAAGAGGGATATTTTTCATTCCAGAGGGAATTTCAGATGAAGAAGTGTATGGAACAGCTAGAAGCCTTTAGGAGCCTCTGAGGGTGAAGTGTGAGACGAGCTAGTGAAGAATCATTGATTATACTATCAATGGGAAAAAATCTGCAATACATAGTGATCTTGTATCCATAAGAACTTGCACATACTCTAAATCAGCATCAGGCTTACAAATCTTTTGATAAATTAAGAAGAACAACCATGACCCCCCCACCTTTCTTATTGCATTACTACAATGTCTTGGAATTATAATACTCCAAGTAGCCAATATGGGGAGCACACCGAATAGATTACACAGCTGTATATATTGCAGAAAGGATTTTAGTCATTGAGAAGGGTAAGACACACAGCTCCCATTAAAGGTCAGTGAGAATTTGTGGTGCTTTCCTCCTCTGAAAATCTGTCTTCATGTTCCTAGATTCTTACTGATATAGAGGGAAATGGTAAAACCAAACCAAAACAAAAGCTAAGCTACGCATTTGTAGATCATTACATATATGTATCTATGCATGTATACATACATCAACACACTCCATATTCAAATCCTGGACAGATTGGTGCCTGGGGTTTGTTCTCATGCAATGACTTGTTTCCAAACAATGCTCACACAACCAATATATTACATGATTTCAAGACAAGTGAGACAGAGAAACAGAAGTCTGCAGGGATATTCAGAACCTCTCCAGAATAACAACATGCTTATTTTTAATTCACTCAGGAGCTATTTTCTCTTCTTTCCCTTTCAGGCGCCAATGTCCATCCTCCATCCCCCCCCAATATTCTCTTCTTAAAGACCTTGAAGCATCACAATTCACTGGTTGAGCGGAGGTAATATTTACAGAAAAAATACATGACAAGTGTTTTTGAGGCAGCAATTTCATTCTCATTAATGACATTTCTAGCCTAGGTTTACATCTATCTCCTTCCATCGAGGTAACTGTCTTCAATATCAGTCATTTAACTTAACTTGAAGCTGACACAAGCCTGCTATGGGATTACATAGCAAAGAAGTAAGATTTGACTCCGCATACAGAAATGTGCAGGGAAAATTACCATGAAGAAGGGTAGCATATGAATTTAAAGAACGCTACTTTCTCTACACTAAGTCCTCATGCAAATATGCTTAATATGCAGGAGGGGTGAGGTAGCCTAGAGTTTTCTGAAATGTCCCCATTGAGAGACATCACTGTTGTGACACAGCATGTCAGCTGTGTGGTTAATAGTTACTTTTGCTCTGAGGCCCCTGATGCGAATTTCTACTTGCTCAAAAGAGTAATCTTGGTAAAAAAGTCTACCCAGTGTCAATGCAAAGATAGACAATTTCTTTATACGAATATGGTATTATTCCAGCCCACAAGGTGGAGAATAAAGTTCAAGAAAAACTTACTAGTTTAATTTGGTGAGATAAATACATTTCAGTAAGATTTAAAAATTAGGGCAAAAAGGCACAAGCCATTTTGAGCAATGTATCCTGTTATAAATGTGTCAAATATGAACTTCTTAATTTCCTTCATAGTTTAGTCTAACTTGTTCTCTCTCACAGAGGCTGAAGATTTAAAGGTCATATGCTTAACCTTCAGGAGAAGATGAACAACAGAGATGAAAGCCTTTGATTTTGCCTTGTCAGAAACTAGGTACAGACAAATAATGAAATACCTGCCTATTTTCTCAGAGCTACTGATTTACTCTATACTGACCACTCTGTGTAATGAAACTTCATCACCCTTTACCCTCTCAGAAAACATCTCTTTTTCACTAAGAAGGAAGGAAGCTAAATTATTAAATAAGCTATTTGACACACTAGAATTTCCTAGACTAAAAGCATTGGTGTGAGATTTGCAATTTTGATCCATTCCCTCAGTAAATGAAAGGTAATTTCTAAACTAATTCCTTAGTATCCTTAAGCATCTACATTGACTCCTGCAAAGCAGTAGTTATTCAGCCTTCTTATCAAAGACTTAAAAACTTGCCAGCTCTTTTTTTTTAATATTAGCTTATTTGGGGGGTTTTAGTTGCCTTTTCTTTACTTATTATTTCTATCTTGTTTTTCACCTGCAGCATAACTGAACAGCATTTTCAAAAACATTTACATGAGGATTGACCAAAGAAAGATAAAGATAATGGAGCATATGTTCCTAAATCACATGGGTGTTTGTAAATGCCTTCCCCTGTCATGATATCACAACCACTGATGAGAACAGTAGATATGCCTATTGTAAGACCTCAATATTACACATATACATTGTTGTTTAACAGTTGTTTAAGTGAACATGTACTTATGTTCAAGCCAATAAAGTGAGAACCCCAGCATGCAGACTAATACTATGACTGGTCTCCTTGAAGTAAAGATTTCACTATTTAACCATCTTCTAAGCTCCCTGTGGCCATATAATGATTGAGGGCTAGTCAGTCAGCCACATTACAATTGCACAGAGAACATAAGAAGAGGAAACTCATTGCTGCTGGGAACTTCTACGCTGAATGGGTCTTAACTCTAAACATACTGGTCGTCTCTTGTCTCGTGGTAACTCTCAAGAACCAGAGAGACCTGCTGCTTTTGCTCTTTCCAGTAGCCCCTTTGGTGCAGCCCAATTGCATGGACTCCTTCTTAGTTACCATTGGGGTTTGCCTCTAGTAATGTTGCTGGAAGACCTCTCTGTGATCTCCCCTGCCACAGATACCTCAATCTGGCCAAGTTTCTTGTGAGTTGACTTGTGTCTGCCCAGAAGAGATGTGTTTCCCACATATGAACCCCAGATTTCAGTGTCTATAGGTAGAGACTGCATCAGCAAGGAGTGGAAAGTGGAGTGGGGCACAAGAAAAAAAATGCCGATGCCCTTGATCATAGGAAAGCTATGAACCTCACTTGTGCAAGTTTCTTTCTGTTCCTCCCTCTGTACCAATCCTCAGCAGGTAGGAATAGCAGCAGCGAACCTTAGGTCCCCAGCTTACATGGCACTACTCCATGCATTGCATGAATGTTACATGGATCAGATCTTCAGTCCCTGTCATATTGATTAAAATGCTGGCCACTGGAATTAGCACTCTTCCGGTTTCAATCAAAAAATGTTCTCATCCTGAACTCTGTTTTAGACTCCCCGTTTCTAGCCAAAATACAGTCCTCTAGAAAGGGAAAGTTGCAAGTGATTTTATATGGGTTTACTCTTTTTCCTCCTAATCTAGGCCAGAAGCCATGGTGAATCAGAGGGAACCAAAAGACATATGACTTTGTTTCCTCTTAATTTCTCTGCATTCAGAAGTAGGGGCAGGTAATTATAATATGAAACACTGAAAAGGTGGAACTAAAGACAACCAGCTGTCCTTTACTTCCCTAGAGTTTTCTTGGCAACAGACATTATTACTGGTACATGTGAAAATCCTACAGTTTAGTAATATATAAAACCTCCATTTTGCTTGTGTTGGCTGCAGATGTGCATCTGGAAACCTGAAGATGACAAAAATCTTGCTTCCAAAATTGCTTGAAAGCTAATGTATGAAAGACATTATTCCTATGACCTGTTTACAAATCTAGAAAAGACTACAGAGAAAAATGGACTAGTGGGCTTGACCCACAAACAGAGAGCACCACAGCTGAAGAAAGCTGAAGGAAAAAGGCATGCCAAGTAATTTTACCTCCGTGTCACACATGACAGTCTTGAGGAGTAATTGCTTAGAGACTTTGGCTATTTCAAAATTACTTGCTCTGAACATTCACTGCGTCTCTTGGGTGAAGTAAGTGCAATTTTGTCCCTGAATAATTTTGTGGATTGAGAGGAACTAACTGATTATATAGGTACCATGTTGATTTGTCTACTGACATGGGTAATGATTTTAATTATGCCTCTTTGTGCTAACTGGGCATCAATTCAGTACGATCTGTGAAGTGCTTCATTGACTATTGTATTTCAACCAAATATTTTAGCTTCCCCTTTCTTTAAATTTGAATGGATAAAAGAGAGTAATCTAGCAAACAAGAAAGTTCAATAAACTGAGGAAAACAGAAGCAGTTTAAGAATAACAACTATCTGAAATGGACATGTAGACATCACAATGATTTGCAAACCAAAGCAAAGATAAAACCATAGTTCTAATTTAAACAAGAAGAAATGTGAAATAAACACACAAAGAAAGATGCATTTTGTAAAAAAAATCAAAATGGCAAAATGGCAAGAAGATATCAGAGATATCAGCAGTGATGATCATTTTTGCTCCCTGCACTTTCATCTTGCTTTATTTTCCTTTTTAGCCTCTCTTTCCTCTGTGATATAAAGAGAGGTAGAGTAGGAACTAGTGATTGTAGCCAAGGAGTATGTCCTATCTTTCCTGCTCCTGCAGTTTACTGAGGATTAGAAGATTGTTATTTGTGTCTACACAGTGCTTTATGCTGGGCCATGAGTCTGCTCTAAGAATAAGGCCCAGCTCTATGTGTACTTTCTTCAGTTCAGCCACATGCTGAAGAAATGCTATACAGTTCAATCTTTTTCCCAAAGTCCAGTCCCTTTCTCACAGCTTTTCCCGTTCTTTGGCAGTGCCTCTTCCCAGCTGCTGTGACAGTTCCTAGAATTCAGTACTTTTTTTCTGTAGGTCTATCCAGATGCTGTCCAAAAGAAACTCAACCCTCAATCACTAAGACACTATTGCCATCGTCCCACCGGCTCTTTGTCAGCTGGCTGTGTTAACATTTTTTATTTCTCAAGCTGCATGTAAGATGAAGACACCATGGTCTTTTATCTGCCTAAATGGTGTTAGATCACATTCTTTATAATTCACTCTTATTTTAGGTAGAAAAATCCTTTGACCTCAGACCTTACTCATCCTAAGATGCAGGGATTCACTGGGAATTAATTGGGCAGGTTATGTGGTCAGATTTTCCTATTGATGTACCTGTGAAAGTGGAGAGATACTTAATATTCATACAGTTCCCCTTGTACAATTTATCTTCTTTCTATAAATACAGTATAGATAGGCTTTGTAAGACTAATACATGTTGTGTGTATGCATTTAGGCTGCTAAGCAGAATTTATGGAAAAACTATTTACCAAATATAGTAAAATGATAAGAATTTTTACACTGGCAAAAGATGTCTTTACAACTATGGACATAGTTATTATTACTAACTTTGTCGAGATGCCATGAGATTGTAATTATTATCATACATTATTTATTTTCTTGTTACTGTTATTAACTTTTAATAGATAACTTTACCACTATTTACTCCATTTTATTAGGCTATTACATTTTTATTACTTTGCTACTCTTTATTGTTATTGCCATCATGCAAATGGCATGCATTGCAAATATCTTCATTATCAGTGAAAACTGCAAGGAAATAGAGACCTCTTCGGTCACCACTTCTAAAAAAATCATAAAATGCCCTTGCTAACTCAGAAGACTACATATGCTGAACCAAAAAATACCCAAAACAAATACCAAACTTGCACCAACCTTGCAAGAATAATCCTGCAACCTGTGGATGCTCAGCCTGCAATGTCAAAGACAAAATTAACAGTAATATCATTCCACCCTTTGAGACCATGGTCTAATAAGACAAAGTAGTCACCCATCAAACTGTTATGTTATGCATTACATATCTTTATTATACCTCCTTCTGCTCTTCTCTGTATCATTATAGCACCTGTGTCAGATGAGAAAACAAATTAAGCATCATATAAAAACTTATATTTTTATCAATCATGCCTCAAGACTGATTACTTTGTATTCTGTCAAGCACGTATCTAATTTTTATTTTAATTTTCAAAAACTGAAATTAATGTTGGACTGAGAACCTACCAAGCTGTAAATACACAGAAACTTCTGAACAGCCATAGCTAAACAGCTGTCATTTCATGAAGGTGCTTAATATTCATGTTATGTGGATAAGGCTAGTCAAAGAATTTTTAACTGCCTTTACCTGTAAGGGTTTTCTAATCTTCTTTGAACGGGTGACTGTTTCTGCAGGGTTTCACCCCGCATTGAGTAAATTTCTCAGGAAGCCTACTGTTCTCTGCTTTGATATAGCCACTGACTTGGGTCCTGTTTCCTGACCAACCTCTTTTTTTGTTTGATTGGTTTTGGTTTGTTTTAGTGGTTTTTTTTCCATTGATGGCAACTCATTATAGAATATGGCTTTTCTTTGACAAAGTATATGTCTTCTTTGATTTGGGGCAATATTTCAGGCACTTCATTGCCTACATTCATTGCTTCATTCATCTTCCTTGCCTACATGATTTATTTTTCTCCCTTCCAAAAATAGGTGGTGCCCAGAGATTGCTCAGATTCTCCTTTCCAAGAACTCTCCAGCAAACTGTTTTTCTTGGATCTATTATGCCATGGGAAATCTGTTTTGCATAAACAACTTCCTTGTTCCTCCCAAACTCCCATTTCAAGGACCTTCTTAGGTATTAAACTTCCCAGATTCACCTTGTTAAGCCTATAAAGTCAAGTTACACATGTAGCTTCTTTTAAAGGACCAAAAAGCCTACTTCCACTATGAATGATACATTTAAACATTTTCTATGACTATTCACTTAACTAAGAAAAGATCTTGCTGTATCTGTGCATCTAGTATAACAGCAGCAATGATTTATAGAAAAAGCTATTTTAAGTGAGGAGTAGAGAAACTGATAACTTTCTAAGACTAAATGACTGGTTTGGTGGATGAGGGGAGAGCAGTGGATGTTGATTATCTTGGCTGTAGTAAGGCTTCCAACACTGTCTCCCGTAATATCCTTGCTAACAAACTGGTGGATTGCAGCCTACATAAAAGAGCATTTACATGGAGTGAAAACTGACAGAACTGCTGGTGTCACAGGGTTGTGATCAGCAGCATGAAGTCACACTGATGGCCAGTCACTAATGGCACACCCCAGGGACTGATAGCAGGGCTGATTTAGCTTCTTGTCCTCCTTAACTATCTAGATGGTGGGACTCAGTGCACCCTCCATAGATATACAGGTGATACAAATCTGGAAGGAGCAGTCAATAAACCACATGGGTGCACCACCATCCAGAGGGACCTCTGCAGGCTGGAGATATAGGCTGACAGGAACATCATTAAATTCAACAACGGGAAGTGCAAAGGTCTGCATCTGGGGAGGAATAAGCATAGGCATCATTTTTTGCTCAGGGTCACCCAGCTGGAAAGCACCCTTGCAGAAATGGACCTGGGGTCCTGCTTAACACCGAGTTGAACATGAGCCAGCAATATGCTCTGGCAGCAAAGGACAATGGCATTGTGGGCTGCATTAGGAAGAATGTCACCAGCAGGTGGAGGGATGTGATCCTTCCCCTCTGCTCACCACTGCTGAGACACACCTGGAGCACTGTTTCCAGTTCTGGGCTCCTCATTACAAGACAACTGGACATACTGGAGTAGGTCCGGCAAAAGGCTGCAAAAATCATTAAGGAACTGGAGCATCTGACATATGAGAAGACAGTGAGATCTGTTCAGTCTGGAGAAGAGAAGGCTCCAGGCTATCTCATCAATGTGTATAAATGCCTGTTAGGGAGAGTAGAGAAGACAGTGCCACACTCATCTCAGGGGTGACAGGACACAAAGGAATGGGCAGAAACTGAAGTATAAGAAATTCCATTTAAACATAAGAAAAAACTTTCTTTACTGTGAGGGTGGTTGAACACTGGAACAAGATGCCTAAATGTGTTGTGGAGTGTCTTTCCTTGGAGGTATTCAAAACCCAGCTAGACAATGCTGGTCAACTCGCTGTAGCTGAATCTCTATTGAGCAGGACTTATTGAACTAGGTAATCTCCAGAACTACATTGCAACCTTATTAATTCTGTGATATTACAGAAAGTATATTTAATTAATAAGTGGGAGTATTTGCTTAACGTTTATGGCCTCCAGTACAGAACATATTCCATGTCCCATGTCCCCATTAGTGTGCAAATTGTACCTGTAGTTGTAGATACTGAAGTGGTCAGATGTTCGCCTCTGCCATATGTTAGAGATTAAATACTATAAGATTCAGACCATTACATAAAATGAAAGGATCCATAAGCCTTTTAAGAGATCAGATAAACATATTTCATATTGAGCTAGTGACTATGCTTCCTAAAGTGTATCTGGCTAAAACATAACTATAGGAAAGACATCCAGTTTTAATTTTAGCACAACAAGAAATCTATCACTTGCTTTGTAATTTATCCTGGTGGCTAGCTTCTGATTGCTACTTATTTTAATATCTAAGTGAAGTAGTCAAGTTTCTGTCTCCTGCTATTGGTCCTTTTCACATTTTCTTTTGCAGGTTTACAACAGACTTTCATGAACGAAACCACACATGACAAAAGGAGAAAATAAATATAATCCTACATAACTGATCCATTGTTACACACCAGCACTTAGGCACACACTGAATTAAGTCATGGACTGTCTAATTTCAATACATTTTTAGTATTTTAAGTCTCTAGCATATTTTTTCCCCTTTATCCATTCCTTAAATGTTAGACTGTTTGACATCTACAAATAATCAGGGATTTAGAATCAACACACACATGCTGTTAACTCCTACGTAAAAAGTCCATGTTGGAAACGTACTTTAAAGTGTTTTTTGTAATTTCATTTCTACTTATGCAACCCAAAACCAGGTTGGAAAGCTATGTTCCATATTATTGCTTCTCTGGAACAGTCCAAGTATTTAATGTCATATCTGAGTTGTTTTGAATAGCAAGAGGAACAAGAACAGATTTGATAATATATAAAGCAAATTCAAGGAAAGTATGAGTGTTCTGTATATATCTTGTCTAGGTAAGAGCTAATGGGATCACACAATGAGGTAGGTTTATCTCTTCTGTTTGACTATCTGATTTACATTTCACTAACTAAAGGTTTTCCTTCTTAAACTACTTCAAACACCATTTCCAGTGTGCAAATTCAGTGATGTTCCATATTTTTAAAGACAGCAGTGACAAAAATCTTCTCCATTTTTTGTAGAGCCAAACCATTCTGCAGTGCAGCGCAGTCAGTGTTGAATACTGGACCAGAAAAAAGAAAGTATTTTATATACGGTCTGGTGTCTCAAAACTGATGCAGAGGACAATCAACTTGTAAATGGGAGAAGGCGGTGGATGGAGAGAACATTCTACTATGCATATATTACTGTTGCCAGAGGGTTTTTGGTTCTTCCTGAGATTTAATATTTAATTATTTACTCTGTATCCAAGGCCTGTCAAGCTGGACTCATTACAGTGAAGTTATCCAATTGAAAGGATATGTGTATAAAGGTCCAAATAAAAATGTTTCAAACATTTGGAAAGAATTCTAGAAGTATTTTCTGACGAAAAAAGAAATCCTAAGAGAATACGTAGCATTTTTATGTGGTAGAATGTTTAGTTCACTCATTTTTAAAAATATGAAACTCATTTGTGGCTTTTCAATTTACAAAAACTACAGTTTTCTCAAAATGAATGTTAATGAAAATTTTACACTGTACTACCACCTCTGCATCCATCTATCCTGAGTATATATTATTCACTTTCTACGGATCTTTTCCAAATATGTCCCACTAAATTAATTAACCTGGTATATCATATATAGAATACAGTACTCAGTATTGTAAGGCTATTATCCACAGAAGTAAAACATGTAACAGTATCCTGTGTTATTTTCAGACAGGTAATTTTATTCTTAGTATTTTCAAACCTAACAGTTCAGTAAATATTATTTCTAAAGTTTTGACTGAGATTCACTTATGTAATTTTTAGATCTCAAAAGTACATAAAAGTTATTTTAAAATATTAGAACTTATGCACTGTCTCATTAAACTTGAAATGTTTTTAACAGCTTTACAATTGTTTCTCAGATTTGGAATATAGGATTTAACTTTCACTTTAACCATAGTTTTCATCAAGGCACGTGATCACCCTGTGACACTCACATAGGCACTTATATGCTTCTATATAAAATATAGATATTATATGTATGTAGGTATATAGAGAAAATGTGGGATTTTAAAGCTTTAATGAATGTAGCTTTATAACATCACTGTAAGGCAGCAATTGGAATGACTCATAATGTATATTAAAATACAAAAAATGCAAAGAGCTAAAATGAATTTTTGAAGGTTCCGAAATATGAGTTTGAAACAGGCAGAGTTTAGACTTTAATTTCCTTTATCTACATTCAGACATGAAAGCATAGAACTATGATTTATTTATTTGTATAAATGCCTAGGGTTCCCAGCTATGGATGAAGACCCTACTGTGTTAGATATTAACCAACCACAGAGCTGGTCCTCACAACCCATTTGCACTTTATTAGGAATAGAATAGAATAGAATAGAATAGAATAGAATAGAATAGAATAGAATAGAATAGAATAGAATAGAATAGAATAGAATAGAATAGAAGTCAGTTGGAAGGGACCTACAATGATGATCTACTCCAATTACCTGACTAATTCAGGGCTGACCAAGTTAAAGCATGGTATTAAGGGCATTGTCCAGATGCCTCTTAAAGACTGACAGGCTTGGGGCATCGACCACCTCACTAGGAAGCCTGTTCCAGTGGCTGACCATCCTCTCAGTATAAGAAATGCTTCCTAATGTCCAATCTAAACCTCCCCTGATGCAGCTTTGAACCATTCCCATGCGTCCTGTCACGGGATAGCAGGGAGAAGATATCAGCACCTTCCTGTTCACTTCCCCTCCTCAGGAGAGCAACGAGGTCGCTCCTCAGCCCCCCTTTCCTCCAAACTAGACAAGCCCACAGTCCTTAGCCGCTCCTCACAGGACATTCCTTCCAGCCCTTTCACCAGCTTTCTTGCCTTCCTCTGGACACATTCAAGGACCTTCACATCATTCTTAAATTGTAGGGCCCAGAACTGCACACACTATTCAAGACCAGGTTGCACCAGCGCTGAATACTGTGAGATAAACACCTCTTTTTGACCGGCTGGTTATGCTGTGTTTGATACATCCCAGGACGGGGTTTGCCCTCCTGGCTGCCAGGGGACACCGCTGGCTCATGTTGATCCTGCTGTCGACCAGCACTCCCAGAACCCTTTCTGCAGGGCTGC
>Ga0065711_1040444_pt1 | contig 16955 bp, 9 predicted proteins | sample Hoacrofraction12_FD_59098 | JGI IMG/M metagenome (GOLD analysis project Ga0065711, IMG submission 59098) | Hoatzin crop microbial communities from Cojedes, Venezuela - Epithelial fraction 12 v2 (version 2) | ecosystem: Host-associated > Birds > Digestive system > Esophagus > Crop | place... | reverse complement strand
CAGCCTGCTGTAGGTGACCCTGCTTCGGCAGGGGGGTTGGACTAGATGACCCACCGAGGTCCCTTCCAACCCCAAACATTCTGTGATTCTGTGAAAACAAAAGTCCTCTCAGCAGCTTGAAAATTCTGGGCTGCAGTTTCACTTTTTCCTCTAATTAAATGGACTTAATCAGAGATTATAGATATGATAGATCAAAAATAGTCTAATACAAGAATTGCTGTGCATTGCAAGTCTGGAATTTCTGGCTCTCATGGTTGAGCAATGAAATCTTTGATAGCTTTCTGTAGCAATGTGACAGCCTGGAAGTAAATTATAAATTTCAGCCTCATTTTTCTGAGCTACCACACACTCACGATTATGCCGTCATTCTTACTATAGCTCCTACAAATATGAGGACTTTTCTCAATATTCTGAAACCGCGTCTCAGGGAAGTTTCTGCTTCCTTATCAGCAGCATTATTTATTAGATTTCAGTTCTCAGAACAAAATTGGTTTCATGATGTACCTTGCCAAAAACAGCAACTTCGATTGCACATAGAAGTTCAGAAAGACCTTGACCGAGGACTATGCTATGTGAGGATATCCAGGTGTCCAATCACCTCCTCTAAATAGGATGAAAAAACCTTTTCTCTCAGTCTCATCCTTCAACATTTTTGCATTCTCCCAAGGCCTGTCCTACTTCCTTTTTGCAACTGCTAGACTTACAAATCTGCTTGATGAGAAGACTAAACTCAGTTCGAGGGTCTACATGCAAGCTTGTTTGTGTTCTTGGAAAGAGAAGGGTGATGTCTTCTTCAAAACAGAAAGTGGTTGAGAGATAGCTGATGAATGTGAGAAGCAATTTACAATTGTTTAGTCTTTGCACCTCATCACAGTTCCTCCAGCATCATGTCTTTTAATTGTCCTCTTTTTCTGAGGCCATACAGATACAAATTACTCCTCCATTTTGAAAACAAAAAAAAAGAAACCTAAATGCATCACCCCAAAAGCTGAGAACTGGAAAGGCAAATGAAGGAGATACATTATGGTACAAATGCTCAACTCTGACACCTCCTACCTCTTTAGAGTGGGAACATATCACTAGCATCCACCAACTCACACTGTTATGCCCCTCCACAAATATAACTCCTTTTCAGAGGGAAACAAAGGCCTAAACTGAGAGGGAAGGGGAAGCACCACCACATTCCCTTAAATATCCATCCAAGTGCCGGTCCTGCTAGCATGCCATACAGGCTGCACAGAATCTACAGCCTGAACTGAGTGCCTGTTCAAGCTCCGCTAGAAGCACAGCTTTGCTTCTCATCTACTCTGCTTGCCTGCTAAAGATGGGGGGAAGTATTCACAATGGCAAACTCAGAAAGCAGAATGGCATACTGACTGAAGCAAACAGAGCAAAACATCTGAGGTGTGGACTTGTTCACAGTCCAGAAACGTGTAGAAAGCATGTAAAAATTAGGAGGAAAAGAAGCAAACCATGTCCTGTTATTTTAACAAGTAAAAAATAATCAGTTAAGATTTCCAGACTTCTATTTACTCTACAGAATGATGAATATGTATCACGATCTCAGTTTCAAATGCAGACCCCATTCTGATTTTGAACAAACAGTTGCAGAAAACACAGTTTAAAATATTTCCTTTGTTATATTTCCCCTTTAAAGCATCTAGAAGCTATGGGAAATGAATTAAAAGGAAATAAAAATAAATTAGTATAGCAACATTTTAATATTCTCTGTCTTTTGTCAAAAGTATTACATTAGAAGGTTTAACAAACCAGCATATTTATCAGTTATTTTCTGTCTTGCATTGGCAGACAAAATTCTGTAACAAAATTCTTCAACTACATATATAAAGAAAGAACAAATTAAACAAAGTATTGAATTCTCACAAGGAATCTATATATGGCATTCACACTGAATAAAAGAGCTCCCCAAAGAAGTGCTTAATGGATAAGAATAAAATCATAGATTAAATGAAGAGAAAGAAAACCAAGAAAAGAGCACAGCCTTCCACAGGACAAACTGTAATTAGATAACTAAATCTAATGAAATCTGTGGACTGGATTTACAGAAAAAAATTGGATACTATCGAGACACAACACTGGGCAAGAATCGTTTATTTATCCTAACGATTTTCAAGAATAAATGTTAACTATAGATCATGTGTAAAAAATACACAATAATAAATGCCTTGTACAGTAATGCACCTTACTGGATCTTCCCAGAAGAGGCATAGCAGAAACCCTTTAAGAACACACTCTTAATTCTCACAGTCCTCTGCGGAGAAATTTGGTACCAATGATGTGACATTTCTGAAGCCCTCAGACCTTTTCTACAGCCTTTACTACTTTTGTCCTTTTTTTAATATGGCTCCGATGGTTACAGAAAATGATCATAGTTGTTTAGAAAGGTCTGGACTAGACGGCCTAAGGAATTACCACTATGAACACTGGGAAATAATGTGTGGGTGTGTGCCTATGTGGATAATAATTAAATAAATTACTGAATAAAACAGATACTAAATAAACACAGCACTTTTCGGCATCAGTCTTTGTTCACAAATCAAAATCGTAATTAGCAGCACAGATTATCAGGATTGTTAATTTGTGCTCCCCCTACTGGTTAATTCACCCCATAGCCATAAAAATAACAGTACCCTGTAAAAAAAACGCAGATTGTTGTGTTGCAACTCAACAGCCCAAAAAATCTGACACCAAATTGTATCATTAAAGAAAACCCTTACACACAGCTGATACCTTACATATTAGTTCGAAATGTCGCCTTGGCTCATTAAAATTTCAGAATGGAAGCAAAAGGATCTTGCAGTTCAAAAGGATGTTTCCTACCACACCAGCTTGCTTTGTGTGCCTAGTTAATAGAAATTCCACTTCCCTCAGAATTACAAATGCAATTAAATATTTCAAATTCCAAATCACTGTAAGAAGCCGCTGTTAATTGGATTTTTAATTGAATGCTCCTTTTTCCTCCTCCTCATACAGAACACCATCAGCAACTGAGCTGCAAAGCAGCCCAGATCCCAGGACAACTTGGGCTGGAAGGCCACGTTTAGCAGCCCTCTGATCCCCCCCTTGCCTGCTCACAGCGGGGCCAAGTCCACGCTGCAGCCAGGGTGCTCAAGGTCTTGTCTGTTGACTCCTGAGTATCTCCAAGGTTGGCACCTCTGCAGCCTCTCCAGGTAACTCACTCCCATACTTAATCACTCCCACGGTGAAAAACTTTTCAGGGCATATGCTAAATACCTGCTAGATCCAAATCAAGCATAATTCAAAGTCTGAGTATAAGCAAACAGCAAAGTTGTGACAAAACCCAGGAAAAAACAGTTTACCAAAAATCATGCAATCTGATCACAATTACTAGTAGTCACAAGCAGTGTATTTCCTGGGCAATGCAAATGTCACTAGCAGCTTGAATCACCTGAAAGAGCCAAAGACCACCTTACTTTTGAATTTTGATGGTATAATACCTATGAGACTCTGCATTTCATCTGAAGCAGACAAACTATAAATATTTAGATAGCAGATAGCAGATCCTCTGACTTTTATTTCATGAAGCACAAACAACATTCATATATCCACAGGTTTTCTGATTACTCCTCCTGGAGAGATAATTTAAATACTAATTTTAAATGTCAGCTTCTCACAATGAACTATTTAAATAATCTTTAAGTGAAGTGAGTTGTGGTAAACACTGATGCATTAGTACAATTAATTTTAGTTATCAAAAGCAGAAATATGGCCAATTTCATTTACCTTGCTCAGTGTGGTATTTTTTATTAATAGGCTTTAGTTTTGTAGATGAGCAAGACAAAATTCTATTGTTATATACAGATTAGAAATGTAAACACTTAACACTTCCAACAACAACTGACTTCAGAATTGATTCCAAGTATTATCTCAAAAAAGTATTCAAAGAGCCAGTGTGACAAAGAGCACTACTGCCCCCTAAAGAGCCAGCCCACCGAAGCTCCTCTCTAACAGCGTTTCAGGCCTTTCCTGAAACAAATCAAGTTATTATTATACCCACAAACCATCTATTAAAAAAAAAAAAAAAATTAAGACGTTTCAAGGGAAATTAAGATAATCATTAAGAACATATACACTAAGTTCATGCCAGATTTCTGTGCAAAAGGCACATGCCTAAGTATGAGGAGAAAAAAAAAAAGTATCCAGTATCTAGGATTTTCAGATAACTTAGCGCACAAAGAGATCATGAAGATGCAAAATACAGCACAAAAATTACGTTCCCGCACTTCTGTCAGTATATAAGCAGATATCAGCCAATCTTAAACCTATTCTATACTAGGATGTAATCATCCAGAAAAATACCCCTTTAGTTCTCTTCATACTAACCTGCATTTTTAAATTTTAGTGTCTGTAGTGCGAGAACATTAATATGTTTTTCTTATTGCACTGTTCTGTCTAAATGTCAGTTACAAGTCTATTCTAGGCTTGTAATTATTGCAGAATAATTCTGATCTCGTTATCTAATTATACCCACAAAAAGAAACAGAGAGGAAACAATAAAAAAAAAAAAAATCCACTTGCTGAATTCTGTTTGTAAAGGAAACAGACGAACTTTGTGTCATGTGAAAGTGACATTTTTTCATCATTTTTTAAAAATTATTTTGACACAGAATTGAATCTGTATGCAGTGCTGCCCAGTGCATCTTGGACATAAAATATTGTCTAGTTTCTGAGTTTGCATTTCAAAAGTGCAGGAAAAAAAAAATACAACTGCTACAAATCTTGGTGAGAACCACAAACATAATCTGTATATTCTCTTTTATTCTACCATAAACCAGAAATTCCACTCACATTAGCAAAATTACTGTGATTTAAATGCAATGCTAAAGGAGAACTGAGTTCTGTTTTTTCCCCTCAGATGTTTTATACTGACTTTTTCATAGATAAACACTCTGACAGACACCACAGAAGTAAAGACTTCAATTTCCATTTGCAAGATAAAGTTAAAAGCAATTCATGTGTTTAATTTAAAACACGTTAGCTAACGAAAGATACAGATTTTATGAACAAAAACTTACGTTCATTAGTGGATGTTGGCACTGAAAGACCACCAGTCACTAAAATCCTTGAACTTCAGACTTTACCTTAAAACTTCCAAATATTGGCTTTTTGTGGCCTCACATACTATGTCATCATTCATATAAATACATCATTAGCACAGAAAGGTTGCAAGTAATGAGTAATATCTTATATAACTACACACATGGTAGAAGGCTGCAAGCTACTAGGCATTAAAAGTATAAGAAGTACCAATCACAGGGTATGTGATAAAAATAAATTATCTACAAAGATATTTTAGAGACCTCTAATAACGATATTCCAGGATATTTCTCTCTTACATTACAGCCCAGAGAGCCGGTAACACAGCTCTCAACGTACCCAATACGTACGCTATTACATCAGTACTTCACAATTTCAAGTGCTTACTGTAATTTTATGAAATATAAAAATGAAAACACTGGCAAGACTAACAATGATCAAGAGTTCCAACTGATGCCTCAGAACTTGGAGCATAAGGCCATCACCACAACTCATTCCAACACTTGTCGGGCATGTATTTCTCACCTTTGAATCTTCATTGCTCACTCCCAGCTCTAGCACAGCTCGAGGAGACTTCAGCTTTGCTTGCATGGACTCTGCCATTTCAAGATTAAGCTGCCATCCAATTGTTTCAAGCTATAAAACACAAATTTAGATTACAATCAGATGGCACAGAAGCACTCAGGTCAACTTTCAATATTGTGAATGGTCTGTGTCAATGAAGGCAATGTCAGGGTCTACAAATGTTAAGCATTTTTATGCAATGCACACTCTGCAAAATCCCCTGGACTCGAAGACAGATTTTCTTCTTTCTCTTGCCAAATTTATCAGTTCAAACTGCCTGTGACCACCTGAAATAAAGCGACTTCATATGCCTTGGATCTGTTGGAACGAATCCATAACACACAACTAAGGATCCAAAATAAGGCAGACTCCCCCTCCTTGTGGAAGTTTATCAGCAAAGTTACAGATTCAATTTTATTTCTTGTTTATTTTTCTTTTTAGGAAAAAGAAAAAAAATTACCAATAAATGGTAAACCAGCTAAAAATGGTAATTTCTTAATCAACAGACCTACTCATGTGCATTGTACCATACACAGATGTTAATGACAAAAATAGTTCTGTGCTGCTTTTTAAATTGTTACTACTGAAAAGCCGAAAACCAGTTAAGCATGTGAGCAACAGAATTTTTAATAGGAAGCTACACAAAAATGTATTTCAGATTGCTTTTTAATCATTAATCTCAAATGATATTCAAACATTATCAAGCTACACCTCATGCATAAATGAAGTACGGAAGAACAGAACTACAAGTCTTTCACAAAATAACCCACCTGACCTTCTAGGATAAAGAAAAGTAGAAATATAAAGCCTCACCATCTGGCAAGTTAATTTGCATACAGGTTCTTTTTAACATAGTGTCTCCCCTCTGCTAGTAAATATTGTGCCTTGACTCAGTAACAGTGAAAGCGTGCCACATCTCAGGTAATCTCTTACCAGTGCAACAATTCAGCTAAAATCATCTACAGCACAAATCCATCCCAGAGGTGCTGTACTGCGAACAGCAGACAAGCCAACAGCTGCCCTGCCTCCTACAGTGACAGTGATCTCTAGATGAAGGATAGGAGAGAAGGTGACTGGCAGAAATATCTTCCATAGGCACAGCTCAAAGACGGCACTTCCAAAATTTGCTGCAGCTATATCATTTACATTTACATATTAATGTATTTTATATTGCCTTTCTTTACAGATTGCATCCATATTATACCAATGATGTCACAAACGCTGAAAGCTATATGACTAAGCATACCGGAAGGAAAATTACATATCATGACCTATTAACCACCACTGCCAGTCCAAGATGTTTAGAGAGTTTAGCCAAGGCCAGACAAAGTTAACAAAGACACGGACAGTCTCAGATTGACTTTGTGTATAACTATGGGAACAAGTCAGTAGGAGGAACTTCAACAGGTCAGCCTGCAGTCTGTCAGCTGCTCTGCAATAAATGCCCCTATTCAGGTTTCATTTTGTGGTAAAAATAAGGACGTTTACACATTAACCAAATCAATGAAAGTATGCATGCAACACAAATGGACACAGCTAAAATGTTGTAAATCTGTTCTAGCTCACTTTGTGGTAGACATAGCTTTAGTAACAGTACGCCCACAGCCTATGAACTAAAGATGCTTTAAAAGACAAGTTTTATAAATTCTAAAAGCAGATTAATTTTTAATCATAATTCTTTACTTTCATTTCCTCTAACCTGTTTACATCTTGGTTGATTAAAACAATAGGGCATTGCCCATCCCACCCAAAAGTACACCGCAATCCAAAGTGGATTCTGTGGATGTGCTCAAGTCAATCACAGTAATGGACAGTATCTGGAATCTTCCAGCAAACTATACCAGAATGACACAACTGGAAAACATTTTTCTCTTCACAAACTTCAGTAAAATTAAGTAAAAAATTACCTCTGGTTCTCTCAGGAGCATAAAGATCTTAGTATCTTGTTTTAGATCAGTTCAGTTAAACAACCCTATCAAAACTGGTAATGGTAAACAAAGAAGGACCCAAGTGCTGCCTTATGGGCTAGTGGTGGGAGCAGCCCGAGGCAGGCAACAGGAAACAGTACCACCGATACTGATAAAACACCTAACCACTAAGGTCAAACACAGAGACAGTGAGAAAGCTCTGGAAAGCCACGGCTCTTCATACTGCACTAAAGTTCAAGACCCCCACTCCACAATTCAGAAAGGACTTTTCATCAGTTACTTTAGTGTGGAAACCAAGCCTTAGGCAGGCTAGCAGCTTATCCAGGATTTTAAAACTATGCCACTAGGGACAAGAACAATATCCTAGGCAGCCTGACTTTTAAGACTTTTCTAAAGCTGTTAAACAGTGTAGTGTAAGTAGCTTGAAAAACAAACCATCAAAAGTAAAGAAACACAAATTTATGTCTTCTATTTCACTTTTAATATCCATCTATACAGGAACATTGTAGAGGGCTCAGAACAAACACAATATATGTGGCAGCACAGTGGCCTGAGTTTATAGCTGAACAGCAGCCATAACTCTTTTTTTAAACTGCTTTACCTTAAAATTACTTTGTTTTCCTGTACGATTCATGTGTCTTCCCTATTTTAAATATAGTTGCATGAGAACAAGTTTTGATTAACAAATAGCATGCTGCCTAAGGCTTCACAATGGTCTGACTATTTATTTTCTTGAAAGAAAAATGTAACAAGTATTTGGCTATGTTCATGTTTACCTGGAAGACATTCAACATCCTGAAATATCAATTAACCTTTTTAGAGCGGTGACACGTATCTGCATGTTATTTGTGTCAAGGCACAGTATTTGGTAGCCATGAAGTGGTACATATATTAGGGCCATTTTTTTCCAAAAATGAAAGGACTACAAAACTATTTTCACTTCTGACATAAAACTTGTTACAGAAAACAAAACACTGGGGGAGACTATATGGTGCCAGAATCTGTGATTACCTGAAAAGCATTTACCGCAGAGAGGGGGAAGTGTTTCTCCATAACTAGCATGAAAATGCAGCCATGGTTTTAGTTACTGTAGGCCCTTAGCTTTTTTTTACAATTTCTTATCAGCAGTTCAGAAATGTGCAAGTTACCTTGTCACTGCAACAATAAACACTGTCGAAAATGTACTATTTAGTAAGTTCTGACTGGTATCTCTGACACTTACTTAACCTCAGGGTTACATTTAGAAAACAAAATAAAGGTGCAATCTGGAAAACAAGAAAAGGAAAAAACACAGACACTAGATAAAACCAATAGTAAGCACGTACGAAAATCCTTCAGATCTGCTCCATGAACACTACAGCAAATGATTCAGCGCAACAAAGATGAGAGGAAGCTTTCAACTACCCCTGTAATCCTCAGTTCCCATGTCCATTTTGTTCACCTCAGGCTTCTAAAGAGGATACCATGATAGACAAGACTAACAGGCATGGGAGAATCTATGCACTTTTCATATCAATTACCCACTTCTAGAAGATGGAGCTTTCAGAAGGTCATCTAATATCATAACAAATCATTTCAGGAACTATACAAAATCAGTATTACTGCCTTCCGAACTCACTGACATGGCACAAACAGTTTACTTCTTACCACAATGCAAGAATGCCATAACACCATGCAAATCACTATTTCTCCTCCATGGGTAATCCATGATTTGGCATCTACTTGTCTCTTAGTAAGTGCTGTAATAATTGACTTCTGAGAGTAGAAGTAACAATGCATAAACAAAGCACTGAACCTGCAAGAATTACAGTGTGGAAGTACTGCTTGGACACATGAAATCAACATGACTGAATTTTTTATAACCACCAGATATTTAGACAGTTATGAAACAGCTCATCACTTTAAAGCTCAAATTTAATGTATGATGAAGATCTAATTATTTCATTCAGATTCATGCACTCCATTCTCTTGGCAAGATTTGATGCTTTCAGAACACCTAGCTTTCCCTGAGTAGAATATAATATTAAGTACTTCACTTCTGTGTAATACTAAAACATAAAAATCATATTCTTCAATTAATGAGAGAATAATTATATTCCATTCAGAACACATACATGATTCAGAACATGTGGGCAAATGCAATTACTCAGCGTTATATGTTAAGTATGATTTAACAAGCCACTATAGATAAACTGGGGACAAGAAAGACTATGAAGATCCTGGCATATCCACTATTAGACATATATCAGACAAACAAATGAATTCATGTACTTCTACAGGGAAAGAGAGAAATGCTGATTACCATTTCTCAAATAGCAAGAAAAAGAATTCTCAAAATAAGAGTTTCATCTTAAAAGTCCACAACATGAGAAAAACAGACTTCTGGGCTAAACACTTGTTAAGAAGTCTGATGGACAGAGAATGCAGAAGCAATTCTGAATTAGTAGCACTGTTCTGTACTTTTATGCTTATGGGGGGAAAAAGCTTATGAAAGCCCTGAATGGGAAAGGAACACATAGCATAAGCAAACTAGCATATGCAATTTGTGAAGTCTGCTACTGCTACTACAACAAATGTTCTCAGTATTGCCAAAAAGTAAAGGTAAAAGAAGTGGTAACATTAGCACTACATTTGATAATGTTTGAAAATCAACTATACAATAACACAATTTTTCAATTGTATTATTTTAATTGGGTATTTCTCCCACTGTCAATGGGTTGTGGTTTAGTTTGTCTCTTTAGACTTTTTTTCAAAAGCAACAAAACTCCCCTAACAAAACATGCCTTTTTAAAGAGCAAAAGGTTTTCATTACTCTGAAGTTGCTCAGGGGCTACTGAAGCTTTCCAACATGAGTGATGAGAATTTTAAAGCAATCTGAGCTTGTGGCCCACCATCAGAATTAAAAGCCAGTAAGAGTAACCTTTAGAATAACTAAGTCATATGTTGTGAATATTGAGAAGAAGAACATGTACTAAGGAAATTATGGTATGATACTAAATCTTACTCATCTAATTCATAACGCACGTATCACTTGAATTGGCCTCTAGTGACATTGCCAACTTGAGCACAGCCGAAAATAAATCTTAACATCCTTTCTGAAAACGCAATCTTGGCACAAAACTGAGTTCTTCCAATAGTAGTACCTCTTGTGGTATTGGTGGTGCTGAAGGACATCCCTGTTCTTGGTTGCCGGCAGCTTCCTATGGCACAGAATGCCGGTTTAGATTCCCATATCTGAGAACTAACATCCAAGACTCCTGAGTGAGTCAATACTCAACTAGCCACTTCGGGGTAGTTTAAGTGTTAGTTTAAGTGCATCTATAACTACTTTCATTCACAGGCAGTCCGATTAATTTGAGAACAGGCTGAAGCAGTGTAATTGACTTCATTTTTGTAAGGTTTTTAAAAACTGTGTAACAGAACGCCAAAGAGAACTTCTTACTGACTCATTCTTTACAGGTACCATGGAAAATAGTCTTCTGCTAGGCAGAAGCCTAACAATTTCAGATAAAGGAGGACGGTTACAGTAATACAGAAAATAGTTTCATGCTCCACTGGTATACAGGCCCACTCATTTGATTTTCAAATATTTTAATCCTCGTCTTGAGAGGCCATTCAGTTCAAAATGATCTGATACGTGTGATAACTTAAATGTTACTGCACATGAGACTACGCCTTGCATATCCTGAGAAAAAAAAAAATCTGCATGCTTGTATCTATAAAGCTTTTTCTGTAAAAAAACAAAATAATATGCAAGTGTAATGGCACTATTTTTCACAGTTACACTCTCCTAATCTATTTCTACCAAATATGGTGTATCTAAGAGCATGGTATCAGTTTACACACAGCAACTACTCTTGCAAGTAAGTTTAGCTTCATTAATGCTGGAATGCTCATTTAGTTAAAAGGCTACTTTAATTCACAGTCTAAAGTAAATATTGATAACTTCAGATTCCAAAGCCTAAACTTCTACTATTATAGTGTTAAGAGTGATTAACTAACACAATAGGAGAGTGTATAATATGGGGATGAAAACCCAGCCTTCAGTCCATTCTTGAGGAAGTAGACTTATGATAGTTGGAGAAATAAGGTTCAAGAACTACCCTAAAATAGCATCAGTGTAAGCAAAAACTATTAAATATTTTAAAGATGGAGCCTGACAAATTCAGAAAGTGCACTACATGATGTGGCTGCTTGCAGTCATGGGGAAAATTAACAACTCGATGTCTCTGCCCACATGTGCCTTAGAAAGGAACATATCCTGCTCCCAAAGGCAACAATTACAGAAAGAGAAAAAATAAAATCCTGTCTTTACTACATCTTTCATCATTTGCGTTGTCTTTGCCACTGTCTGTCATGGCCCCATATAATGCAAGTCGGTTCACAATTCACCGTGACAATGCCTGTAGGTATGACACAGTCTCTGTGACCTCTGTTTGTCCCTGCAAGTATGACTAGTGGATTAGACACTAACAAGAAACTAAAAGACTCTTTCTGTTTGAACTGTATTCCTCCTTACTTTGCATTCCTTCTGGTATCAGAATTTTTCCCCCACGACACACACATAGAGCATGCCAATTCTCTTTTTTTGCCATAACCACGATAGGATGCTTGTGTTTCAGAGTATTTCTGTAGATTTGCCAGCATTTAGCAGAGGGAATTTAGCATATTTGCATTACATATACACCCCTTAGCAAGAAGGCCAGTTTCTGAGAAAACTACTTTCTGAGTTTTTCCCATATGGCTTCAAACAGCCAGTCAAGATACAGAACTGACAGCTCTGTCAAGAATTTTAGGTACGTAATTTCACTAGTTGCATTCCCACGCATCATTATATTAAGTAGTGCTGTCTGAAAGCTATAAAAAACTTCTCCTGCTTGGCAACATAGGACTTGTCTTTTTTATTACATATATTTTAAAGATATGCTGAATAGCTTTCCAAAACAAGAAAGCTATGTGGCATTTAGCTTGACCTGCCTTTAAAACAGACAGATTTACACGGAGTACCAAAAATCATACAGAGAACATAATACAGGGGGAGGGGGGGAAAAGCAACAGAACTGATGAAAAATTGGCATGATAGTTCAGAGTGAACCCTACTAAAAAGCTAGCTCTTCTTTGCAGAGGGGAAAAGATACATTTTAATCTGATTGATATCTGTCCTGATACATTACCAAGCAAAGACTTAAAAACTGGATCAGACTGATATCAGATTATTATCACTGGCCTACCATTCTAGATGTCAAATCAAGAACACATTCAAAGAAAAAACTGATACAAAGCTTTTTGTATCATCATTCTTATTGACTAGGATTGTATTCTACAGCAGAAATAATATAATAAAGGGACTGCTATATGAGTAAAGATTCAAAGAACCAATTAATGTAACAGGAGAATATACATATTTAATAACCCTCTGCACCTGAAGACTGCCTACAGTTCAGTGAAGAAAAATGAAGATGAAGTGAGAAAATAAATACTATCAAACAATACAGCTTAAGTCTACAGTTTTTATTCATTTGTCAAGACAATAACACCTTATCAACTAAGCAGTCTGCACCAAAATTTTCAAAGACCTATGTTCAGAAAAGAACATTTTTTCTCTAACAATTAGAAGTAGTGTTCAATATGCCATAGAAAACTTCACCTAATCCGTATTCTGGGAAATGTTTGTTCTGTTGCTCTAACAAACTCAGTTTGGCTTGTCACCCTAACAAAGCTATCAGCCAGTGCATTACCACCTACATCTCTTGCATAGAACCGACAGACCCAGAACCCAGAACACTAGTTTTCACCAAGTTGTAGTTTGCACGGGAGAAAAGAATCTGGCTTAAGACAAATAACATGCCAATGCAAGTGAAGTATCTGTTAGAAATTACTAGTGGTCTGGAGGCTGAGCACTGCTGCAAGCCAAAAGATGCAGTGGCCTACTCTCTCAGAAACAGTGATGAGTCAAATTAATTAGTAATATTATGAAATAATAATCCTGGACAGCCAGCTACCGACGAGTTCTGGCCATAAGTCAACAAATCCTCAGTCCTTCCTTCAGTTTGCCCAGAGGTTCTAATGTTTGCGTGATGTGCAAACAATACCTCTAAATAAAAAAAGTGTCAACCATTTTATGTTGTCTTAAAACAGAAATGAAAGATTAGTGCCTGATCCTTCTTGCGTATGCTCACAAAACAGACTTACTGGCAGCATTTCAGTACTTCCAAAGTACACAACTGCTAAGTACCAGATGTCAGGAGACTCTGAAAATTATTTTGCCACTTGGATTTTAGTAAATCACTTTAAAACAAAGATAAAACTCCAGTGAGATCTGTCTTAGTTACAGTGCAAACTCTGTCTTGTACACTGTTTCCCTGAACACCCTCTCACTCTGGAACAGAACTAGCAGGTTCTCACTAATCCTAACGACGACTCTGATTCTGCACTCTGATCCCAATGAGCACTCCCACGCATATATCCACTAAAGCCATTATAAAGAAAATTCAGAGTTGGTAAGCGTACAGAACAGCCCATGGCAAGCGAAAGCATGAAATACGTACACATGCGCTGAACTCTAAATTAACACCACCTGAACAGGTCAGTAGAAGCCCCTACCAAATATGCAGTGACAATCAAAAAGCCTGTATATATATTTAAAAGAGTATCAAAGAAAAAAAAAACTGTATTTATAGAATCATATAATGGTTTGGATTGGAAGAAACCTTTGAAGATCACTTAGTCTAACCCCCCTGCCATGGGCAGGGACAACCTCCGCTAGATCCCACTGTTCAAACCCCTGTCCAATCTGACTTTAAACACTTCCAACCATGGGGCATTCACAGCTTCTCCGTGCAACCTCTTCCAGTGTTTCAGCACCCTCACTGTAAAAATTTTCTTCCTTATATCCAATCTAAACCTATACCCCTTCAGTTTAAAACCACTGCCTAGCACTACAGCCCCTGGTATAAAGTCTCCTCCATCTTTCTTACAAGCCCCCTTTACATATTGCACGGCCGCAATCAAGTCTCCCTGAAGCCTTCTCTTCTCCAGGCTGAACAGCCCCAGCTCTCTCAGCCTTTCCTCACAGAACAGGTTCTCCAGCCCTCGGATCATTTTTGTGGCCTGCTCTGGACCCGCTCCAACAGCTCCATGCCCTTCTCGTGCTGGGGGCTCCAGAGCTGGATGCAGGACTCCAGGTGGGGTCTCACCAGAGCAGAGCAGAGGGGCAGAATCACCTCCCTCGACCTGCTGGCCATGCTGCTTTTGATGCAGCCCAGGATACAGTTAGCCTTCTGAGCTGCAAGCGCACATTACAGAATCACAGAATGTTCAGGGTTGGAAGGGACCTCTGTGGGTCATCTAGTCCAACCCCCCTGACGAAGCAGGGTCACCTACAGCAGGCTGCACAGGACCCCGTCCAGGCGGGTCCTGAACATCTCCAGAGACGGAGAATCCACAACCTCTCTGGGCAACCTGTTCCAGTGCTCCGTCACCCTCAGAGGGAAGAAGTTCTTCCTCATGTTCAGCTGGAGCTTCCTAAACTTCAGTTTGTGCCCGTTGCCCCTTGTCCTGTCACTGGGCACACTGCTGGCACGCATCCAGTTTTTCGTCCACCAGTACCCCCAAGTCCTTCTTGGCAGGGCTGCTCTCAATCCATTTATCCCCAAGTCTGTATTAATACCGGTTATTGTCCAGACCCATTTGCAGGACCTTGCACTTGGCCTTATTGAACCTCATGAGGTTCACATGGGCCCACTCCCTAAGGTTGTCAAGGTCCCTCGAGACAACATCACTTCCCTCTAGCAAATCAACTGCACCACTGAGCTTGGTGCCATATACAAACTTGCTGAGGGTCCACTCCATTCCACTAAGTCATTGATGAAGATATTAAATAGCATTGGTCCCAGTCCAGACCCCTAAGGGAGACCTTTCTTCTAACGCCACCACATAAGTATTAATATTTCAGGTAAGTCCATATCATATCTTATTCACATTCGTTTCTTCCAAAATATAGGAGAAATATGTCAGAGACAGATAACATGAAGGATGAAAAGCAGGAAACTTCCATGGAATGCGAATGAGAAATCACAGACTACAAAGCTTAAAATAAAAACAAGAAAGACCACATTCCTCTCTAGCATTTCTCATAATAAAAAGGGGATATATGCTAAAATCAAAAGATAATAGATACACTTATTTTTAAAAAACATCAATACATATTACTTTTCCCTCAAGTGGTAGAAAATCAGAAATCGGGCAAGTACACAGACTGAAACCCGCAGGTTTATTTAGCAGGATACTTCAAAAGTGATAAACAATCATCTCTGCGGGTGTAAGGCAGCATTTAAGTCATGAGGTGAGGCAGAAGTTTTCATCAAACTGGTAACCTAGAAGATTCCACAGATAGGCTTCCATCCAATGTCCCAAAGACAGAATACCCAATGAACAGATTTTCTGATCCAGTACAGTTAACTCCCGTACTTCTGGAATCTGAATCACTAACTAAACTACAAGGTAAGCTTGAGAAAAAAAAACATGCACAGAGAATGAATAAATCAAGAGTCTTAACCATCCAAACAAACAACAAAAAAAATCCAATCCTCTCCCCACCAAATACCAATCCTCAAGATTCCTAAGAAAAGCAGATGTTACCCCTATCTTCAAGAGGAAGGATCCAGGGAACTAAAGGCCAGTCAGTCTCACCTCAGCCCCCGGGAAGGTGATGGAACAACTAAGCCCACAAACCTTTTCCAGGCATGTGAAGAACAAGAAGTTGACTTCAACTAGTCAGCATCGATTCCCAACAGGGAAGTCATGCTTGACCAACTTGATAAACTTCTACAATGAAATAACTGGCTCGGCAGACAAGGTGAGAGCAGTGCATAGGGTCTGTCTTAACTTCAGGGAGGCCTGACACACTGTGTCCTGTAAGATCCTCATAGATAAGCTGCTGACATATGCTGATCATGCAGACAGAGACGTGGATTGAAAACTGGCTGAATGGCCAGGCCCAGAGGGTGGTGATCAGAGGAACAAAGTCTAGCTGAAGGCCAGTAACTAGCAGTGGACCCCAAGAGTAAATACTGGGTCCAGTCCTGTTCAACACCTTCATCAATGATCTGGAGGATGGGACAGAATGTAACCTCACCAGGTTTGCAGATGACACAAAACTGGGACAAGTGACTAATACACCACAGAGCTGTGCTGCCATCCACAGGGACCTGGACAGGCTGGAGAAATGCGCTGACAAGAACTTCATGAAGTTCAACAAAGAGATGTGCAAAGTCCTGCACCTGGGGAAGAACAACCCCAGGCATCAGCTGGTGGCCACCCAGCTGGAAAGCAGCTTTGTGAAAAAGGACGTGGGGACATGAAGGACACCAGGGTGAACAGGAG
>Ga0065711_1040443_pt1 | contig 16955 bp, 6 predicted proteins | sample Hoacrofraction12_FD_59098 | JGI IMG/M metagenome (GOLD analysis project Ga0065711, IMG submission 59098) | Hoatzin crop microbial communities from Cojedes, Venezuela - Epithelial fraction 12 v2 (version 2) | ecosystem: Host-associated > Birds > Digestive system > Esophagus > Crop | place... | reverse complement strand
AAAAAAAAAAAAAAAAAAAAAAAAAAGGTGAAGATTTGCAGAATTTGCAGCTACTCTGAGACACCACATCGTATATTTGCTGTAGACGATCCTGTTTGGCTGCGATACTTTGTGACTCACATCGCTGACAACATGCCATTGCCAAAAAAACCCCAAGGGGACACTGATCCCCAAGTCACTTTGTGGAATTACAAGTGTCCATCCTCCTAACTTCTGGGCTTTTTTCCCATCTGTTATTACTCCAGCTGCTTTCTCCTCCCATCTCTTGTTTCTCAAAAAGGCATTTGCACTGGAATGTAGAAAAGGGACATTCCCACTTCTGTTCTTTTCATAAACATACAGCTATCACTAGAGATGTTTTTATCCCATGATGCACCTCCCTATCACAGTGTTTAGCACCTTCTTGGCTTTCTGGCCATTTCTCCAACGAGCTGTTTTCTGATTGCCCCTTATTTATGGCACTAGCACACACGGAGGGTAGCTGAAGAAACAGCATTTTCAACACAGCAGCAGGACAAAAAAGATGCAGTATTAGAATAGTTTATCCAGCTCAGCTTCATTAACATGATGAGCTTTCAGTCAACACAAGATACTAAGTATGCCTGCCAAGTCACATACACTTCCAAAAGAAAAATATTTATGGCATTAAAATAATTCATCTTCCTTTGTGTTACTAAAAATTTCTATTTATTTTTTAGCACTCTTCATGTTATTGCTAAGGTATGATAAAAAAATAACAAACAAAACTTAAGCCCGAAATAAAGCTATAATCTGCACAGAAATTGCATGACAATGAAGCTTGCTCCTTAGCCAAGTACCTGTGGTTCACTACCTTTTCTTTGCCATCTGGAGTATGTTTTCCTGATTTACACATTTAAACAGAATCTGTCTCTTGTCTTTGGGGACACACTTTCAGGTACCACTTTTTTTAAGTAGTTACAGAAATATACACACAATTTTAAGCAGTTTTAGATAGAATGTCAATGCTTAAATATTGGCTACATGTCCAGTCTCTGAAGAAAGCAAAAGAACACATCTTGTGGCTTGATGGCTAACAGTTTATCCCACCTTTCAAGTGTGTACAATTGTTGGATGTATGGAAAGGAAGGACAATAAAAATCTGTAAAGCAGAAAGTGATGAAAGTTCCTGAGGAATCACTTCACATGGACAAATTGGAGATATCTTGGATGAGTATCATGCTCTAATTTGTGTTTGTGGTGTAACCCTATTTAATTTCACAGTCTTGCTCATATCTTTCATTGCAATATGTTCAAGTCCTATTTAAGCCCAGGGTGACTAGTTCAGATGGCAACATTGGTGTTGCTAGAATAATACCATGGTCAGAGTCACAAAGCAGAAAAGAGAAGAGTGCATAATAGAATATGCCCTTACCTCTTTCAAACAGCAAGAAGTTGACTCTTTTACAGACAACAAACATTGCAGGAATCCAAGTGGGTACACGTGATCTTTTGAGTAGACACATGCTGCACAACATACATAACTTAGGGCTTTAATTTTTTAAAGCATTTTAAGTTTTCAAATTAGAATGTTTAGTGCTTACCAGACTAAAGAATATATTTATGACTCTTATTAAAAAAAGAAAAAAAAACAAAACTTTGGGTACAGTAATGGTTCTTTACCTTGAAAAAATCAACACAATTGCTATTTTGACTGTCTTTACTAGTGTTCTCTGATGACTCAGAAATACCTTATGCTGAAATCACCACAGATGATATTATAAAAAGTTTAGTAACACTATGTATGAACATTAGCATGTATATGAGTGACTGAATCCTCACATGTCACTCAGAAGTACTGTATGTGCTGCTCAAAACACGAACAGTTGTTGCCTCTAGTCTGCAGCCCTGAGCAACTGCAGCTTATCATACATATTGTCTCTCTCAACATAAAAATACTTAAAAAAAACATGGCCAGCCTTCCGGTCTCCTTCTATAATTCACCCCTAAGACACATTTCTTTGCCAAAAAAAAATATAAAATGGATTCCCCTAACCTTCAACTTTGGATCTTCCTGCTATCTTCCTTCTCTGTGCTTCAAGAGTAACAAGAAATCAGTCTACAATCACTTTGGAAAGAAAAGGCTAAGAAAAGAGTTGATCTTTCCATGGGAGAAAAACAACTACTAACAGGAAATGCTTGAAAGGCTAGGATGTCTTATGAGGAGTGGTTGAGGAAGCTGGGGCTGGTTAGTTTGGAGAAGAGGAGGCTGAGGAGCGGCCTTATTGCTCTCTACAACTACCTGAAAGGAGGTTGTAGTGAGGCAGGTGGTGGTCTCTTCTCCCAGGTAACCAGAAATAGGAGGAGAGACAATGGCCTCAAGCTGCATCAGAGGAGGTTCAGATTAGATATTAGGAAAAATTTCTTTACTGAAAGAGTGGTCAAACATTGGAATAGACTGTTCAGGGAGGTGGTGGAGTCCCCATCCCTGGAGGTGTTTAAAAAACATGTAGATGTGGCACTTTTGGATATGGTTTAGTAGGCATGGTGTTGTTTGGCAGATGGTTGGACGGACTTGATGATCCTAAAGGTCTTTTCCAACTGTAATGATTCTATGATTCTATGATTCTATGTTGGATCAAGTCAAGATCTCCAGGAAAAGGTAATCTCTTCTATAATAGCCGTGGATGAAGTGGTCTGAACCAACGATTATGCAGGGTTTTGTACTTCTTTTTCCATTTCCTTTCTCAGGTGAGCTACAATCCTGTCAAAATTAGTAGTAATGACAAAGATTCAGGACTCTGAATATGAAAGGATCAGGTTTTGGTGTGGTTAAGTACATTGAATGATTTCAGAACAATTATTCGCAGTATATTTAATCATCTTAGCTGATGCCATCTCAGTGCTTTTGAGAATTTAACAAAGATGGGATGAGCACTGGAACACTGAAAAAAGCTAAACATGATCCTTAGCTTCAAAAAGAGAAGAAAGCAAAGAGTCAGAAAAAATGCAAACCTCATAGCTAACCTTCAAGTCACATAAAATCTTTGTGTAAACATAATTTCCACTTTGTCTTGATGAGGTCTAGAACGGAAGTCAGGGATTAGGCCCGTGAATGACTTCAAGGCAAATCGGAAAGCCCAGCTATGCAAATTCATTAACAAGGTTCAGATGCATTTCTAAGGTTATGTCCTAAGGGAAGCATATCTGGCAATATATACCTCAATAGAATAGCTCACCTGTTTGTGAGTAGTATCAGGGATGCTATCATAATTCTACCTATGACTTTGGGAATGTAACACCTACTTTTTTCTCTATCTTCTCTGCTTGGAGCTTTGTAAGAGAAGGATGTAACAGCTTATCTGGCAGTACTTCACTTCTGCTCAACAGAAGAGAAAGGCCTCTACATGTCAGCGTCTTACATGACAGCTGATCTCAGAATGCCTTAAGAAATTCTGGTCTTGATTTTGATATAACAGTATTTGTATTGGTTGTGTTGTGAATCCAGAAATAAACATCCTACCAAGTGAATAATAATAAAACATTATTTCAATCTTCATTCCATCTCTTATCTCTACACAATAAAAAGAAAATGACATCAACCAATTAAGCAAATACTTTGTAATAGAAAAGATACTGAGCTATTATTTTGTTTAAAATTCAATAAATATATGAATTGCAGTTTTAGCAGAGAAAAAATACCTGAAGGGTAATACATGATCAGTTCATACACACAAATTCTACTAACCAACCAGAGCTGTAAATAATGCTATACTTGATAGAGAGACTCCGTCCTCCTCTGTCAGAGGACAACACTTAGTGTAAAGACTACCACAGCTCACAGGGTTGTGTTGAATCAGAAGAAAAAATGGAAGATTTACATCACATCACTGAATTTTCTACAAATGTTTTACAGGGATCAAGATGGACTTCAAGTATCAAAACAAGCCCTACGACTTGGAAAGACATAGACTCATGCTTTCAACACAGGGTATCATTTTGAAATGCTCGCACTGAACAATAAGCCTGTTGTGTTTACACATTTTATCAACATTTCTTTAAATGGAATATCACTTTTCAGAGCACAGTGTCAGATTGCAATGGTGGGTAGTTTTAAGGCATCTATAGCCCTGCTGCCTACTTTCCAGCGGAGTTACACTGAACTCCTCTAATAAGAGGCAAAAACCTGTTATTCTTTATTTTCAACTGAAGATTTGAAATTCCAAAAGGCAAAATGCTAGATCTAACAAAACAGCAAGTAAATGCAGAATTCTCCTTGAAGTCCTGTGTTCTTAGAGCAGAATCTCTGGAGTAGCAGTCACTCAAACTCCCTAAACTACATATTAGAAATGTAAAATCCCTCATAAAAGAGCTCACAACCCCCAGCATAGTACTCAAAATACTAGCCTTAAAACAACTTACTCATGGGCCAGCTAAAATCCACAGCTATTCAACAGGGAAAAGCTGAAAAAAATGAAGAAGTCCTCAATACCATTTTTCTGGAGCCTTAATCTAATCAAGTTGTTAAACTACATGGAAGAAGTACTGGATGAAGCACTACAGTCTCTTTTACCGAGAAACTAAAAACTAGATCACCTTAATGGATACTTCTGGCTTTTATAGTCCATAAATCAGTTCTATGAGAACAAAAATGTTCTAGCTCACGTCACTTGTTAAAACACTGAAGTCCTTCTATTAGCTCAGAGACTTTGGACCAGGAGTTTTTGTCAGAGAAATTAAAGATGGATGTATTTGTACTGAGGTAATGACCAGGTTTAAAACCAAAGAAATTTTGAGACAGGTAGGGTGAACCAGGGTTTAGCCTTTAAAGTGTAAAGCTCAAAGTTCTATGTATTAGGGATAGAAAAAAGTTATACTTTCATTTTGAAGTTATGGCATACTGTGTTTTCATGAAAAAAAAAAAAGGGGAAAAAAGGCAGCATTTAATAATTTATAGATTATTTGAAAAGAACCATGCAGGCATGAAGATTTAAGAAAGAAAGTAAAGAAATTCGGTATTGAAGATCTTCAAAACTATGGTAATAATGAGTCTGAAGGGCTTCCGTCAGGACAATGATATATCTATGAAGAGGATGCTACTTCATGATTGTCAAATGGGGCTGAAAGATCCAAATGTCTTCAACACTGTCTTGTCAGCTAAGCATAAAGCTTTGAAATGCTGATTTACTGAGAGAAGGTCACTGAAGGACATGGTGGCTGCCTTATTGGTCTGACCTAAAACCAAGATTTTTGATTCACACAATGTATTGAGCGCTGAAATTTGTGAAGGCTTTATTCACATTTGCAAGGAAAAAAGCCTTTAGACAACATGAAAGAGGGAGTTGGGGAGGCCTTGGAGTGGACCATACTGAGCAGCAGAAGCCCAAAGTAAAGCTTGTAGGCCCCCTTCAGCTACTGGAAAGCTGCTATAAATTCTCCCCAGAGCCTTCTCTTTTCCAGGCTGAACAACCCCAATTCTCTCCGCCTTTTCTCACAGGAAAGGTTCTCCAGCCCTCGAATAAGTTTTGTGGTCCTCCTCTGGCCCTGCCCCAACAGGTCCATGTCTTCCTGTGCTGAGGGATCCAGAGCTGGGTGCCTGACTACCAGGGGGGCTCAGAAAAGTGGAGTAGAGGGGCAGATTCACCTCTCTCGACCTGCTGGCCATGCTTCTTCTGATGCAGCCCAGGACACGGTTGGCCTTCTGGGCTGCGAGCTCACACTGTTGGGTCATGCTGAGTTTCTTATCAACCAGCACCCCTAAGGCCTTCTCCTCAGGGCTGCTCTCAATCCTTTCTCCACCCAGCCTGTATTTGTGCTTGGGATTGTTCCGACCCATGTTCAGGACCTTGCACTTGGCCTTGTTGAACTTCTTGAATTCACACATGCCCAACTCTCCAGCCTGTGAAGGTCCCTCTGGATGGCAACCCTTCCCTCCAGTGTGTTGACTACATCCCTCAGCTTGGTGTCATTGTTTCTTTTCATCCAAGAGGCAGATATTCTGCCCATAATTTCAGAATGGAAAACGTTATCTGAACAAAAAGTCATGAGGTGTCCAGTCCAACAAAGCTCTTTTTCTTCTGTCTACAGGTGAGTCTGAAAAATCCTCTCCTGGCAAAATGTCTTGGATGATATGATAAGACTGTGAGTGTACATAGCGCATATGAATGTAATATCTGAAGCTGCCTGACAAGGTGTTTTCCCCAAAGCTGATAACACTGAGAGGAAATTAGAATGACAAAGTTTGCATAAATCAACCACCAGCCATATTAAACTAGATTACCAAGGGACTCTCCAAGGAAAGAAGGAGTCCACCTGAAAAGACATGTAAAAGAAGGATGAAAATATGTGACTGTGGGGAGGTACACTGGAGTTCAAACAGAGTGGCAGTCAAGCCAAGAATGATACTGCCAGAATTTATTCTACCGGTATCATGACTTCCACTTAAGGCCTGATGGAACATCCTTCCTGCCAAATACTGTGAAGAGCCTGCACCCTGCTGATGGGTGGACAGTGCAGGGGCAACAAGTAGGCACCCACACCTGGGGTGCGAGGGTGTCAGTGCATGAATGAGGCTCTCTTGTCGCCAGGTAGATTAGCGGATTGGCGAAGCAGCACAGGTGCACAAGAAGCTGGAGTACCCACGACACCTACAGAATGTATGAACAACTGGGAGATGTGCTTCCAATGTATGCTTGTAACCTGCCCTTTTGGTGGGGTAGGATGCACATAACTCTGTGTGTGTCTGTGATTACAGTTTACAGCAATTAGTTACAGAATGATGTTTTGAAATTTGTTGGTGCTTATTGACATTTTGTAAGGATCTGGTAAGGTGGTTTATGTGTTGTATTTCTGATATTGATGCTGAACATATAGTCCACTGACTGCCAGTTAGTTATGTGTCGCTATTATATCAATACAACACTTTGACCCTGGTTTAATACAAACCACAAGATGAGCAGTTTTGACTGCATCATCAGTTTTCGAAGTGAACAGAGCAGTTGGTGATGTGACAGTCTTAACAATCTGCTTCCCTCACTGCTACAGTTTTGATCTCTTCCAGAAGGTTAAATTTACTTATCTTTGTTGTCAAAAAATTACTGCTGGTTTACTTGCGTTTTTTAAGTCCTTTGGCAATGATCTTTGCATCTTTATTTCAGAAAAAGATATTTCTCTGATTTTTGAAATCATAGCATCCTAAACCATATCTGATTTGGTCTGTTTCTTCCCTTCCAGTGGTGTAACACAAAACAATACACTTTGGGAAATTCAGATCACTGTACAAGTAGTGTGCAGTTTGCTGCAACTTAACAAGAAGGCCTGGCACACTTCAGCAGGCAAAGTAACATAAGTTCCTCATCTGGAAATTATTCTTCACATAGTCTCCACCATCTTCTCTTTCAGACCCTGAAAGAGGTTCCACTTCCATCAATGTTGACACCAGTGAAGATTAAACATATTTATCTGGAGAGCTGCTGAGCACCTGTGTCTCTTTCAAAGGATCTGTGGGAATTCAGCATTACAGGAAGAGAGGACTCTTCTTTAGGTTATTAAATTAAGCTAGTCAAGTTTGTTAAAGTATGGGCTATAATTTTATGTCTGCTACAGATCAAAGAGGTAGCTCTTTTAAAAAAAAATTGATACTGGAGTCCATGCTTCTGTTTAATCCTGTTGGCTTGGCCCCAACTGATCATCTGTTTTTCTGGCATCACACTATTTTTCTGTAAGCAAAATATAAAGAAGATGTAGTTCTGTGCACAAAGAAGTAGCAGATTTCTGACAGCAGGTTTCATTCTCTGCCCCAGATCTACCGCACTCAGCACTTCTCGTGGAAAAGAGCAGGCGGTCAAAGGGTTGATGCACAGAGAAATGACACTATTTGGTAAAGCCTCTGAATTAATAAAACCTTAATATCCTTCAATGAACCTAATACTCTGATTGCAATATTGCTTCTACTGTTCTTTTTTTGTTTAGTTGCTTCATTGCACATCATCATTTGTCTAATATCGAGTCTCTGAGTTAATAACAATTTAGTTGGGCTGTCAGGACTAGAAATAAAACATTAAATGAAAATATTCTTGCACTTATGAAGCTCTGAGATTGGAGCTTGCCCTTGCTATTTCCTGTGGTTTTTTTTCCTGACTTTTCAAACTTGGACTATTAAAGCAGCAAAAATCTTTGTGACCTGAAATGAACTGTCTGTGAAGAAGCCATGTGTCAGGAAAGTGTGAAGACAGTAGTGTACATCAGTCTCACAACTGCTTTGTTAGATTTTTACTTGAACTGATAATAGTTAACATATAATATATCCAGTCAGGCTACATTACAGAATACTATTAAGCATGTGCCTGTCTCCTTTGTACAACTGACATTTAAGACACCAAATTAAGAGGATTGATAGATTTTTGTTGCCCATGGTTTCCAAACATTTTAATTTTATTGTGTAAGTAGTGTAGATGTTCATATATCTTACTTTCATAGTTTTTTATTATTGTGCCATTGCTGAAATTATCCAACAAACTGAAGAAAAATCCAGCTATAAGAAAAGGGCAAAAAGAAACTCAGCCATACAAAGAGAAGATGAAAAGAAGACTAGAAAAATAATGCTGAAATGGTAACCCTGGTAAAAGGGAAATTACCAGAGAAGCTCTTCAAGGCTCATTTTTTTCTGATGATATAGGGTACAAAATGCCAGAGTTAAAATAAAGTTTGCAGATGATGCCAAACTCCGTATCAGTATTTCTCTATTAGGGATAAAATGGCAAGTGCTAGAGAAAAGCATTAGTTTGGCATGAGAACTCGTTTAAGTAAATTGAAACTGGAAATGAAAGAGAGGTTTATATCCAGTGGAACATGAAACAGAAACAGATCACCTCTTTCTACAGTCTACAGAATTAACAGAGCCCATTGCACATCACATGCCAGAGAATGGAGAAAAAAATTAGCAATTATATTTTAAGTTTTCAAAACTTCAGCCCCAGCAATAACACTTCCTTAACACTGAGTGTCAGACTCTGAAACTGTTAACCAGTGATTAAACCACTCAGGTCATTAATAACCTGTAGAATGTAAGAGATGTTTCCCCATTGACTAGGAAGCACCTGCATAGTTCAAATTAAGTTCAAAATTATGAGCTAACACAATTGCAACAAATTGCACAATGGATCAAAAAAAAAGCAGCTTTGAACCCTGTTATACTCTAATATTTCAAAGACATTTTTTCTTCTTTCTTTTTTCATCTGAAGTGTAAACACAGCTCACAGAAGAGGAAGAAGATATTGTAATTGTAATAAAATTAATCAACAGGATTACCACAGTCATAGAATCATACAATAGTTTGGGTTGGAATGTACTTTTAAAGGTCATCTAGCCCAATCCGCCTGCAATGACCAGAGACATCTTCAACTCAATCAGATTGCTCAGAGCCCTGTCCAACCTGGCCTTGAGTGTTTCCAGCGACAGGGCATCTACCACCTCACTGGGCAACCTGTGCCAGGGTTTCTCGACCCTCATTGTAAAAAATTTCTCCCTTTTATCTTGTCTAAAAGTACCCTCTTTTAGTTTAAAATCATTACCCGTTGTCCTACTACTACAGGCCCTATTAAAACATTTGTCCCCATCTTTCTTATAAGTTCCCAAGATCTCTGAAAGGGAAGATGAGTATCCAATATCATGAGATTCAATGGCCTAATCCACCTCCCTGTATTATCCCATGAGCATGAAGAGCAATGCAACCCCTATCCTAACTCTGCAAGAACATTATAAACTCAATTTTATTGCCGAAGGATATTAATTACGTATTATTGAGGCACTCTCTTATATGTAGAAGATCCATTCAGGACTGAGTGTTACAACCCAGGACCTACAGATGAACTCTGTTTTGAAGGTCTGACACCTGTCGGTGAGATGACACAGCCTAGGGTATCTCAAATGATAAGACAACTTTGTTTGGGCAACTGCATCCATCCTCAGATGTCTGTTTTTCTGCTCGAGCTCAGTCACGGTTTCTGGAAGACAGCCCCGTGTGTTACAACACTGTGCCGCTCCAAAAGTTGTGGGAAACAGAATTAATCTACCTTCCTTATGAAACTGTCCAGTTACTTTTATTACTGTTTTCCTGGTTTGTCATGTGTATGCAGACCATAACTTCCTTGGAGGTTTGCAAATTAAATAGTAGGCAACTAGATAAAAAGAAATCTCTCTCAAAGTACATTTGTCAGGATATAAATTCCATTCAAAACTTTCATTCTGTCATTCCCCAAGTTTTTCATTCTTCATGTGGTAGTCTTCATTATGTTAAATATTGTTTTATACGCATTGTTTCACACTTTTTCTCCATGTTCTACTGTCTTTCCTCAGTCAGTCTTGCCTCCAACCTGGTTTCTCCTCTGGCTTTTCTTCCACATTCTGTTCCTAATTCCCAGGGTCAGTTCCCACTTCTTTTCCTCTTCCCTTCAAATATGTAATAATGTACTTCTAACTCTGAGAGTTTCTGCTTTTATCATCTGGCTAGAAATAGCCAGATATAACATCATCTTTACCCAGGTCTTATCCTTTCTTCATTCAAATGAGACCTCTAGACAGTTAGTGATAGATTAGATCTTACAGTTTCCTTGCTCCATCTTCTGTTTTTTTTAATCCAGACTAGGCAGTGCCCCAGCTGCCTAGCCATAACAGCTGGATGAATTTTCAGGGAATTAGCTGTAAAGCTTTGCTAGGTATCTCTGAAAATGATTTTAATCTCATTTAGTATTTAGCTATACTTGCTCAGATTTTCATGGTTGCAACCAATTTCCATTTATCCTCCCAAATTCAAAATACTTGCATTAAAGCACTTCAAAGAAGGAAGAAAAAAATGAGAGAAAAGTTTGAAAATCTATAATCCATTCTCCAGTAAGCATGCTCCTGAAAACAACATGATTAATTTTAAAAAATGATATTATATGGTTAATAGTCATTGATCTTGCAGAGAAAAATATCAGCAGTCTAAATAAACACATGTACTAACCTGAATTGAAACAGTGAGGTGTGGAATGTGTCCTGGTAGAATTAACCAAACAAACAAAACCAGAAGTAATCTTCTTTCTGCTTGTAGACTATTTACAAGGAACAAAAAATAAAAAGAAAAAAGAAAAGGATGAAAATCTGCATATTCAGCCCTCTCCAGATTGTTCTAGCAACTTCAGGTCCTTGGAAAAGAATTAATATTTTTCAGCTCTTCGGTTACCACGTTGAACTGTGATCTGACTTCACATTTCTTGTTCTGCTCCTCCCATTTTCTTCTTACCGATCTCAGTGAAATAACATGAAAGGCAAAAGGGTAACAACTCTTCATAGCCATTTCCTCCCTCTTTTATCTCAGAATACTTCGTTTCTTATGATCTTTACCCCTGTTCATGTTGCTCAGCTGTGTAAAGGATACATAGAAATACCAAACACTTGAATATAACCTCTACTAGATAAAGGGGTAAAAAACCACATCTCCTCACACCCCTGTAGTATGTGATTCTGCGCCACTTCTCTGATGATAAATTAGACCACAATGAACATAAGGCCAGACTCAACTGCAAGGCTTACATCTGAACTTCAGGTTTTGAATTAACATTTAAAAGATACTCATACGAACTATCCAGTCTTTTGAATATACAGTCCTCAACCTGGCAGTCTTCTAAGAAATGAATCATTGATAAAATTTCTCGCATTTCTGTTTTTAATCACAGCTGGAATCTTGACAAGAACAGCATCTCCTATGAAGTTATTTTCATGTGTTGTCCTGCCCAGACACTTAAAAAAAAAAAATGATACTGCATTTGAGTATCAGCTTAAAAGCTTTATTTTAAAGCTGGACAAACTGTTGATATTTTTTTTTTCTTGGGTTTCATTTTCACTTATTTAAACAAACACTTAACATCATAGTGGGGAAGGAGATGATCCAGGGGCAGCAAATCCAGGGAAATCTTACACAGGAACCTAGACTTCATAATTGTCCAATCCAGTGCAGGAGGTGCCACACGGCAGCTTAAGTGAGGAGGCACTGGGGCGTACAATGGAGATGAGGCACCTGTCTTCTCATATGAAAGCACCTGGGGTACTGTCTAAAGCTGCCTTCCAGTAGCCCCTCTTGTGTGTAGGTCTCACTGCAGGACACCGGCTTTGATGCAGAGCTCTGCTGTTATCAGCTATGGACTCCCCCGTACAAGGTCTACCACAACATGCAGCAGGACGTAGAGTACAGAGCATGCAACAAACACGATAGTACCAGTTGGGTCCACAGATTATGCAGCACCTTTGTAGCTTTGAGAAAACTGCAAGTGATATCTTTTCACACATTTCTCCTCTTTCAAAGTACAAAAATTAGGAAACTAAATGTAAATACAGAAGCTGAGATATGATCCTGTTATCAAATGTTTTTTTACCAAAATCATTCACCTGCAGTGGTGGCCTTGTATAGCTGTATGTGCATGCATGCACACATTGTATTCTATGTACATATACACAATGTTCAGAATAAACCGTTTGATTTTAGCATGAGCATCAGTAATTCAGAGGATCACTGGATAATCTAATTATAAGATGTTATATAAGATGTGAGATATATCCACAGTGTTTGAAAGGTGCTATAAAACATTATAACCGTAACTATATAAATTATTTCTAAGATATAAAGATCCAGCCAAACTGATTTTAGTGGGATCGGAGGCTCCACTTCCCTTAAACTTTTAGAAGAGTTAATGGGAAAATTGATTCTCATCTCACATCTTTGAGGGAGACAAAGTATGGAGGTGAGGAATGGGGGAATGAAAAAATTTTTTTTTCAGTTTAACTGTATAAGTCATGTGTAAAAGTCTGAGAATTTTGCTTCTTTCACTCAGAGACCAATATTTTCAGATAAAGGATTGTGCTTCTACCTATTGATCTCAGTTCATTAAAGTCAGAATTTTGCCTGTTATTTTACCTGAAATGCATCCTAGGTTAAAAAAAAGAGATACGTCCCCCTAACCATTTGCAATTCAAATGTGAAACTTCCAACAAAACTGCAGTACATCAACCCAGAACAAACAACTCATCAAACCCCATAATCATGGCATGATCCCAGTAATGAAAAATGAGCTTTGCAACAGCCTGTAATTAGCAAGCGAATGACAGGCACATTCTAAACATTTCCAAACATATGGGTAATTATTGAAGAGCTATGACAGTAATTCATCAACAGGCCTATCCATCTTCCTATGGTTCTATGTTCTGGCTGCTTCTTAGTGGATCTTAACATGCTATTCAGTAATTTGGTGGAAACCTTATCACCCAAGAGCAATGATAGGGTTCCACCCATAATGAGATGGAAAATTAAAAGAACCATCACTTAAAAGGAGTGTTGAGATTCCAGATAACTGCCCTAAAACATTTGATATTTCCAACCTGCAATCTTTCCAACCATAAAATTTGCTGGTGGGAATTTTCAGATTTCTGCAAGAACAGGTATTTGTCTATAATTCTATACTAAGAAAGTGGAGGAGGGGGTTGAAAGAAGACTTGTACAAAATAGGTTAAAGATGACTGTAGACTTGATTAAGAGCCTTAAAGTTGTAAACCTTTTATCCCAGTAACATTCAGATCCCCAAAAGGTGAAAAGTATTATTAATACCTAATCTTATGGTAGTATCTTACAGCATCCCCATAGGGAAAGAAGAAACCTTATTGACAAGTGTGTTGACCAAAAAGATGAATAGTAAACAGAGAAAGCCAGTTTGGAAGCTCTGATGAACCAAACAAATAGCAGCTAGTTGAAAAACGCAGCCACTGTCATCACCTATTTAGAAAACGAAAACTGGACCACAGAAGGAAGAATAGTCATTGATCTGTTTGTTAATGGTTGCAGAAATAAACTTATCCTGTCATGAACACTCAACTTTTTATTTATGCATAACAGCTAAGTAGGTTTTTTGCAAAGATATTGGAAGACAGAGATGAAGCTGGATGCCGGAACAAGAATCCCTAAGTCTAATTAATCAGGCTTTTCACCCTAAAATCGCCTTGCTACAACCAGTAAAGCTTGAAAATGGCTTGCAGTAGGACTTTCATTTTCAATGTATGAAAATGGGGGTGGGGATTGAGAAGGAGTGAAAGAGAAGGAGAAAGGCTGGGCATAATATTCACCTTCACACTGAACTGCTTCTCCTCGTCAAAGTTATATAGCAGAAGAATAGACAGGAGTGAGCTGACATCAATCATCCTTACGGATCTTTACTTTTTATTCATTGTTCTATTGATCTCTTTCAGCATTATTTCATAGGTAGATTGCAATAAAAGTCATTTCTTATTATGTCTCCATTTTAACTCATAAAGCATATGACACAATAGTTTTTGAATGAAGGACAGGTTCCCTAAGGGAAAGAACAAAATCCTGGGTAAAAGCACAGATTTATTGATCTTGCCTTCAATAATAATGATTAAAATCTAACCAAGCACTATTGCCTTAATAAATTATTCAGCTCTCTTTCCCTCTCCCACTTTCCAACTGCATGCACTCCAAAAAAGAAAACTTCCATCACAAAATGCTGAAAACACTATCTTCTTCCTGCAGGGAGCCATGACAATGTTAAAAACATGTTAAATAACAGCCTCTTGCAGACAAGAAATACTTTGGCCCAAAGCCCAGATGACCACCAACTGCGCAGAGAAAACAACATATGTCCTATATAGGAGGGGAAGAGATTTTTTCAGCTCTTTCTATTTTCTAGGTAAATTTAAGGGCACTGTTTACCTAGTTATCCACATTTTCTCTTGCAGTGGAGCAATAAGGACTGTTCCCATAACCATAACTCTCTCTTCTGTAAAAGAATACATCCCCTGTGGGTTATGCTGGAGGCTTATACTCATTTATCAAGTGTCTTCACGCCAAATCTCAGGATTTTTCCATTGTCAAGGCATTTTCTGCCTAAGATTGCTCCTGGGATGTCCAGCCCTGAAGCAGAGATTTCCAGAACAGGACACACTATTCACTGAAATAAAGCTAGCAAAGAGTACAATTTGTTAGTTAGATCAAAATCCCATACCTTCATTTTAATTTGTTAGAACTTCCATGCTCATGTTTCATTCAAAGTTCCTGGTAAGATTTACTATATTGTATGTTTATAAAGAATGAAATATCAGGTGCAGAAAATAATCCTTCATACTCGGTATGCTTATACATAATACACACCTGAATATTTTCTCCTTTTGAACAATAACTTGATGAAAAAATAGGAAGACCAGCATAAAATACATAACATTTTTAGATAGTGATGATGCACTAAAAAGAAATGTTTCATATAACCACTCTCAAATTAACTTCTACGCCACAACTATAATACTAATTATGTATCTGAATTGCTAGGGAAACACTTGTCCACCAAGATGACACTGGCTATGGATAGGAGTGGATAAAGGTGTCAGTCATTTCAAATAAGATTAATGATTCAGACCATAAAGATCTCAGATTAACTTTCCAGAAAGGTCAAAAGAATCATATAAGCAACCATTTTCTCTTGTGAATATAATTCATGTAGTTTCAATCAAGGACAATGTTTAAAAGCATGCATGCCTAGTTTGACTTAACCTGATAATGACTTATTTAATAAGACTGCTTTTATTTAAAAGTTACATAGCTTTATGGAAAGAATTAGCTGGGATATATGACAGATTAACAAAATGAGATTATATTTATACAAACTGCTATAAGAAAAGCTTGCTATTAGGGGGTTCTGGAAACAATTTTTTTGTGATTTGAAATCAGTGCTATCAAATGCAAGCGTAGTTCCACTCTTCAAGCACCAAGCAAGTCCAAAACCAGGATTTACCTTTTTGTTGTTTAAAATACACAGAGCCTACTCCTTCAAGTCTGATCTAATATAAATTCAAATTTATCTTAAAGCATGAATCTATGCAGTTTTAAATTCCTTCTTTTGAAACACTCTCAACACTCTTATGATATTAAAATCAGCATGATATAAATAACAATTTCCTCCCATAGCAAATTCTATCAGTGTTTTATGATCTGTTGTTATGGGTGGTAGAAGTAGTAGCTTCACTTAAAAAAATAGGCACCAAATATGTACCAGGTATATGAATTTCACAACAGGTGGTGTAATAAAGTATTTAACATTTGTTTCAAACATAATCACAGAATCACAGAATCACAGAATAGTAGGGGTTGGAAGGGACCTCTGTGGGTCATCTAGTCCTCCAGGGTCACCTACAGCAGGCTGTACAGGACCTTGTCCAGGCGGGTCTTGAATATCTCCAGAGAAGGAGACTCTACAACCTCCCTGGGCAGCCTGTTCCAGGGCTCCGTCACCCTCAAAGAGAAGAAGTTCTTCCTCATGTTCAGACGGAACTTCCTGTGCCTCAGTTTGTGCCCATTGCCCCTTGTTCTGTCGCTGGGCACTACTGAAAAGAGCTTGGCCCCATCCTCCTGACACCCACCCTTCAGATATTTTTAAGCATATATTAGGTCCCCTCTCAGCCTTCTCTTCTTCAGGCTGAACAAGCCCAGCTCCCTCAGCCTCTCCTCATAGGAGAGATGTTCCAGTCCCCTCACCATCCTTGTAGCCCTCCTCTGGACTCTCTCAAGTAGTTCTTCATCTTTCTTGAAGTGGGGAGCCCAGAACCGGACAGAGTACTCCAGATGAGGCCTCACCAGGACACTGTAGAGGGGAAAGAGAACCTCCCTCGACCTGCTGACCACACTCTTCTTGATGCACCCCAGGATCCCGCTGGTCTTCTTGGCAGCCAGGACACACTGCTGGCTCATGGTTAACCTGTCGTCCACCAGGACACCCAGGTCCCTCTCCACAAAGCTGCTCTCCAGCTGGTTCACCCCAAGCCTATACTGATGCATGGGGTTGTTCCTCCCCAGGTGCAGGACCCTGCATTTGCCTTTGTTGAACCTCATCAGGTTCCTCTCTGCCCAACTTTCCAACCTGTCCAGGTCACGCTGAATGGCAGCACAGCCTTCCGGTGTG
>Ga0065711_1040442_pt1 | contig 16957 bp, 10 predicted proteins | sample Hoacrofraction12_FD_59098 | JGI IMG/M metagenome (GOLD analysis project Ga0065711, IMG submission 59098) | Hoatzin crop microbial communities from Cojedes, Venezuela - Epithelial fraction 12 v2 (version 2) | ecosystem: Host-associated > Birds > Digestive system > Esophagus > Crop | place... | reverse complement strand
CTCTCTGTAGGCTTCTTCTCTTACCTCCGGGGCCTGGGATTCCTGAGGGCCAGTCTTAGCACTGAAGACTGAAGCAAAGAAGGCATTCAGTAGCTCTGCCTTCTCTGCATCCTCCATCACCAGGACACCCACCTCATTCAGCAGCGGCCCCACGTTGTCCCTAACCTTCCTTTTGCTGCTGATGTAGAGAAGGCACAGGAAGTGCCGTTTGAACATGAGGAAGAACTTCTTCCCTCTGAGGGTGACGGAGCACTGGAATAGGCTGCCCAGGGAGGTTGTGGAGTCTCCCTCTCTGGAGATATTCAAGACCTGCCTGGACAAGGTCCTGTGCAGCCTCTTGTAGATGACCCTGCTTCGGCAGGAGGGTTGGACTAGATGACCCACAGAGGTCCCTTCCAACCCCTACCATTCTGTGATTCTGTGATTCTGTGAGAAAAGTTAATTTTCCTACTGCAAGCTATGACAGGAAGGAACAGAGACAGATGCACGCAGCAAGAAGTGGTGAACCAGCTGTTCAAGACAGAGAAGCATCTGAAAGGAGAGCCTATCAGACATATCTTTGCCTCCATAGGGACAAAAAGTCTTTCTGGAGGACAGAGGAGTCTCTGTAATATTTACTGCAACTCATAAACTCACTGAAGTGTTCAAAACCCAGCTTGGAAGCAAGTACCAAGTGGGTAAAGAAGTTATTTATCCCCCCCCCCTTTTTGAGTTTATCCTTCTGACCTAATCATTTTGAGCTTTTTCTGTATGAAAGATTAAGTAAATATTCTTTAACTGAACTAGTTTTTTATGTTAAAAGCCTTTATGGTCTTCTTTATGAAGCTCACTATAAAGGAAAAACAGTCTAGGTGAGTGGTCCTAGAGAGTGAGCCTACCTGGGTGACATTACAAGCCCATTACCTGATGCTGACTTAGCACTCAAACCAGATGACTGAGTCATAACAGTGTGTCCGGCTTTAGTCATAATTCATTCGATGAAAAGTTTGACTTGGCCTTAGAAACTTGGGGGCCAGATTTAAATCTCAGATAACCCATGTTCTGGCTGGGTAGAATGGCCTTTCTAGTGCACAAGGATGAAAAAAGGAATAGAAAAACTTCTTCCCAAGCAGAAGCAGAAGTAAACTCTGAAATGGAAGAAAAGGATATAAACCCAAGTGTTTAATATGCAGGCAGCACAGACGGTGCAGAAGGCTGCAGTGAGCCAAGATGAATTAGCCTTCCCTGGCTTGTAAAAGAAAAAGAAACGCCACCTTTCAAACAAACCCTTCTGTGCAACATCACCAGCCTTTTCAGCGTGAACGCTGCCAAAAGCTTTCTTTTGGAGAAGCCCGGAGTTCTTCAGGCCTGGAGCAGTAGCACTCTTCAGATTAGCTGATTCACTGTATGTCTGGGTAATTACAGAATTACTGGCAGCAACAGGGTAAGCATGGCAAGATGGTCATAAGCATTCTGAGAGAACACAATGAGATCTCATACCAATGACTCAACCACTCAGCAAAATGAGACAGAGCTAAATACCATACAGGGAAAGAGCCTGGTTTGACTTTAAGGGAGAAGACCACACTGGTCTTGTCTGGACTGCTCCCCTAAGCTTTTGACAGTCAGAGACAAATTTCCTCCAGCTGAACAGGTAAGACTTGTCTGCTAGTTACAGCAGAACAGCTGGATAATCTCTGTAGTTCTTTTGAAATCAAGACCAACCACATTTAAAGTAGAAATTGTAGGGTTAGGATGTCTTCAATAAACTATCTTGGTTGGAGGAAGCAAGGGCCTTTAGAATGGTAAGTCCTAACAAATATATTTCTCATCAGTCTTTTCTACACTTTATCACCTGAGACTCATCAGGGTTCATTTGTATTTGGGTTCATGTATGAGATTCATCTATGTTTGTCCATAGCCCCTGCTACCCTTTCACTCTTTCCCTTTGTGTTTGATACATCATGGCACATTGCCACTGAGTCTAAATGTAAAGAACATGATGGGAACCACATCTGATGGAAACAGCATTAAGATCCCTCTTCGCAAATGACCTGAACCGTCAGCTGAAACTGAGCAATCAGTTGAAATTGTTGCTTTAGATTTAAGAGGATAAAAATTAGAGATGGAGAGGCTTCTCTGGAGATACATATGTGTGCAATGTGTGCTCATAGCCCAGAAGGCCAATGGTATCCTGGTCTGCATCAAAAGCAGCATGGCCAGCAGGTCGAGGGTAGGGATTCTGCCCCTCTGCTCCACTCTGGTGAGATCACACCTGGGGTCCTGCATACAGCTCTGGAGCCCTCCACACATGAAAGACATGGACCTGTTGAAGTGGGTCCAGAGGAGGCCACAAAAAATAATCTGAGAGCTGGAACACCTCTGCTGCAAGGAAAGGCTGAGAGAGTTGGAGCTGTTCCACCTGGAGAAGAGAAGGCTGTGGGGAGACCTTACAGCAGTGTTCCAGTACGTAAAGGAGGCCTACAAGAGAGCTGGAGAGTAACTTTTTACAGGGGCCTGTAGTGATAGGACAAGGGGTAATAGCTTTAAACTGAAAGAGGGTAGATTTAGATTAGATATTAGGAAGAAATTCTTTACTATGAGGGTGGTGAGACACTGGCACAGGTTGCCCATAGAAGCTGTGATTGCCCCCTCCCTGACAGTGTTCAAGGCCAGGCTGGATGGGGCTTTGAGCAACCTGGTCTGCTGGAAGGTGTCCCTGTCCATGGCAGTGGGGTTGGAACTAGATGATCTATAAGGTCCCTTCCAACCCAAACCATTCTATGATTCTATGATTCTATAGTTCTTTTTAAATGATGCATAACTGCTTTTCTGGGTGGAGAGTGAAGTTCCTAGACTCCTGGGTTTTACCCACCATTCAGAGGCACTGAGACAATCAGCACCTCACAGCTAGGACTGGAGTAAGCTCTGCTGAAGACTTGCCGAGAACCTTTGATGGAAGGAAAACCCCTGAAAATCTGCACTGCAGTTTAAAGCTGATAAAAAGTGACTACAGAATATTTCTGAGGACAACTGAGCTGGTGAGATTATTCTTTTGATCCCACAGGGCCTTAAAAATGGAAAAGTAAAGATCATAAGGAGATGTATGGGTAATAAATACAGTAAAAATATTTGGGATGAGGTTAGTAAAACCAGAGAGGCTTAAATGTATTAGCCTGGAGAGGAGGAGACTATGTGAAGGGAGGATATGAATGTCATAAGGACTAATCAGTTTCTTCTCTTAGCTATGTTACAAAGAAAACAGGACAGAGAATTAAATGAGAGGGCAGTCCATGTAGAAGAAATGAAGAGAATAAGCACTATATGCAATTTACAGCCTCCTTCTGGAATTTACTGCCACAGGAGATCATTAAGTAAAGAGCTATGTCCAGATTTTTTAAGGAAGCTGGAGAAGTTAGTGCTTAATAATGACGTGCACAGCCATGCAAGTTGGTGTAATAGAATAGATAGCAAAAGTTCATATTTCAAGATGCAAACAAGTCGCTTGGGGTGGTCAGTGAAGCAGTGATGGTCTGTCCCTATACCTTGTGTATTATTCTGTATTAGCTCAGATATTTTACTAGTGAATCTTGTTACGGTCCGGGAAGACTCAAGCCATAGAGATTCGTTGTTATTTCCAGAGTAACGTTAAGACACAAACGAGGTCAAGTGTCGCCTATCAAACAGGTTTACTGATCTCTTATTCAAATGAAGGCATGAGGAAACAGCGACAGGAAAGAGAGGAAAAGACAGGAAAGAAAGAAACCTAGCAAGCAGTTGGGACAGAGTCACAAGAGAGAGTCACCACCATGGATCCAGCAGCATCCTGTTGGTCCATAGTTTCCGTGTGTGTCGGTGGTGGGGGTCCCCTCGTTGTTTGGTCACACGGCCTTTTATAAGGTGTTCAGAGAGATTGTTCCCTAGGCAACGGTACATATCCCACTTTCCCCCAGTCCTGTGCATGTGTTTTCTTACAGTCCTGCCTCCAGCAGGTCAGGCAGGGGGTTGGTGTCTAGACACGTTTTCCACAACGAGGTACCCGCCCTCCAACTCCCTTCAAAACTGGTTTCGGTTGGCTGTTTATTCCATGTCTGGTTTATATTTGGCTGGCCCGTCAGGAGGTTGAGTTTGGCTACAAACAAATTTTGCTGGCTTGCCAGGAGGTCCTGCAGCAAGCTTTGCAAACAAGCTTTGAGGCAACTGTCTTAAGACAGTCTCAGACAAATATTCATAGAATCTTAGAATCATGGAATGGTTTGGGTTGGAAGGAACCTTTAAAGGTCATCTAGTCCAAACCCCCTGTGGTGGGCAAGGACATCTTCCACTAGACCAGGTTGCTTAAAGCCCCATCCAACCTGGCCTTGAACATGTCCAGCTAGAAAACATCCACAACTTCTCTGGGCAACCTGTGCCAGTGTCTCACCACCCTCATAGTGAGTAATTTCTTTCTTATGTCTAATCTAAATCTACCCTCTTTCAGTTTAAAACCATTGCCTCTTGTCCTATCCCTACACACCCTTGTAAAAAGTCCCTCTCCAGCTTTCTTGTAGGCCCCTTCAGGTACTGAAAGGCTGCTATAAGGTCTCCATGGAGCCTTCTCTTCTCCAGGTGGAACAGCCCCAACTCAGCCTTTCGTCATGACAGAGGTGTTCCATCCCTTGGACCCGCTCTAACAGCTCCATGTCTTTCATGTGCTGAGGGCTCCAGAGCTGGATGCAGGACTCCAGGTCAGACCTTTGTCAGAAACATGATACAGACCTAGGAGGACCAATGGCTTAATCTGGCATGACTGTGCTTAGAAACCAGTGCATGATCTCTGTGGAAGTAAGAAAAGCACATAGCAGGAAGGCTTAGAGCTCACTTCTGCTGTAAAACCTATAGTATAGTGCAGAAAAAGAGAAGCAGGTACAAGTGGGTGTAACTTCACTGAAGTCTATTGCCAGGTGCTGAGGATCTAACTGGTTATGTTTCAAATACCATCGTGTGTTTTTATTCCCAGTGTATTCTTTACCTGTCGAACATACATAATGGTGGGATACTTTATTTTGTAAATGTGACAATCAATGTCTTCTCCACGTTTTGTAGAGGATTAAAAGCAGGAACCGAGGCACCAGCATCACTGTCAGATTTCACAACAAGTCAGTCAGAGATGGCAGGCACTCTCTATTGACATAGCTCAGCTTTTATATTCATCCTCCACATGCAATATTGAAAATGTTTGTAGGATTCTCAGCAGGTGTCATATCACTACTCAGTCCCAGGTTATAATTAAAGCTCATTATTTATCTGGGAAAGGTGAAATCAAAAATGAAAAATAATAGAAATAAAACACTATGCAGAACTCATCTTCTGAACCTCTACTAAAGTGGAAAACTTTTGGCAAACTGTCTTCATTAATAGGAAAATGCCTTTCCCACCAGGAAATTTGCTTCTGGTAGGTTTAGAGATAACCTAAGAGCGAACACAATTAAACAGAGAGAACTAGGTTAATGGAAGCACTTTGCTTCTCAAAGTTAGCTGACAAAAAATATTACAGTCTTTCATGGAAAATACTATATAGATATTGGTCTATGTCTGAACTACAAACTCTGGGATGCCTTGAAGAAGATTGATTGGAAAACCAGATATTTCAGATTCATAGGAAAAAATAATATACTTCTTGAAATATATTTTTAAACTTTCCTAAAAGCAAAAAACATTCACTTAGTTTTGCAGTTGTTTATTTCTTTTTAAGGGAACCACTGACATATTTATTTCAAAGTTCTTTTTCCCTATGTATCTTTTTCTCCTTTCTCTTTAATTTGATTTTATTCTCAGGAAGGCAAGTAAAAGTTTAGAAATATTTTTTTAACAACCTGACAATTTTTTTTCTTTTATTTTATTTTTCAGTATGAAATTAAGGAAAACTCAAGATTCTTTGTTAAAATTAAAAGGATTAAAAAGTGAATATGAAAATTATAGTCATTTCTACAAAGCCTTTTTTTTTTGGCTTAGGACAAATATTTTTATGAGGATTTACGTGTCAGCTCTCCACAACACTTTCTGAGAAACATACCACCTTTCTCAGAAGCTTTAGTATCTGAAAATTACGGATAATTCCAATCCTTAGTTGCTTTGAGCAAGACACGATAAGTTTACTCCTTAAATCACAATGTACAAACAGCCAGCTCTGAATCAAAAGGAGAAGTGGGTTAGAATGCTGATGAGATCAGTTTGCCAATGTATTGATCTCACTAGACTTATTCTGAAGTAAAACAACAATAATGAATGAAGATTCACTCTTTCTTCGAGTGAACCTGCTACCAGTAATGACAGGTATAGCTTGGGGTCTTGTAGTCTAGTCTCACCATCTTGCAGTTTAAGCAAACAACAGTTACAGGTGCTTTGATAAAGCTTCTTGAGAGGACCAGGTAATCAGCCAGGAATTAAAATCAGTTCACTCAAGGGAAACCACAGGCTCTTGTCCAATACTACAGACCTAGGGAAGGAAACTGATTTCACTCTAAGAGGACTCTTCCTCTGTTTTCTCCTAGACTGAATCAAGAGAAACCTGCTTCTAACCTCCAGTGAAATCTTAGATTCCCTTATGTGCATTAGCTGTGGATAGTAACCTTTGGCTGATTCCCAGTGTATATATCTTGCTTTCCTGAGGAAGGTCACAACTGCACCTCATTTAAAACTTTATATTCTCTGGCAGGAATTCCCAGGCAGGCACGGTAAAGGTTGCCAGGAGAATCTCAAATTCATTGCCAGCTTAGACATGGTGTTTATGAGTTCCCCAGTGCTTTCTCATCACCCACAAACAAGTCAAAACTGAAATCAACTGAAGAACTGAAAGCAAGGTGTAGTGCTCAGATCCATAACAGCATATTCCACCTTTAGCTTTCAAAATGCTTCTGAAGAGGGTCAGAATTATCAGCACTATTTTACATGATGAGAAACTGAGGTATGAGGATATGAAGTGATTTGCCCACAGTCAGCTCATACAGAAAGCAATCTCACAAGTCGTGAGTCCTAGCCCAGTTCTACTGAAATTAATTCAGAACCTCTCAGAGGTAAAGAGACATGTTCAGATGTGGAGTCCCAAGCTGTGAGTTAATAACTGGAAAGGGGAAAAAAAAAGAAAAAAGGAAAAGACAGTAGCACTGAAGGAAACCTCCTAATAGACCAGGTACCCAATTTGTTAGCAACAAAAGGTCAAGATGTTTCCTCAGCCACTGAATTAAGATATTAGGCTCATCTCAGTGTACTGGAGCCATCAGCTACCAGCAGCATTTGACAGCAAATCAGCCAAGCTCCACTGATTTATATCATAAACAAGGTTATACACTCACTCAGTGGTGGTCTCCATTCACCTCCAGGCACACCTGCAAAACGTGAGTGCTGACAAGAGAAGCCAGCCATGGAGAGGCTGTGGAGGGAAAGGAAGGGACTGCATCTGAAAATTCAGATTTAATCTATCCTGCCAGTTGATGATCTGCAAGAGTCCCAATTATTTAGAAAATGTTAGAAAGTGTTCGTGAATGAGGACACTGGCTTAGTTCAGTCATTGGTTTTACTAATCTGGACCTTCTTCTTCACCATGGAGCAAATTATAAGGGTGTTTTTTTTCCACCTCCCAACGTTGCTTATGTATTCAGCTGGTGATTACCGTCTTCCCTTGCAAACAGAAACAGAGAGACACCTGAGCAACTCATGAACAGGTTGCTGCCCCTAAACAGCTGAGCTTTTCTTATGGTAAGCCCAAGTTAATAAACCTTTCTGGGTGATAGGATTTACTCATTCAGACACAGCGCCTTAAAATGACTCATTGTTCTTCCTGCACAGTTTTGCTGTGAATTCAGTGCTGTGCTAGAAGGACTCTCTGGATAGGTCTCTGTGCCCTCAGGGGTCACTGGAGCATGGTGCCATCACTTTTAAATACACAGCGGACTGGGTAACAGCTGTGCTGAAAATGGCACGGCAGTCCTGGTGAACACTAGAATAAATACGAGTCAGAAGCACACCCTGCTAGCTGTGAAAGCTAGCAACACACTGGGCTGTATCAGTTTGGGGGTGGCCAGTAGACTGACAGAAGCGATCATTCTTCCTTTACTCAGTACTCAATAGACTGCATCCAGGTTTCAGCTCTTCAGTACAAGATGTTTGCAAACTAGAGGGAGTTTGGGGGAGGCCACTGAGACGGTGAGGACTGGAGCACTTGTCCTGTGAGGAGAGGCTCGGGGAGCTGGACTTAGTCAGCCTGGAGCTGAGAAGGCTTTGGGGGAACCTACCATCTGGAAGAGGTTGCCCAGAGGCATTCCATCCTTGGGGGTTTTTAGGAGCTGACTGGACAAGGCACAGAACAACCTGCTCTGCATTGAGCAGAAGCTTGACCCAGAGGTGTCCTAAAGTCTCTTCTAACCTTAATCAATTGTATGATTCTGTCAAAAAATGATGGCCTAGTGGATGAGGGGCTATGCATATGATGACTGGTCTCAGTGGTCAATTCTGCCACAGCTTTCTTGTGTAATGACAGAAAAGTTATCTAACCAAAGAGCCTGAATGACATTTAAGCATCTAAATCCCTTACCTTCCTCCCTTCAGGAAGAGTTAGGTACCTGTGTAAGAGATGGAAGCTTATACACATTTGTGGAACTGTTTGTTCCTTTCTGTAGAACTAAGTTAAAAAGACAAAGTACTCCAGAAGATCATTGTCATGATAAACTGATTGGTACTTTTATTACAGTGGTGGAAAAAGCCAAAGGATCTTGATAATAAAAGTAAAGTTCAGTTAAGTGTTGTTATGCTGCAGGGTTGCTGATGGATAAATAAATCACACAGCCTATAATTAAAATGTAAAGAAGAGCTCTAGACATTCTATGTGTCTATATCACAGGTCATCATCAAGAAAACTAAAACTCCCACTAGATTTGGGTCAATCTCACCCACACCCAACCCTTTGTTTCAAGATACAGAAAAATTAGCAGGTTGTTGCTCGTTATCAGGGAGGCCTGAAAAAATTGACTTCAGGGGAAAAGAAAACAATTCCTGAGTAACAGTTAAGACAGGCCAGCCAGCCCTTGAAAGCTGAGAAGATGAGACATTAACCCCATGTTTGTTTGACAGGAAGAGAGAAAAACAGGTGATAAAGTGATGAAATTGAGACCAGAAATGTGAAGTATGCTCAGCGTTTTGAACTTTAGGTTGAACCCAAATTCCCAGCAGACACTGCAGCAGTTGCTGTGTTTGTTTCTGAATGTTTGCTCCTTTCAGGTAGCTAGCCTGGCTTAGCAGTGTGTGCCTCTCATTTCATCACCAACAGCTAAGCCCTGGCACCTTGGGGCAGAGCAGGCAGGAGCGAGTGCTTAAGACATCATCTTCTTTGCAGCCCCTCAAGATGCCCCAATCCCTGCTATTCTCCCCTGGCATCTCATGTGATTTCAAAGTGAACATACAAACTCTGTGTGCTTTCTTGTTGCCAAGGGAACTTAATGTCTGAGTTATTTCTACCTAACACACTGGATTCTCCCTTAATATTTATAGACCTTAAGGAGTATAAATTTTTTTACCCCCAAAACATACTTCAGACAAGACAATTCTGAGCATAAGTCACATAGCTGATATCCTACATTTACGTTTATTTATGCATTTGTTTTAAAACAAATCCTACAATTGCAGTCCGTACAGTGAAATGACTGATTAACAGGTTTGGCAAATTGACAAGCCTTCACAGCAATTACAGACAGGACTGGAATTGCTAAAAGACCAAGAGAGTCTTCCAGTATAGCGTCTCCTTTTTAAACTAGGGCAAGGTTGCCCTAATTTAATCTTTAAAGTTCCTTGGCACAAATTAAGTTGTCGACCACTTTTATATGATTTTGCTAACTGGACATTATTGACAATTGTTCCTAAAGCCAGGTCTCTGTGGTTTTCTTTCTAGCTTTATCTGTCAGTAATGCCTTTCCTACAGTGTTAGGTTCTTCCCCGACTATTCACCAATGCTACAGTGATCCTTTTCATGACATGGAAAAGCATTTACTAAGGAAGAGTCAGTAGTACGTTCTCATTTTATATCTTTTCTGCATGCCTTCAGATAAACCAGAGCTTGTTTTCAAATGTCTTGAGTTATAAGCTTAAACATCCTCAGCTCTTGTTAACAGCAAACTGTAAGCGGTGGTATTTCTGACATCAAGACCAGATGTTTTCGAACACATCTGTGAAGAATCAGCATTTGTCTATGAATTCTGCATGCACAACAATTTATTCCACAAAGCCACCTCAGCTAAATTTCCTAGAAGAGTAGCCTGTAAAACAGATGAACTCATATATCTTCTTAGGTGTGATGTGTTTTTTGGCAGGAGGACCAGACTCTTCTCTAACAGCAAGGTAAGATACTGCTGAAACTCTTCTGGCTGTTTTTCTTTCTGATTCTAGTTACAGTAGTAAAAGCCTTCATGGTATTTTCTTAAGAGCCATGATAAAATAGTGGGGACCGTATTTTTATTTATATCAGCCTGTGCGATGTTAATGATGTTTAATTTTGTCTTTTGCTTTACTGTGTGTTCTGAAGTATGAACAACATAAAAAAATGCAGGACATAGGGAAAAAAAAGAACAAAATAATATGAAACCGTGTGACTGTCATTTGGTCAGGAAAATATCTGAGTTTTCTTCAGCGTAAGTAACTTCAAATGTTAAAAATGAGTTATTTTTCATGCTGTGTGGAAAAGTGAAAAACATAAAGGCAGGACCATCTACAGAGTTTTAGACAGCAAGACTCACTCTATAGACCATATCACTCCAAATTAAAAGCTGCTATCTCTGTGTGCCTTACAACTTCAGAGCAAAGCTGAATATCAAACAGCACAGGCAACTGTGTCTAGAATTAGACTTCTTTCACGTTTTCCATCATGAGACTGTTCCATTGTCTTCTAACTGACAAATTTTAACAGTACAGGCTTAAATATCCATGCTGAGGTTTTGTCACAGCTGAAATAATTTTGAATCTTTAATTTAGTTTTTTAAATATTTTTGAATTTTTAACTGAAACAGTCAAGCTATATCCAAGTATAAAGTATATTTTCCCCATGCTTAAAAGAATACAAAATGTATTTATCCTGTGATCACTTCACTAAGTTCTAGAAGTTTGACCTAATGCATCAAGAACCAGAAATTTTGCAGGGAAGAGAGGGGAAAAGCCCCAATATTAGAGATACACCTTTTGGTTATTTTAATTAAAATGGAAAGCAGGAAACAAACAAGCAAACTGTCCAAGAGTTTCAACCTCTGAAAAATTTCCAAACTGGATTTTATTTCAGTTTGACAGACACATTCTCCAGAGACTGACTCCCCTGACCATATTCCCACCACTCTCAGTGGTGGAATTCTTCCTGCCATTAGATGTTCCACACACTGGGCATAGCCCTCCCGTAGGAGTTGAGCAAGAGCTTTTCAAGCTTATCATGAAAAAAGGGATTATTCAGTCATGATTTCCTGGGATATTATTCATCTCACTTCATGTTAACTTTATAAAATACAGATGTCAAGTTGAAACGTATTGTTTTAATGGACAGCAAGAGACTAACATCACCATGGGTAACTCATCTCATACCATAACAAATGTCTAAGGTATTTGTTTGGTAAATAGGGAATTTAGACACTTCTGAAGAGCATTGAGTCTGCCTAGGTTAGGCATCCTTCTCTTCTTCTGTAAACAAAAGAAACAGTGGGAATCTACTCCTGGTCTGCCAAGTCTTTTTCCGTAATATCCAGATGTTTAGAAGAGAGACAAGAGGTCCAGTAATTTCAGCTCATTTCAACCTGAGGGTGGTGAACTCATGTTGCTCAATAGGTCACTGTGTCTTCCAATGCCAAGGGATATTCCATATTAAAGTCTTCCTATTCACCCTGTGGAATCTGGCCTACCTGCATGACCCCAGTGAACTCAGAAAAACAACAAGCAATAAGACTTTTTGGAGGTTTATAGAAGGGATATAAACTTTCACCTTTCTCCCCAGGGCAGGCATTTTTGCTTTTCAGTGGGCACCTGAAGTTAGAAATTTCACAATAAACAGGGAGAATTTTTATAAATGCTGTTGCTTAGTGAGGTAGATCTCTTTTTGAGACCTCAGGTCACTTCAGGGCCTAACTCTATGCATGGGCAGGATTTATGCATACTGTAAGCTACCTCCAGTCATTACTAGTTACGCATACTGACTCCCTGACAGGTACCTCAGGGAGTTTAATCTTTTTCTACATCTCTGTTCTTAAACTCTTCTTCCTGTATTTCTCATAGAGATATGATAAGTAGAAATGTTTTCTGAAAGAGTTTTTAGAATTTCATCGCAATCTCTTCCTACTGTTGAAGGAGTAATGCCTCTAACTTTACTGGAATAGTCAGGAAAAGCTAATCCAGATGCAAATATTTGTGTACCTCAATAGGAATTCATCCCAAAGCTCCAGTACCAAACACCTTCAAATTTTAGTGAATCTGATTTCCGAATGTGATTTATTTTGAAACCTTGATCCTGTCATGCAGCGCGGAAAAAACTAGTGAAGGAGTGCAGACTCTGAAGAGTCTGAGATGTCTGTACCAGCCAGCTGGTGGAGGAAGGAAAATAAAGTATATTGAGCCTGAATTGACATGTGAGTTAAGGTACTCTGCTATTTTTCTAATGACCTCTGAACATCCCAAATCCCTTTTCTGGAGTCTGTATCTCATAGTGTTTTTTACAGCTTCACTAAGAATTTTTTCTCTGGGATAGATAAAACTGAGTAGACAAAAGGAGCATTTCAAAAGCTGTTTTTTGTGTGTGCAGGGTGAAGTTGAGAGATCAGGTCAAATCTTAGCTCCGTCTAAGAATTTTTAGATGTTAATATACCATTCTTAATGCAATCCTCTCTACTTCTCACACTAAGTTGTAGAAAGACTGTTTTGTGTCTTCTCCCTCTGTTGCATGAAAGTAAAGCATATGTTCATCTGTTTAAATATATAGATTTCACAAGTTATAGACATGCATTTCTGGCAGTTTTGAAAAGAGGCTTCCAATTTCTCTACATTTTGCTTTTCTCTTCTTTCTTTCTGCTCTGAAGACAAAAATAAAATAAAACCTTTCTTTTGGAAGGAGAATTTTAAAAATGTGTCTGTTACTGCATAAGCTAATCCCAGTGTTGCTTAACCATTCTGTGGAAACTAAATGAAGTCATTTACTTTATCACTGTGTTAAATGCAAATAAACTTACATTTTAGTAGTGTTGCCCGTCTTTCACACAAACATTCTTGCACAGTGGGATAAAATGGTGTTGGAGTTTATATCTATATTAATAAACTAAATAGGACCTATGGATGAACTCAAGCCTTTGTACATGATTATCCGTAGATAATCAAGGTCCAAAGATAAATTATTAACACGGTCCGTTGCACAGTTTTGACCAGAATCAGTTTAGTCCTTTCTCAAGTAATGACCTAACTCATTCCAACACACCTTCCTGTCAGCCAGTCTAGCAGTACAACAGGAAGAATATCTACTTTGAATCTCAGCAGCTTTTTTTTCTAATGAGCCTGGCAATTAGGAGGTAGCATAGAAATCCTAGTTGTACTGTTGTACAGTTGGGACTGAAGTCCCAACTGTACCACATTATCAGTGAATGTCAAAAGCCCATTGAAAGAATACTGTGAAAGGTGCCTGATGACTTGTCAAAGGGGGTGAAAAAGTCATTTACTGCAATGGGAAATGAACAGTAAGGCTATATCTTGTCCTGGGACTCACTAAGGCTTTGGGAATTTGTACCCTATACATTGGGTGTGGTTTCATTCAATCAGCAAACCTGTCTGCAAGATTTCACTATGGCCAGAGTGCACCTTCCAGAGCATTTGGGATCCTGTGTACCCGAGCACACCCCAGCTGGTAGTCCAGCAGGGACACTGGAGCAGGCAGGCCTGTCCTTTGGAGGGCTGAAGCCACCTTTGTGACCAGGAGCCAGGGACTGCAGAGGTTGGATGTAGGCTGGAAACTGATTCTTCAGTGTGGCAGGCTCTTTGGACCCGGTTTTTCTCAGCAGTAAAGAACTTCCAGCCTTAATTATTTCAATTTGTCATTTTGAAGTAACAGCATTCATCTCACTGCTATGAGGCTTAATTTACCTGGAACTTTGATTACTTTAAGGGGAAAATTTTACACAGGAAAGCTGTATTCCAGGCTTATGAAACACTGAGGGACTAATGTATTAACAGGGAGCTTTAGTTCTCTATAGCTTTGGCAACGTGACAAATAAAGAGCTGAGGCTGAAAAGGAGCTGAGAAATGTTCTTAAGGGGAAATGTTTTCCACAGACCCCTGTCTCTCTTGGCACAGAAACAATATGTTCTAATTACTGAAAGTATGTAAGAACAGTCACACTTTAATGTTAAGACTGAAAGAGGCTAAAGAAACTCCAGTGGAAATTGTGCTGGGTTTCTCCCAGACACTGCAAAGCTTAAGTATTCCATTTTGTTTCCAGATTTAATTCGTGACATTGCTTTTGGTTTTCACTCTGATTCTGTGAAAAATCCAATCTCTACTCAGCTCTGACAGTCAAAAATATCCCATACAGCAAACATTCCAGGAGACCGTATTCATCTCTGTGATGGATGGATTCATCTGTTTTTCATGTGTCTTGATGCATTTTTCTTCTTTCTGTTTTTGCCGGGTTTTTTTATTCTCCTTAAAATTAGCCTTAGAATTTCAATCGTAGAAATCATATAAGATTTTAATGATGCTTGACGAGGTGGTGAGAATTGCCACAGGGCACAAGCAAAGGGGCCATGTCCTTTCAGAATGAACATGATGATCAGAAGTGTTTCAGTAGTAACTTTTTCAGAGCTAGTTGGGGCTTTTTAAAGTATTCCACCTGTTAAAAGTTTTTTATTGTAATGAAAATAAGTACCTCTAACAAATAAGCCAATAAAAATGTAAAGGAGAGGAAATACTGAGGTTGCGTATATTCACCAGACTTAGCTGTTGTATTCACATGCCAGTTGGCAGACTTTTCACTTGAACTCCCCACTGGAAAGGTGACATTGAGAATCACTGAATGAACTTGGAATTTTTCCTGTGCAGCCCAATTACAGAGCACCTGTGTTAAATCACTCTGTGCTGATTCACTGCGATCATTCATAAAGCTTAAGAGCCCTCAAAATATCTCTTTCCTCGTCTGTAGTGAGGTGGTGATGGTGGTCAAGTGGCTTCAGTATGAAACATGAAAGATTGCTCGTTCAGATCCTCCTAAAAGGGCTTTTATTTTATTTAATTTTCATGGCAGCATTTGCCAAGAACACCTGGGCTACTCCATTTGTCTCTCATATATAATTTATTTTTGCATCAGTTTTTAACACCCTTGAAAGAGGACAAGAGCTGCTACTAGCATAATTGTGCATCATAGTTCCGAGTCAGTCTGAATGTTGATGGTGTTCCCATATCAGAAAAAATCCATCTTTTTCCCAGTGCTGCTTCCTAGAGAAACAACTTCTGGATTTGCATTTATACTATTGAACTCTGAGTTGCCATGTGTCAGTGCTAATGTCTTATTTCAGCCAGCTGATCTGTAAAGGCCTGTTTGCAAACTGAGAATGTGAACTCTGTTTGGAGAATCACTTATGCCTTACAACACACCTGTACCACATCCATTCTTGAACAAAGAGACTTTTGTACACCTCATGATGGAAAGAACATGGCCTCACGCTTCTGTCTGTGGAGCAGTGGTTTTCAACCTTTCACCTACCTTGCGAAACCTTCAGAATTTTGCAATAGAGCAAATTTGTGCTATCTGACAGTACTTTCTTCAGCTAATTTTTCATAGCCCCCTTCCATTTAGTCCACACTTCCTGCAATTCAGAAGTTGAAAACCACTATTTCATTGTACTCCAAAATATGTTTTTCTTCACTCCAGAAGGAATCTTAAGTTTCCTGCAGGGAATATCCCCTGTAAAACAGGATTCAGCTTTGAAGCATGCCATGCTACATGCTGTTCCTAGCAATTTGTAGAGATTAAAAAGTGAAATAGGATGCTGAGAGAACCTCGTTGTTATTTACTGCATGTGTCTTGAGCGAGTAAGGCTATATCTGCAACAATAGATATTGCCACTCCAGAAAGAAAATCCCATATCACAGGTCAAGTAATACAGAATAAGCTTGTTCATGTCACTCATAACACATGACCTGTTCCAAGTGAACAGGCTGTGTACACCATGGCACTAAATTTTATTCAGGTCTTAAGTTCTAGAAATAGTTATTACTTTGCAGGTGGTTTTCAGCTGAAGGTTCTCAGAACAAGGAAAGAGCAATGTCACAACCTGATAGACTTGTATATTTATAGGCTGAAGTCAAGGCTGAGGATTATATGCCCTGAGGAAATCATGGAAGTGCTTGAGAATACAAGGCGTGCTTAAGTAATATGAGAAGACACTACAGGGCACACAGCCAACACACAACACAGTTCCAGCCATGTGGCTAGCAAGAGGGTTCCCTGAAGCAAACTCCCCCAAGAAATGATAACAGAATCATTTAGGTTGGAAGAGAATCTCATCTCTCCTTTTCTAGTCCAACTCCCTGGCCAAGAAGGGTCAACTATAGCACATATCCCAGGATGGTGTCCAGTCAGGCTTTGATTACCACCACAGACGGAGACTCCACTACTTCTCTGGGTAGCCTGTTCCAGGGTTTGACCACCCTCATGGTAAAAATGTGTTTTCCTGTGCTCAGATGGAGTTTCCTATTGTAAATTTGTGCCCACTGCCTCTTGTCCTATCAGTAGTCAGTGTTGAGAAGCATTTACAAACGGAAGCACAGGAAGTTCCGTCTGAATATGAGGAAGAATTTCTTCACTCTGAGGGTGACGGAGCACTGGAACAGGCTGCCCAGGGAGATTGTGGAGTCTCCTTCTCTGGAGATATTCAAGACCTGCCTGGACAAGGTCCTCTACAACCTACTGTAGGTGACCCTGCTTCGGCAGGAGGGTTGG
>Ga0065711_1010300_pt1 | contig 16957 bp, 16 predicted proteins | sample Hoacrofraction12_FD_59098 | JGI IMG/M metagenome (GOLD analysis project Ga0065711, IMG submission 59098) | Hoatzin crop microbial communities from Cojedes, Venezuela - Epithelial fraction 12 v2 (version 2) | ecosystem: Host-associated > Birds > Digestive system > Esophagus > Crop | place... | reverse complement strand
TTTTTTTTTTTTTTTTTTGGTCGTTTGTGGGACTGGGGAAGCTCTTTGCCAGCAGCTTTGCCCAGAGATTTGTTTCTTCGTTTCTCCAGATAACAAACCTTGGGACCAGCAGCGGAACCAGGGCATGCTGCCATTTTAATGATCTGTAAATTTAGAGCATCTTGGCACACTTGGAAAATGGCGTAAATTGTAGGTTACTTCTGATTTCTTTTTTAATTTATTTCAAAAGTGCACAAGTAGCCAACCATTAGGTTTCTTTCAGCGGTGACAGGCTAATTGTTTCAGGACGGGGCTGTGTAATACACTGAGCGCTGCAGTGTGGGATCAGCTGGAACATCTGTTCCTGAAGAACGCCGTGTAGGAACATCGCTTCTAAACAGAGATAAGCCGGTTCGAACAGGATATGAAGGAACCTCACAAAGCTGAGAAAATTACTGTCATGACAGCTGTAAAACCAAAAACCTCTTGGAAACGCAGCCTGGGAATGTTGCTCTTAAACAGAAGCAGAGAAAAACTGATCTGAGTTTCTAGGCAGGGCGCTGCGTCACGAGGAAGCTCCGTCCTCTTGCAAAGCCTTTACTGGGGTTAAAATATTCTTTCCCAGTTCCTGTCTGCACGAGCATTTCGTGAGCTGCGAGATGGCTTAGAAAGCCAGTTCTTGCATGAGGTCATTAGCTGGAAATTCAGACCGTTTTCAGCAAATGTGAGACAGTTGTCACGGATTTGATGTCTCCTGTGCTGTGGGCATCTGCTGGTGGCCACCACCAGAAACACAACACAAAACTAGATGGATGCAGGACAGCCGCTACGCTTCATCTGTTGTTTTTACAGCTATTTCTGTATCTTGCTAGGTATCTTTGTTAGGGAAAAAAAGGTGGTTTCAGGGTTTTTTTTTCAAAAGGTGTTTGGTGTAATGGGAATTTTTAGCTGTGATACTTCACTTTTGCATGGCAAATGAAACATCTGAAGAAAACAGTGCTTAGAAATTGGATAGTTTAAGGGGTGCAAAGCCGAAGTCTTACAGCAAGGGATAAATAAGAGTAAAGGTAATGCAGACATTTCTGATGCAGCCCAAGTACCTGATCAAACGCTGTTTTTCCGTGACTTTGTCCTTGGGAGTACTTGAATTCTTTGGGCTACTGCTAGTAAAACTGACACAGTATCCACACAAAATGGAAAATTTTATTGTGCAAAGGTTTTGAGCAACTTGAAAGAAGCTCTGAAAGGAGCAGGGCTGGGGACAAGCTTAGAAACGTGAAAGTATTTTGGATTACCGCACCCAAGCCTCAGTTTCACAAGATATTTAAAACACATGCCTACATTTAAGCATATGAATACTTGTACCAGCTTCAGTGAGACCCTTCTCTTGAGTAAATTTAGGCACAGGCTCAGATGTCTCACTGAATGAGAAACATGGAAGGACTCTGCGCTTCCTCCTCAGAGCCCAAACAGTGACAACTCTGAGTAAATCTCAGTTGAGTACGTAAAGCAGATGAGTGCAAAAACCTCTGTGATAAATCCTCTACCAGGTCTTAAATCTTGGTGCTCCTTAATCTGGTAACTCTTCCTCCCTCAGACAAACCGATGGGTATAGTGTTTCAGCTCTCAGACTGCGTGCCGGTGTTTGTAGACGCGTTACGTGCTGCGTCTTAGGGCAGCGACTGTGTGCAGAAATTGGGAATTTGGGTCGTTCAGTTAGACACAGACAGTTTGAAAGCTGTCTTTTATTAAGTCTATTATTTAACAGAAAGCTTTCTCGCTCAGCCAAGAAACACTTCTTTAGAGGTGCTGCTGCTGCAAAGCCAGTTTACACACGGATCCCTGATGCTCGCAGTGGAGAGGAAATAAAATCATTTCTCCTGCCACTCCCTGTCCTCTGCTGCTGTCCCAGCCGAGGGGGTTGCTGTAGATGGTGGCAGTGGCTGAGAGCGCTCCGTGCTGGGAGACGAGGAGGGAGGTGTGCTCAGCTCCAGTGCACCCCTCATGGGCGATGTCCGGAGGATGAACGTGCCAAAGCCCCACCACCGCCTGCTCCAGCCGAGCTGCGAAATGGCTGTGAGACCACCTCCTGCTCCTGCCTCCCTGCCGGCATCGTCTGGTCCTTCCGTGCATCCCTCAGACACCACCGGAGGTAATGGGCAATGGCTGAAAGTCCCTGGGTTTGTGCTTTGTCAGAGGATGGAGCAAACCATCCTGGCTCCCCCGTTGCTGCCCAGACAGTGTGGGTCCCTGCTGCTGCATACTGCCCTGCACGGCAGGGCTGGTGGCCAGTCCGGCTTTGAAGAGGCAATACCCTTCTCCAATTGAAAACAACTTTTTAAAATAGTATTTTAAATTTCAGAGCTCCTGATCAAAGATATTGGAGACGTGATGGACCAGGTCGGCGGAGCAGCTCCCGGATGAGCTGCCGGCATCCTGGCGAGAGGTGCTGCGGCCGCGGGAGCTGACGGCTGTCTGGGGACGACGCCAGCTCTCAGCTGGAGTCTGCAGAGGGGACCATTAGGAGAGCTTTAAACAGAGCAAATCCCCAGATGTGAAAACTTCTCTGCTCACCAAAGGATTAGGGATCTCCTGCAGACTATGCTTTATTGAGAGCTGATGCCAGCGCTGTGTTGCCATTACCTGCCAGCCCAGATACCTGTGGAGAGACAAATACTGGCTCTCGCAAGGCTGTGGTTAGGTGACCAGTTCAGCCCGTTTAACTGCCGCTTGCCGTCACCTCTGCCCTCCCGTGCTGGTGCTCCCCAGGCCCTTTGCCCAGCGTTGGGGTGCTCAGATCGGCCCGAGCCTTCCTCCATGCCAGCTCGGGGTTTCGTGCTCCTGCTTCCCCTCAGGTCGGGCTGGGCTGCTCTGGGCTCCGCAGACTGGGGCTGCAGTTAGCTGTGCAGCACAACCTCATTTAAACCTCACATATCCCTGTGTTTCAAGGGCGGTAGGTGTACGGACAGAAGAACCAGCAGGAGTTTCGAAGCCCATTGTTCAGCAAGGTGCATTGAATTCACCAGGATTAGATTTGCTCTTACTGAAGAAGACTGGCTGCAATGCCAAAATGTCTACGTAAATGAAAATAATTTATTTTTTTGCTAGCTGGGCTTGATGCTCCCACTGACAGCAGAGGTTTCTCAGGAGCTTCTGGAGCAGGGCAGCTTCTTGCAGCAGCAGAGCCAGTTCCTGGTGCCTTCTTTAGCTGAAGAACATTTCAGAAGAGCCATGGCTTCTGCAGCCAACAAGCAGTGATACAGGAGCTTTGTGTAAAAGCTGATTTAAAACCTTTTATTTGTCTATGGGTTAATAAAGGCAAAATGCAGCTGCTTCTTGGGGCATCAGACATTGACATCCCTGTGTAGAAATTCAGGAATTGAACTAAAGTCCCAACTTGTAAGATATCCCTCCATCAGGGGTGAGAGCTACTGGCACAAAAACCTCTGTTTGTGCTTTCGTGTACATCTTGTGTAGGATATTGCGGTGCTCTCTCCACTGTCTGCCGTGCAAGCGCCTTCCAAGTACCACAGTGATTTGGGTGCTTTGCCTTTTGTAGTGGGTTCCTCCTCACACAGCAAGGAGAAACGATCAGCCTTGATTCCAGGCACGTTTTCTGGCCGTGTTTTCTAAGTGCTGCTTTTGACCCAGGTGGCCTGTTGTTTCCCAGGCTCTCGCTAACCGGCTGGGCTCGGGGCTGGTCACGTATCCCTATTGACCCACTCACATGTCCAGCTGAGTTCAGTTGGCTGCTCTGGCTTGCTCATCGATCCCTGCATTAATCTGCCTGCAGACTCCTCTTTCAGCCACTTTGCAGCTTCTCGGCAGCTTTGCCTGGAGCAGGAATGTATTTTTCATCTTTCTGCTGAGTTTACACGAGGTGAATTTAGAGACCTGCCAATGCCTGCGAACTTCCCAGGCTGCAGCAGAGGCATTGCTTCCTTTAAGTGAAAACCCAAGGCTGAATTGGTTTTCTCTTGTTTCGCTAATTGGCTCAGCGCTGTGGTTGGTATTTTCTGCTTTTGTGCTGGTCCTTGATTTCTAGATGTCTCTGTCATATTATGCTGCTCCCATGAAACATGGGAATATCACGCTCTCCTTGGGATATGCCAACAACTCGGGAAGGGGGTGAGTGTAACCAAACAGATTTCTCACCTTCAGGAGCAGGGAAAATGCTCATGTCTTGCCTGCCTTTTGTAGAGCATGTGAGCTGCTATATAAATCATATTTATTGCGTTTATTTCTCCAAAGAGAGCCAGCAAAGGAAGACTTCTGCCTCCATCATGCTGCAGGTTTTGCTTGGTTCATGGGGAGTCATTTGCAAGGGGTTGTCCTTGCCTTGTCCCCTGACAATCCACTCCTCACCTCTGAACAAAGAAAAAGACCCCTGTTCCTCCAAAAGAAGGGTTTTTATGTGGTTATGAGGTATAGAAAAAAGAAAAGAAAAATGCTGGGAGAGATTTTGCACAACCTCCAAAGATGCATTTGTGACCAGCGATGGACAAATGCACTTGGGCTGCTCTTCTGAAGCTTTCACCAGTGGTGTAACTTCTGGCAAAGCCTACCTTCAGTCAGGCTGGTATCAGCAGCAGCACAGCCGTACCTGGACGGGGGTCCCTGAAACCCCCCGGATCCTCTACAGAATGAGAATAAATAATTTCCATTATTTTTCTTTGTAACTTTTCAATTTGCTCTTGGCAAACGCAGACCGGCAAGAGAAAGGGGAATCATTGGCTGCACAACCGGAGGTGACGACGTGATTGATCGTGTGCCTGCGTCTGTTGCTGCATCGAGCCTTCCCGAGCCATCCCTGAGTGGAAGCCAGCGTGTGGCAGATCCTTTGCAGGGGGGAAGGTGGGGAATGCATGGCCGTGGTGGGGGCAGGGTGGTGGCTTTGGGCAGGTGAAGGCAAGAGCGATGGAGCCAAGCTGCCTGTTTTAGCATTTCCCCCGGGCTCAGCTGCCCTGAGTTCATCAGGAGAGTAGCGGAGAAGCTATCGCCTTTCTTACCCACTTGAGTCCTCCTCCTGCTTTAAAGCAAGAGCTTTTTCCCCACGGCACAGCTGTAAAAAGTACAGTTTAACAGCAGCCTCTTTATGATATTTTATGCAGCCACATTCTAATTAAAAAGCAAAATTCACCAGAAACTGCTTTCCAAGGGACCTACCCCAAGTAGGGATTGAGGGCATTTGCCGTACAGCAGCCAAAACTTTTAAAAATCTTTGTTTTAGAGTGCAGCAATTTCAGCGCATGGGAATGGGGTACTCCCAACCACGGAGCCCTGAACAGTGCTTTGCTGAGGACAAAGAAGTCTTAGACAAGTACAAAAATCCCCTTTAGCTCAAGAACTCAGTAGATGATCATGTTGGGAAAGCGAAGCATCAGCGGGGAAAGTTGTTCCTTGATGCTCTGGTCAGATGTTGGCATTTTGGAGACCCAGCCATCCTGGGCGATTCATCCCAGGTGCTCCATCCCCATCCTGGTGGATCCTAAAGACTTTATGACATTTGCTCCTTGGTGACCCTCCAGGTCTCATATATCATAAAACAAGCGAGAAATAGGGTATCACCCCAGAAGTAACAACTTAAAAAACACGTGGAAGGCTGGGATAAGAAAATCCCTGTGTAAGGGCAGGATTTCTCGTGCTTCTCAATTTGTTCCTGGCGTTGCAGGTCTATGGGCCAACGTGCTTCCAGTGTTTTTCACCCCACAATGATGAGAGCCAAAGTCTTGCTCCGTTTTGTTAACGGGAGCTGGTGCGATGCCATCCAAGACTGGCAGGCGATGCTTTACAGCTGTGCTAAACACAGTGACTACGTACCATGATGCTTTTGATGGCAGCAAGTGACTTGGGATGTTCTTTGTGGTCAGCGACTGGTGGGACATGGTGACAATATGGTCCTGGGTCGGGGCACTTCATTAAGGGCACGGTGGCACCTAAGCCACTTAGTTTTGAAGAGTTTTGTGAATGTCCTGAGCCCTTCACTCTGATGCTATCCCAGGTTTCAACATTTTAAAGTATCGGGTTTTAGCGTGGTGCGGTGTCTCTCTAAGGTTTTTCTTAGCTTAATTCACTCACAGCACATCCATGGTAGAACTTCCTCATTCCCAGGACAGAGATGCTGGGCTCCAATTTTGCTGCCATTCATAAAGTAACATCAAAACTCCAGTGCTCCAGATCGGGCCTCTTTCCAAACCCTGCCCATTCATAAATCGGTTGCCACAGTGTTTGCTATAAATCGTTTGTACCGAGGTGCTGTGTTGGGGTGAGTGGGGCTTGCGAATGCCGGGGCTGTGGTGCCGCCGTGGAGACCCCACTCCCAGCAAGCAGGAAAGTCTTCCAGTGCCGTGGAGCAATTGAAGACCTTAATCCTGACTTTGAAATGCTTTCCAGCTCGGGGCAGGCGAGGGAGAAGCTTGAGGTGGGGTGTGATGTGGTACCATGCCCTTGGATACCCACGTCTTAAGGGGGTCTCAGGGCACCACTTATTTATAGATACACATATAAATGCATATATATGTGTGTGTTATACATTGCAGTCAGTCTGCCTGCAGGCAGCTGCCGACATGGGCAGTCTGTCTCTCCCCTGGGAGCGAAAAATGAGCCAGACTCTGCCGAGAAAAGAGAGAAGGATATTGAAGTCAACTCAGAAAGTTAAGGGGAACAGAAAAAAAAGGACTGATGTGCAGCTGGAGATGTGGGGCCACGAAGTGCTTTTCTTTTTCGTTTCCTCCCATTTTGCCACCTGCCTGTCTGCCTGGCCAAGCTCTTGCCCATTCTTGCTGCCAGCTTGCTTTCCTGCAGCCTGTTGCACTTCTCCAGTGCCTGGGAACCTCCTGCAAAGCCCCTGCGTGCCCGTGGCAGGAGGGTGATGATGAGTTTGGTGGTGCTGCCGGCAGCCGGCGAGGGAGCCGGCTGTGGAAAAAACCCAGTCGTAGATTTTCTTGAGCCCCAAAGCCCTCCCTCTGCTCCTTCCCAGAACTGTTCACATAAATCTCGCCTCCCGCTCACAGAGAGTGCCTGTCTCCTCTCGCTGCCCTCTCCCGCGCTCCCCAGCCGGCCCGGAAAGGGAGACGGCCGCGAGCCGGGCTGCAGCTCTCGCTGCTTCGGGGTGCAGTGTCAGGCAGTAAGTTTTGATCCAACTGACTGAAAAAAGCCTGGAGAGCTGCAGAACCGAGCTGCAGCGGTGGAGCTGAAGTTGCCTGTAACGACCATAACAAAGCTGTGAGCATCCGCAGCCCCCCGGCCCCGTCCCCGGCAGGGATGCTGGGTGCTGGGCAGCATCCTCTGGGCAGCCTTGGGGCGCCGGAGAAATGCCCCAAAGCTCTTTAAAACCAGACCCTGCTTCCTGCAAGGGTTAGAAACAAGCGGTTGGGTAATTTATTTGGGTTTTTTTTCTCCAGAGCTATCTCCCTGCCTTGTCTTTCTGTGTGACACGGCATCGCCTGCTCTCGGCAGCCGGAGGAGGGGTGTTGATGGGGGCGAGGGCTCGCGGGAGGCAGAGGGGCTGCTGGGGAGCTCGCTCCCGAAACGGGGCAGGGAGAGGTATCACCCCCCCAGCCCAGGCTGCCAGCTCAGCCCCCTCACCAGGGACTTAAACTAAATCTTTTATTCAAATCTTGTGTTTTCCTTGAAATGGAAACAATTTTGGCATTAAAAAAAAAATTATAATAGCTGTAAACTACCTTTTATTTTCTGCTCCTCCACCTAGAAAAAGTTAGAGAAACCTCATTTTGAAAATGAAATTGTGGGGAAATGATGTGTCTAAGTGATACACGAGTGGTTTTAACGCTCTGAGGGTTCATCACAGCAAGCACCTTGTGTACCCTGATCTGTTTATATGGAGGAGAAGGGCTGTCCATGTCGTAACTGCCTTGAGATTGCCCCAGCGGTAAAGGCCAGAGCCGGGGGAAAAACCTCCCCTTTTTTTCAGTCCTCATCCACGCTTTGAAGAAGGCAGCATTTATCCTGCTGACTTTGTTTTCAAATCAGGACCAGGCAGGGGCACAGCCGAGTTACCGGGCACCTCATCCTACTGTAGAAATACTCATTTTCTTTCACAACTATTCATTATCTTCCCCTTTTTTAGGGCACTTTCTCCCCCGTGCTATCGGCTCAGCATCATCACGCCTGTCCATAAGACCAGCGCCGCGATTTTGTTCCAGTCACCGAGATTTAATCTCGGGCTCAGACGGAGCATTAACAACCACCTGTGCGCGGGGGACACACGCCGTTCCTTTTATTGCCGAGCCGAGGGAAATGCCTCGTGCGCTGCTGGGTTACAGGGTTCCCCCGTCAGATCTATTATTAAAGATACTCCTGCCACCGAGCTCATTAAGAAACGCGCTCCCCAGCTCCTTCTCGCTCAGCCCTGCCTCTTTTAAAATTGAACCTTTTAATTTGAATGAATCTTTAATTCGATTCTGGCTCCTTTCGTGCTCTCCCTATAAAGAGCTATTCCCCAGGTTCCTTAGGGCGAGGAGTTATTTGATCAGGTTTAAATGCGGATGTGGAACTGTGGAATTGATCTAATTGTGCTGATGCGGCTGCAGGATTTTATCGCCTGCTCGTAGCGGGGATGCGCAGTCATAAAAGAGCGCGAGAGTGGGAAGTCCTGGGGTTTCTCGGTCTGCGCAGCTCCAATGGATTTAGCACATGGGGCAGCAAAGGGAAGGGCTCACCACTGGGCTGGTTTCCTTGTTTTCTCAGGGGGCGGATGCTTCATTTTCAGCTGTGCATTTTTTTGTGCTAGAGCTCTCCATGCAACAGGATACTGGGAGGAAGGGGGAGCAGGGGGAGAGTGTTTAGCGACAAAAATTAATCCACGGGGACTTTTTGGAGGGGGGTTAATGGCTACTTTTAGGTCCTGATCCTATTTCTGTGAATTAAACAGCCACAGGGCTTGAGCCTTTTGTCTCCGGAGGAACGAAACGAGTCGGGTTGCAGAGCCAAGCTGGAGTGTGTCAAGAGGCTCTGTCTTTGTGGGCTTTTGGTTTCGACTCCAGGTTCGATATCCATCCGGTGAACGTGTCGGGTAATCCGCACGGCTGCGACGCCGCTGCAGTTAAACACACGTGGCTGGGAGCCTGATCCGGGCAAAGCGTGTCCGATCCAGGCAAACCACCAGCGGGGCCTGATGTGCCGCAGTGTGATGTGACGGCAACGAAATCCCTTTCCTGCCCAGACCACAGCTCCTTCCTGCAAACTCTTTCTTGTCTGACAGCGGTGATGGAGGAGGTGGTTACAGCTGATAAACGGGAAATCCTGGATGTTCTCTTCCTTCCCCTCGCAGGGCTCTCCTGGACATCTCTTAACCACAACACCATGTTCGTCAAGCTGATGTACAGAAAAGCATCTTCCCTGCTTCTTATCACCTCTGGACAAACGGCACGGCCTTGCTCTGCTCCCACGTCCCTGCAGACGGCAGTGGATACGCTCCTGATTTACACCACCGGAGGTGAGATCTGCACCCTGACCACGCTTATCCCAAGCACTTTCATACCAAAATGACAAAAGTGATCTCGGCTCCATGCTTCCACCCTGGGGTGAGCTCTGCAGCACCCACACCTTGCTCCACGTCGTGAAATGCTGAAGACTTTCCTTAAAATGGGCTGCCTGGGGAGGTGGTGGAGTCACCATCCCTGAAGGCATTCAAAACACGTGTAGATGTGGCAGTTCGGGAAGTGGCTTAGCAGAAGCGTGCTGTTGGGGTGACGGTTGGACTTGATGATCTTAGAGGTCTTTCCCAACCTTAAAGATTCTATGATTCTATGTTTCTATGATTCTAAAATCCCCTCCATGGGGTGTTTTCCCCAGGGAGCCCTGCCCAGGTGTGTGTCCCTGGGGACAGGGCCAGCAGCGAGATGCCTGTAAACAGCCTCTGGGCCAATGGGTGCTGCTTTAATGCTCCGAGAGGATTTCTCCATCCTTGGCAGCTGCCAGCTGGCGCCCGCTCCCCGGTCCCTCCCTGCCAGCCGGTGTAATGGGGTTTGCGGGAGCCATCCCCTTCTGGGGAGCAGCCCAGCCCCGTTGCATCAGGTCTCTCTGCCCCGGGACGCCGAGCCTTCGCCCACCTGCGCCGGCACAGCTGGGGTCCGGGGGTTGCTGCGGGTTGGCTATGCCACAGTAGCTGGGTCTGGGGGGCTCTGGTTTGCGGCAGAGCGGGTGTCACTTGGTCCCTACTACTGCTTGCTGCTGCTGCAAGGTCTGTCCCATGCAAACTTGCATCTGCCATCAGCTAGAAGGGTTCCCGTGGACGATGGGTGTGCTGGGCTGTGGGGATGGGCTTCGCGTTTCTGCTCTTAGAGGCATTAAACCACCCTGAATACTCCCTTTAGCTGGAATCACAGCATGCTGCGGGCAGGATAAACCACCATAACCAGCCTCAGCCGAGTGGAGCTGGGCAAGGGGATGGACTTCCCAGAACATGGCTGTGAGTACAGCCAGTAGGCGTGCACCCAAAACTGGCCCCTTGGCTCCAGAACAGCTCCTGGGCATTCCCTGCATCCCAGTGCTCCTCGAGGAGAGCTGTGACCCAGCTGCGGGGCTTTGCCTCCAATTCCCCCAGCTCTCCAGGAGCAGCATCGGGGCGCAGACCAGTCCCAGCTGCCTGAGCCCCTGCTTGCCAGGGTCAGCAGCGTTTGCACCCCACTTGGAAGGACACAGCGGGATTGCTCCAAAGGGACACGGACCATGCCACTTCAGGAGACTTAAAATAACCCTAAGCCCCAAGCCTGGCTTTGTGCACGAATCTCGTGAAAACCCTCATCTGCTGAAGAGCTTATTTCCCATTCAGCGTAGGTGGACAGCACAGTGGAAAAAAACTGCAGTTTTTGTGCTGCCGGATCCAAATCACCATCTGTGTTTAAGAGCTCGGCTGCTATAAACGCGGGCGGTGGAACCTGGTTAACCCGCGCCTGGGGTCTCCGGGACCGCTGGCAGCCGAAACACGCACGTGGTTGTGCTGGTCCTGGCTCTGGGGGTGGGAAGGTGGAGGTGCTCTGGGCTCCTTTATTTTTAGGTGCCATCAATACAGATAAAACTGGACTTTGCGGCTGATTTAGATGAAATTTGACCGGCAACACCATTCCCAGCCTGATTGTATACCTCCTTTCCTCTCCCCCTGTACTCCCCCCTTCCAATATTTTATGGATTATGTAGCTGCTGCCAAAGGATTTGAGTTTGAAACCATACTCTATTTTGGCCTGTAAAGATGTTGAATGAACAATTTAAAACTGTGAGTCATTAAAACTGTCCAGGAGAACCTAATGAATGTTATTTACTGTGCTTCCCAGCTCAGCTAAATCCCAGCTTTTCCTTCTCCTGCTTTCTATACTTTTCTTTTCAAAACAGCAGCCAAAATTGTCTGGAAAGCATTCCTTGCTAGAGACAAACTGGATCAGTAAGTGGAAATGTCAGTTTTTAAGAACCTCTGCCACTGCTTTGAAGTAACTTCATTTTTTTTTTGGTTGCTTTAATTCAAAAGCTTTATCTTCTAGGCTATCTCTTAAAAAAAGGAAATTTAGTGGCTGCAGCTAGCATTACGGAAAAAGAAAAAAAAGAAGCTGCCAAATCCTGATCTTTTGATGATAGTCTCTTCAGAAGGCTGCCTAGGTGGGCTGGCTCCTGGGCTCCCACTCTGGCTGGGCAGCACTGCTGAGCTGAATGCAGTTACTCCCCGTTCCTGTGATGCTGGAGAGGTCAGAATAGGACCCCCCTCTTTAATTTCTGTTTGTGTTGCCGAGCTTAGCCTTGGAAATGGAAATCTGACTTGAAAAGAAACTACTTGCAATTAGAGGCTGTGAAAAAAAATAATCTAATGAGTTGCCGCTTTTAATTCCACATCTGAAAGGCAATCTATTACTGTCTTTTATCACTTCTGTCTCCTATTAGAGAAGCAATCTCATGCTGGGACTCTTTCAACACCCAGGCAGTTAATATACATTATAATTATTGCCTAATGTATGAATAGCCTGGTGTGCCCAAGTTCTCTCTTCATTTTTACTCTGCTCCTGGATAGCCCGTGCAGTACGTAAGCAGGCTTGGAGTGAGGATCTCATGAGACTGAGGAAGGTTTTAAAATTATTTATTTCTTGCAATTGCACTATCGCCTCAGAGGCTCTGTTTGAGAACAAATGCAGAATATTCATGTAGGAAGAGACGATTCCTGCCCCAGAAAGGTTGCAGAGAGACGGGCAGAGGAGGGAAAGTACGGGGAGAAGTCCCAAGAGATCGGCAGGGGATGGTACTGTGGACATCTGCCAGCTATGAGCTCAGGAGGTCTGGGTTTGTGGTGGACTTCCCTGTGCTGTTATAAAAACAAAAAGGAAAAAAAATTATGAAATTTAAAAAAGGAAAACATTCCCAAAATTTCGTTTCAACCCAAGCAAAAATATTTTTTGTCCTTGATTTATACATCTGTGCTCATTTTCAGGTTATTTAGCCAGATTTAAAGCAAAAAAAAAGAAGCAAAAAAGATAGTATTTTCAAAGCAACGTGCTTTGCATGCAGACTGCCAAAGCAAAACCGTCCTCCCCAAGCTCACAAAGGGGTTTGATTTCACCCTGGGTCCCCCAGCTGCTGAAAGATCTCAGGACCAGCACGGGGTTGCTGCTTGGTGCCCCGACCGATAAGCGACACAGCCACTAAACCCCAGCCCCTTCGTGACCCGGCACGTGGATTTTCAGACACGACAGAAGCTCACAGCAGGTTGTGAAAATCCTTTATTCCTCACCACATGTTGGGGACAGCTTGATGCAATGGCGTGGTTTTGGTGCAGCAATGAGCACCAGGCAGCGTGACACAGCTTTATCCCTCGAGCCTTCATCTGAACCTGAGGTTTAGACTGGATATTAGGAAAAATTTCTTTACTGAAAGAGTGGTCAGGCATTGGAACAGGCTGCCCAGGGAGCTGGTGGCATCCCCATTCCCGGAGGTGTTTAAAAACTATGTAGATGTGGCACTTCAGGATATGGTTTAGTAGGAATGGTGGTGTTGGGTGGATGGTTGGACTCGATGACCTTAGAGGTCTTATCCAACCAATGATTCTATGATTCTTCTCTCGAGGCTATTTACAAACTCCTGCTTCTCCCTTTTCCCCAGGGCAGCTTCCCTGAGGATCATCCACACCCAAGGACCACGTGAACTCCAGACCTGGTTGATAAACCACCCTGGCTGAGGAACCAAGGTCTGGGCTGTTCCTTCCACCCCATGAAGAACTCAGCTCATCTCTGCCAGGACCCTATGTTGGTCACAACACCAAGGCCATCTGGAGCAGCCCATACCCCCAGGATAACTTATTTGCCCCTTCCTAAAACTCTTAGGGTGCAGTTAATTATTTACAAGCCTTAACACTTGCAGCCACGTGGACCCAATGATAGAAGCGCACTAAAATTCCACTTGATGCTCACCAGGCCTGACTAATAAAATAATGTCCAACAAGGACATCAATTAGCGCCGATTCGCTAACGCTTTGCGAGGCTAATGACAGCTGGAGCGAGGAATTTGAAACCCGAGTCATTTCTGCAGCCCGCACCGGGGTGCCGGGGATAAAAGGTTAGTCATGTGTACCAAATGCAGCGCGAGCTCCTCCATTATTTATGTGTGTCAAACAGACAAGGAGCGTTTCAATGCCTGCAGTCACTCTATGGTAATTTGTATTATATAAACAGATATAATCTGGTCATTAATACACATAATTCTGAGTGGGCTGACAGTAATGAATCTGGAGTATATTCTTCCATCGACTTGTTCCCTTGCTAAATAGCAGTCCGTATTAATAAGAAGTGATACACTGTAGCCAGCAGCACCCAAGAGCGTGGTGGGGTTCATGGTGGACTCCAGGTAGCTTTGCTCTTTGCTTTCTTGTCCTAAAGTTTTCAGCCAGGCCCTAGCTATAAACTGATCGGGTTTAGACTCCTCTTCACCAGGCCAGGTCTCTTCTGTTTGCCGGCTCAGGACCGCTCACGTTGCGTCAATCGGTGCTTGGCACTCCACACCCCACAACTCTGGCTCCTGTAAGCGGGGTTGGGTTCATCGGCTCTCCTGTTCCTCCCCACCTCTCGGGAGAATACTTTAATTAATATCTAATAACTGAGGGGGGGGGGGGTTGTAGTGGTGTAACAGGCATTTTCTGGGAAAGTAGAGGTGGGTGTGGACATCGTTTAGAGACCTGTCTTGTCACGGCTGCACAAATACATCAGATCTGTGCCACTCTCCGTAGACTTCCTTCTGTCTTAAGACACTGGAAGTTGAAGATACCAACTGGTACACACCTCTGCACGCGTACTGTGAGTGTGGCAACTCAGCTATTGACTGTTGAGCCAACAGTGTGCCACAGGATGCATTTACACAGGCTGATTTCCACGCAGCCGCAGTGGAAATGGGACAGCTTTGTGGGTTAGTAGCAGGATGGCNACCACCACACAGCAGTGCCACGAAGCATCAGTCCCCCATCTTGAAAAGAGGATCTGGCTGCCTGCGGTTGGAAGGTGGTCAGCATGGGCTCAGTCAGGGAGGTAGAGACCAGGGTGTTGCCTTGTCCTGGAAGCGAGCCTGGCCACGTTCTCATCGAGCTGTCCTGGCCTCACCCTTGCTCTGGATCTGCCTCCATCAGGAAAAGGTTTCAGTGACTAATTCTGCCTTTCCGGCAAATCTGAAGATGTTTTGGGAGCTCCCTGGAGGGCTGCAGCTCTGCTAAATAGCAGGAAAGAGGCTGAGGATTATTTATATGCAGTTTATAAATCAGCTTTGCAATAAACAATCTCTGTCAACAAACGCAGATGAAGTAGGTTTGGGAGTGTCCAGCTGGAAAGGCAAACACTTGATCCCACAGCGAGTCCCAAGCCCAGGAGCTGTTGGGGAGTGTCAGCAAGATCCTGTCCCACCCAACGCCCTGGTCCTTTTTGCTGCTCCGAGAGCAGCATCCAGCAAGAACACAAGCTCCTCATGAGATTTAATCTCCAGGATCTAGGAGGCAAAGCCCACTGCTCTTTAGGAGGACAGGAAAGAGCTGTTTGCCAATGGGACAACTGGCTCATATCTACTGGTGGAGATATGGGAGAGATTAACCGTAAGGCTACTCCCAGTGTTCTAGATGTTGCATTGCCCATTCTTACCTCACATAATTTTTGGCCATGCCTCTCCAAGGAAACTCCCATCGTTGCTCGTGTCGACAAAGCAGCAACGGGAAATTTCAAGGTAAAAGCCCAGCACAGAGAGTTCTGCCTAGCTGCAGTTTGTACAAACCCGTATATCTGAAGATTTCTAGCCTCTGTCTAATGATCACCTTCCTTACCACTGGAGTGAAAAGTATGTCATCAGCCCCACGTGATGTAACCTTACCATCCGGCTATTTTCAAAGGACACACACCAAAAATGTTGCTTTTACGTTGCTGCCATTTATGCGGGGTTATTGCCCCCTGCATGGAAAACAAGAAGTTTTCCTGTACTTGAAAAAAAAAAAGCTGCAATTGCCCTAATTCTCTTGGCTATCTCCTGCCTCTCATGCCCTTTTGTTTGCCATCTGGATGATCTACAGATCCTACCTTCCAATTTGTATTCACTGCCATCGGCTTCCCTTTTCCCCATTTGTTGATAAAGGATATTTGTATTCATCTCTTGGGGAAGAAGGGGGTGTTGTTTTAACCACTGTAGTAGTCTCTTGGTTGTTGGATTGTGGCGTTTGGTCAGTATAGAGGAATGTTCTTCAGTATTCCCCAATTACAGTTCTTGGGGTTTTTCTCTGTTTGAATTCTTTCTCAGAGCTGATTTGGCTCATGATCGTTGTCAGGTTTGTAACAGCAGCCTGGGAGAGCAGCAAGGCAATATCTTACTGCGTTTGATTTTATTCTGTCTGCACATAGCAAATGTTTTCAAGTGGCAATCACTTCCTACCTAAGCTACTGTACGTTTTGAGTCCTGTGATCAAATTCTCTGTATCTGCCAAGAAAAAAGGCCTAACATACAATTCTCCCCTGTTGGATGTGTGAGTTCTTTTAAGACAGGAAATAATCACCATCATCTTTACAAATACAGAGACTGTTTGAGCGCTGGAGGCAGCTTTCCTGCAGAATTCACTCCATTTGAAGTTTTCCTGTGACAATCTGGCCCTCTTCCCCTCCTTGCCTTTGGCAGCTGCTGAGGGAGACATTCAGATGCTTCGCAGGTTTGATTTTGTGCTCCACTGCAGATATTATTTGGTCTATATTGTGCTTTCTATTTTAGACAATTGAGCCATCAATTTTGAGATTAATTTACTCCTGAGTCCAATGACCTGGATGCTCGTGATCCCATTTCTAAGAGTTCTCCATCTTGTCTCCGCTTCAGCCTTCCTAAAAGCCATGATTTTAACACTGCTTCCTGCCAGGTTGCTGTCTTTCCAGCTAGGCCAAATTTTTGCCTGTACAACAGCGATTCCTATTTATTAGCCAGGACCTGCCTTTGGTGAATAGGTGATGAAATAATTTCTCTCCACTTCCTTCGGTGCTTTGATTAATTTTGTTCTCAGCACCTTCATTATGTGCTAAATGAGTTTCCATTTGTTCCCTCTTTTCACCTTTCCCTTTTGTTGTTAGTCTAACACTTCCCTGCCTAAGTTAGCCTGTCTTTGCCTCAGAAAACTGGTTTCCAATTTGGGAAGGAAGCTACCAAAATCCTCCAAACCCTCTCGTGGAAGGCAAGATAAGTGCTTTGCAAAAGACACCCATCTTTCCACTTCCATGGTCAGCTTTCCCATTGAACACCTTCTGTTTTTCTTCATCTACAGGAGATGAGGTATCTCTGAAAGCTTCTTTGGGCACCTTTTCAGCATCCTTTCGAGTGATGCAGCCTAGAAAACAAGAGAGGAGCTGTGATTTAGGGACATCAGTGCCAGTATTGAGCTGCAGCTGGGCTCCTGGCTTCCCGTCTCAGTGTTGTACCTGCTGGACCCATCACAAGGTAGCTATGGCTTTCTTTTTTGAATGGATCCAACCCCTTG
>Ga0065711_1040440_pt1 | contig 16959 bp, 7 predicted proteins | sample Hoacrofraction12_FD_59098 | JGI IMG/M metagenome (GOLD analysis project Ga0065711, IMG submission 59098) | Hoatzin crop microbial communities from Cojedes, Venezuela - Epithelial fraction 12 v2 (version 2) | ecosystem: Host-associated > Birds > Digestive system > Esophagus > Crop | place... | reverse complement strand
GGGGGGGGCGGGGGGCGGGGGTTTGGTCTTCGAGCTGCTGTCCCTCGGTTAGATCAGCTTTGAGCGGCAGCCTGCTGCCTGCCAGGAACCCCTCCCTCATTTACTGTTCAGAAAAAAACCAACAAATTGTGATAATCCACCACAGCCCTTGGTAAATTGTTTAAGGAATTGGTCGCCCTTGCTGCTAAGAAATCGGGGTGTCGCCTTTCGCGTGGTGGTCAGCGTGTTTTCAAGGGGTGACGGTCTTTTCCCCTTTAAAACTGTGCTTTATTCTAGAGAGCAGGGATTTTCCCTTTGCTGAAGCAAGCGCCTTGTATTTGAGCTTTACCCTAGAAAGGACGCTTTTCCAGACCTTCAGGTAATCCCGTGGTCTGTTCTTCAGCCGTTTACATTTTTATCAGCATCCTTCTTCACTTTCAGCTCCGCGCAGTCAGAGCTGTTTCTGTCAAGGGTGCTCTAACGCCAAATACAGGCACGGTATAACCTTTCTGGCCGATTATGGTTCAATAAATAGATGCAGCCAAGGACTGCCTCAGCCCTTTCCACTGTGATATTGCACTGAGAGCTCATGATCAGCTCGTTACTGGCCATGCTTGTAAAAGCCTCCCAAATTAAAATCCACTGTCATGTTGATGTGATAGTTATCATCAATTTAAATGTGAATTTGTTTGTGAAATACATCCTGTGCCTCCAAAAGAAGCTGGGCTTTTTGACCTGTAGTGTGCAAGATAATGAATAAGGGTCGCTTGTCCTCTTTTGGGGCAGGAGAAGAGAGAGATGCTGCGTAATAGCTTTAGGTGATGGTGTGTGTAGTGAAGAAATGATAGTACCTGAGTGAAATTATTCTGTAACTTTTAAAAAAACTTAGCAAGTTTATATGCTGGAATCTGTGTTACCAATTAATGTGATTTATGAAGTACTGAAGTAAATGTCGTTCTTTCCCACGGTATAAAGATTCATCTTCTTGCTTGTAACGTCTATCTTCATAACTGTAGATAACTAATGTTGTCTCTTGCAGCATGCTACATGGAAAATCCAAATTACAGTCAATTATAGTCAATATTGAAATGAAATCCAGTAAATTTGGAATAAACCGGCAAAAGTAAGCCAAATGTTTACTGGTTTTCTTAATTTGTGTGTGGATGAAAATGAGAAGAAAGGAGCAAAAGCAGATCTCTGCTTAGGCAAAGGTGCTCAGCTCCATCATAGACAGGACCTGGAATTTGTCTTGAGAATAAAAGGGAGCTGGTGTTTTCTTCCCAGCTGTGCTACTTTTTTGTTCTTCCTGAAGTAGAATACTTTACCCCCAGGCTATGGGAAAAGGAAGGATAAGGCACTTAGGGGTTTTTCACTGCACCTGTATGTGATTTTCTCCTCACAGTGGCTTGTGTGCTCGCAAGAGACAAACACATGGGCATCCAGTTAGGCAAAAGTAGAATATTATGCTCAACAATCTGTTTAGGTAGTATTGTCCCCATGAGACTCCCTCTGTGTTAGTAGTCAGTTTGCTTTTGCTCAAGTTTTCAATTTATGGCTTTTTTTTCCTCATGTTTAACAGCTTTCTCTTTTGGTTTTAGTGGGTAGGAGCTAAGCAGCATGAGTTGCAGGTAAACTCTATGCAGTTGCTGTACTATCAGGCACCAATGTCCTTGGCTATGTTGTTGTTCATCATACCCTTCTTTGAGCCAGTCTTTGGAGAAGGGGGAATATTCGGGCCTTGGACGCTTTCTGCTGTGGTAAGACTTTTATTGACTCTATTTGAATAGTTAAATTTGATAGTAAGATCTGTTTCTTTGTGAAACAGATTTTTGTACAGTCATGATTGTGATGAGATGAGAGGGGCATGTGCAAGAGGAAAAAAAAAAACCCTTGTTATGTCTGCCCCACTTCCTCCTAGAGGAGCCTGTCTGTCAATTGATTTACCTCCTTATTTTTGTTTCTGTTTAGAGGGCATCTGAACAACAGGGAAATCTGACAAAATCCAGAGGCTTCCCCTAGTGTATTAAATTTAAAATATGTAAGTGCCCTAGTTCCTAGCTCTTACTGTCCACTCAGAAAAGAGATAAGCATGCTCACTTTTGATGCTCTCAGCTCTTCTGTGGAAGGATGCCAACGTCAGTCATTCCCTAGAACTGATAGTTTATTTTCACCATGAAGGCTATAATTTCTCTCTTTATCCTGCTTTCCGAAAAAGAGCCAGTGGCATATTCTTACCACCACTGATCGTGCCACTCAGTGATGGGTCATTTCTCGTGGCACTGGGGTTGATGCATGGGATAGCCAGTATTTGCAATAATTAAATTGGACGTTTTTCCAAAATAGTTTTTCTATGTGACCATAAAGAAGACTTTGTATCAAAGGTAAAGAACACAACTTCTGCATGTATGACTAGCCAGATTTTCCAAATCACTCTTAAATGTTCACTGAGAGTAAAGGAGAAAAGGCTTGTGCTAATATCAGTTTATATTTATGGAAATCATACCCTGAGCTACTTATACACATCACCCATGTCTGTACTGATTTGAAGCTGTTTCTGTTTTTGTTCCCCTTATGTTTTTCTTGCCTGATACTTTGCATTTGAAAGTAAAGGAAACTAACTAAATGATCTGAAATATATCTACAAATAGCCAAAAGTGTGTCGGATTACTGACTGTGTCCATTAATCCACAGATAATGGTACTGCTGTCTGGAATAATAGCCTTTATGGTAAACTTGTCCATTTACTGGATCATTGGAAATACATCACCTGTCACGTATCCTTTGTAACGTTAGTTGTTTCTCCTGTTTCCAGATGAATTATGGTAGCATTCATTGGGGCTGATTTACTGTGGGAAAATTGTTTGGTAACCTGCCTGCGTTATCTTAAATGATGAAGCTGGAAAAGCATGTTCGTGTTTTAGTGCATTTCGTTTCTTTGTTCGGGGTTGGTGTAGATAATGGCGGTTAACTTACTGACATGACCTTCATACCTACAAGGAGTATTTACCCAGACTTGGACTGCTTTGAGGAAGTGTTGGCATGTCAGTTAGTCTGCAGCATGCGATGGGTGAAGGGCTTCAGGTGAAGGTTAGTTCTCATAGCTGCAGAGATGCAGGAAGGTTGCAGGAGTTGAAGCCAATGTGACATACCATTGTGCGCACTGGATGTAATTAATGACGTTCCCAAGTGTTTCTGTTTACAAATAACGATACCGATGTTTGCTGTTATCCTTAACAGATACCTAGGTATAACATGTTTGGACATTTCAAGTTCTGCATCACCCTCCTGGGAGGGTGCCTCTTATTTAAGGATCCCCTGTCTGTTAATCAAGGCCTTGGGATTCTGTGCACATTGTTGGGCATTTTAGCTTACACCCACTTCAAGCTTAGCGAGCAGGAAAGCAGTAAAAGTAAATTGGTTCAGCGTCCATAAAGCAAGGGTTTCTGGAGATTAATAATATCATGAAGCAAGACAAGTATTTAAATATGCATTGATTCTAGAATGCACAAAATTGCCTCGGTCATTTAGATCTGTGGTTTTAGTTTAACCTCCAGTATCGTTATTCTGTAACTAAACTGAATAAACTGAATTATGTAAAATGCTGGGATTTTGCCATCTCAGTCCATCCTATCATTTTTGTTAAATTTAAACAGTAACTTAAAAGAGAAAAAGGCACACTGCAAATTGCTGTGGAAATTGTACTGAAGTAATTATATTTTTTGCATACCAAATGAGATCATGATGGCTATAGTTATAATGCAGAGTGAAAGAAAAGGAAGCTTGTCTTTGTGATCATGCCAGTGTTACTGTTGTGAAGAAACCTGGAGGCACTTTTATGCAGGTGTTATGGTATGTAATGATCCTTTTTCTCTGGTCAACGACAAAGAGGAAAAACATACTTTGTTCAGTGGTTTGAATAAGGGCTGCCACGCTCAGTCCTATTTCTCGTATGCTTTCCTGTGTATGTTTTGCTTCAACACATTGATAAGTTTTGGCTGAAGAAAGCAGATAAAATTACAAGTGGAGAGAGACTAGAAGACACTGGAAAACTTGAAGCCACAGGCCAAGCTGTAGAAAAGTAGGAAATCGGATCTAAACAGTTAATCTTAATTTTTTCTTTTGGTACATCAGGACATTAGTGAAGTAATTCATGTTTTAGAAAATTCTGTTACTGCTTTGTAATGTTCTCTATGCCAAAACCAAGGCTTTACATGAGATATCATAAGTGCTTGTGAGCCTAATAAAATCTCTGATCTTGTGGTAGTAGCCAAATATTTTTCAGCCCATGCACACAGACCCCCATAGTAAAAAGATTCTTGGAGAAATCTTCGAAAGGGTCACCATCTGTAATGGATGTGAAGGCTGCCCAGTTCTCACTCCTGCCTTCAGCCCCACCTCCCTCGCGCCCGCGCCTTTCCCCGAGAGCTGAGTCACGTTCAGTGGGATCTGCAGATTTGTCCCCTGTTGTTTCAGAGGGAAGGCCCAGGGGCTGTCTGGGCAGGGCTGGGTCGGCAGCCGTTCCTCAACAGACAGTCTCTGGAAACTTGTCAAAGCGACTGAAGAGTGTGAGGTGGGACCTGCTTCTGCTCTAATTCAGGAACGCTTTAAAAAATATTTTATGCCAGTATCAAGCACTGATTTTGACAATGTGGAAGGAAGGAGAAGTCGAGTACTGTTCTATTTTAAAAAAATAACTGCTTTCAGTGAATCTGGTGAGAACATATGTTTGCTAGATTTGCAGGGTTAGAATTTATCTGCAGTATCTTCATCCTTACATTTTGCGGTTTGTTTTATCTTAATCTACCTCTAGCAGATTTAAAGAGGGGAATTACGTGAACAAAACCAGGTACCTAAGTTTTACAACCACCGACAGAAATGATGCTTAGTTCCTCTAAGCTTTTTTTTACAATAGAGGTAACAAGACTTTGTTTAAGAAACAGTGCAGATCTTCTCAAGCTTGTAAATTTTTTATTCTGTTACAGAGTTCTTGATTTAAGAAAAAGTTATTTCTCTGTGTAACCTAAGTTTACACCATAATACTCTATATAATTTCAGACTTAGGAATATATGGTAAATAATTTTACATCTTTACCAGCTGTGTCTTAGACATTGTACTGGTCCGAGGATAATTTTTTGTATACATTTTTATAAATCTATAATTAGTTTAAAAATACAGCCTGGACTACTGGATGCATATCTTTCAGTACATACACTAAGAAAGCCATTTGCATTAATTTGTGCTGTGCACAAGTTCTTCTAGAATGTAGATAGACCGCAAAGACTCTTACAGTTAGAAAACAACTCAATTTGAAGTGTGTATTACAACAATATTTGGAATGAGGCTGATGTAAATATAAAGTGGTAGAATGAACAAAACAACCATGTCTGAAAATACAGAAGACTCCGTAAGGAGAGGAGCAGATCTGCAAGAGAAAGTTAACGGTATGATGTGAAACAGTGCGTTATAAATACAGTCTGTTGCTGGAATGTGTAAGTCGTGGAGGTCACTTGGGTGACATGTTTTTTTCGTATGTTCAAGAGCTCTTCTTTGAGACTTACCTGTTGTATCTAACAAATAAAGTATCTTGAACTTTGTCATATGGTTCAAAATATTAAATCCAGGAGGCTTGTGTAATTGTGGGATAACTAGATCTTTGTATGTATTGTTTCTTTGAGTACCATGTGTAGGGTGGGAATAAATTTTTAAGCACTTGACTGGTATCTGGTTATTGCAGGGGAGAACAGTTGTTCTTGCATCTTCTGCTTGAATCGTGTACGCTTTGGGGGCTTGGGTGTGTGTAAGACAAAATGATGCCACTTGGATTTCTGCCCATATAAATATTTTAAGTGGTTTGCATGCTTTGGGGCCGAACTCTTGACACAAATGAGGGAGGCTGCATGCCTCCCCTCCCCTGGGCAAATACAGGGGGACCCACACGTGTGTATGAGCACGCTTGCCCACTGACAAGCTGCTTGTGGGCTTTCCTTCACCGTTGCTTTCCCCAGCGTTAAGTCCTTGCAGATGCTCCAGTCTCTGCACAGTCTCCATTTCCTTGTATGCCCTGCACAAAGGTCCCCAGTGCCAAGGTTCTGTGGTCTCGCTGTTCCCCTGAGCTAAGGCTGTGCGTGCTTCGCTTGCGCTCAGACCTCTTCCGCACCCCTTAGCAGAGCAGTCAGGATGCTCTCCCAGTGGTACTGGGGAGGAGGGCGGGAGCAAAACGGAGTTAGCCATCAGGATGCAAGAGTGGGGTAACTGGCACCAGCCAACTCCTTCCTTCACAGGCAAGTGTATGTCGAGTAATATGTTAGGGGGACTGAATCTTTCTTCAGGAGGTTGTAAAACAACAAAGAGAAGGAAGGGGTAAGAGAGACTTTCGGTTGGGATGGTTTTACTGCAAGCACTGTGATAGCTTGGCTGGCCAAATTTTTAATCCTTGAGGTAAAAGTGGAGTCGTATAAAAATTGCTGATACTTACCTGGTGGGAAACTTGCTTATTCTAGTTTTTACTACATCACTTTAATATGTTTTCTTGCTAATTGTATGTATTTCAATTAGTTTTGGCTTTCTTGAAAGAGAAATCGGAGGCTTGGCTTCTTGAACAATATGTAGTCATCAGCCTGTATGTGCCGTTGCAATTGGAGCCGTACTGTGCAAACCCCGGTGTTCACTTTCCGCTTTTGTTTTTCCGTCATATTCTACACACGACTAAACCATGGGAGTAAGAAGGACCTTGGTCCTTTTCTGCCATCAGGTGCTTTGCTGCTTATATTAGCATTCCTTACTTTATAAAGCTTCCATTACTGTAGTTCCAGTGGAAAAGCTAGCGTAGATACCAGGGTGGCATTTAAAAATTAGAGCAGATCCAGATGATTCTGATTAAAATATGAGTGCTGGTGATAAGTTACCTTTGCTAGCCTTGTCCCTGAAAACACTTTAGAACATAGCCAAGGTTTTCTCATCTTCCTCCAAGGAACAGGAAGTATGCCTTCACTTACAACTACCCTGCTCAAAGCTTTGTGTTAGCTTTAACTTTGGTAACTCAGCTCTTGTTTGGCAGATTTTGCATCTGATTTTGTACAACTTGCGAAGTTCTTGCAGGCTGTGTGCCAGAGGAGTTTTCCTGCGGGTGGGTGAACAGCTGCTCTCAGGCTGAAGAAGAGCGGTTTGCTGCTGTTACGTGTATGAAAAGAGGTTTGTCTTGCAGGAAATCTACCTTCAAGACAGAGCTGCAATTCAGCAGGATTGTATCCTCTCTCTGTCCCACTTCATGAAATGAATGCCCAGTGATGGCCTGGGGCTAAAGCAACATTAAAGCCTTGTTTGGGCTACCCATAATTTTTATTAAACTTTTTAAAAATATTAGTGGTAGTCACTGCTGGTAAAGTATTAAGATAAAAATCTCATTTTTATAATGTCTTGCCTAATAGGAGCTTCAGAAGAGTGTTTTATAACATTTTGGAGTACAGCTAATGTCTAACCCGCGTCTAGTTTGTCACATCTTCTGCAGTATCTATCAGAAGGCAACGATGGATTTCGTAATTGGCTGTGTATATATATATTTATACAGTTGGGCTGCTGAGAAGGGGCTTGCTCTTGAGCAATACTGTGCTACTGAACACTGATGTACTGTTAATGTATTTAGCAGTGATTTAGAGACATCCAGCCTGAAATTCGGCAGCATGCTTAGGAAGGGAAAAAGAAGACTCACTCTAATAGGTGAGAGAGCTTTTTATCTTCCTGCTTTTAACAAGAAACCTGAGGCTTGCAGTTTAAGGGAGTTCAGAGAACAGGCCTCACTCTCCCTCAAATCACCTTTCGTAATCTTTTCTCCCAAGATGTCTGTTATGCTCCCAGTTACATAGTTGGTGTCTTACCTGGATCTTAAAAGAACAGAGTTTGGATTGCAGACTTGCAGGTGATTGCTTGTGTTACAGGTTTTTACCTCTTAAAATTTTACATCAGCCATTCACAACCCAACTCCCCGTTTTAATTCCTTCGAAAAGAAAGGAATGTAGAATAAATGAAAGGTAGACTGGATATATAGTGAATATACGTTTTGTTTCGCACAGTAATTTCACTCAGAACTGTAAAGATGCAGCTCTGTCTGTTTGTTTCTCTACTGTTATAATCAGGTAGATGCACACAAGCACCAGCTTTCTGCTCCATACAAATTCACTCTCTTCCTGCTGGTGCTCTCTTTTTGCTCACAGTCTCAGCCTTCCATTTGACAGCTCAGTTGCTGCAAAGATGATTGGGATGTCAGCTGCAGAAGGTTAAGAACATCAAGAAAAAAACTACCAGCAGGAGCTGATACAGTCTTGGGTAATGAGAAATCCTATTCTGAGACACAGAGACATCTTACCAAAAAGACCCATGGGTTTATCTTCGGGCAGGCATTGCAAAGAATGCAAGAGCTCTGAATTGCATGAATTCTTGCTGTGCTGCAACAGTTGACAAATTTAGTTTAAACTAGCTTTTAGTAATATAAAAATTGAAACTATAAATGCCATGCAAAAAAATAAACAGCTGGATTCAGACAGTATAAAATCTTTGCCAGACGCGTCCTACAGCGACGGTCAACCTTCCTGAGAGAAGGGAGCTGTTGTTCTGCCTCCCCTTCACTTAGTGAAGGAGGGTTTATGTTCCTGGAAGCTGGTCTGCTTTTTTTCAACTGTATCAGCTGGTCCAATGAAAACATTACCTCTCCCTACAGAGCTTGTCTCGCAAAGTTACTGTTTCCGCTTTCGTCCAACTGACTTGGATCACGCTCCTGTCTTACTCTGGTAGCTGAAAGGTCTCCTGGACCTTGGGGAGCAGAACGTCGCAGAGCAGAACGTCGCCTGGTGTAACTGTGGTGCCCAGTCAGCCCTGCTGCAGGGGATCCAGCCCAGCCCAGAGGGTCATAGTTACCATCTGCAGTACAACAAGAACTGAAGGAAGGGGAAAAGCGATCCCTTTTCATTGTTCTAGTTGCAAGGCAGTTACTAATCCTTTCGAATTTTAGTCTTTGTCATTTCCCTGAGCAGGTGCATAAGAAAGCTCCCTTTCCTGTTTCAGTCTGCCCTTTCTGTATAATTATGCTGTATTTTAAGGATTTCTGGAATTGAGACACAAATTGTATTCACTGCTCACATAAATACATTGACCTCACCCTGTGTTGCTTTTTTTTACCCAGGGACCCTTGACTGCCTTTCAGTCCAGAAAAAAAAAAAAAGCTTAAAATACAGGATGAGTCTGGTTAACCTGAATAAAGAGGTAATGTGCCAGCTCAGGAGTTGCATGCGCCTTCCCAGATGCAGTAGCTCAGTACCTAACAGGCACAATATCCTGCCTTTATAATGGAAACGCAGGAACAGGCATGGACAGATTAAACGTAATGAAAGTAAATTATGTATTTAGAAGCAAGTAGTGGGGATAATCCAAAGGTTGCTTGAGGATTAGCATTGCAAAGATACATTCCGATTTGTTAGTGGCTTCACAGGAATATGAATACAAGCCTTTCATCTGAAGACACATGGTTATATTTAACGGACTCCAAGAAGTCCAGCACGGCCATGTGGGTGACTAGAACATGCAGGATGCACATGCAGGCTAGCAGTGTGTCAGAAAAAAGCAGCATTATTTTTAGAACCGTAGATGGCTGTGTCACATCCAGGAAGTGCAGGGAGGAGATCTCTGGTTGAAGCACAGCATAAGAATGTAATTTTTAATGACCTTGGCACAGAAAACAGTTGTACTTTTACTTTCTTACAAAGCAGAGGCTGAGAAACAAACTTGTTAAAGAAACTATGTTCTGATCAGGCGAAGCACACGGAGTGATCATGGCTACTGGGAGCACAGAACAGAGGTGGCTGTGTATTTAAAAAAAAAAAAAAGTGAGACAGTGGATTAAGAGACAACTGAGAGAAGCATACAGCACATATATAGGTTGTTAAATATAGGGCCTAAGTTTAGAAGCTTAACTCCACGATTAGGCATCTGAATAGCAGGGCCAGATTTGTCAGTGTGAACTTCCCCTTCAATTGTATTTAAAGGAGAATGGCATGTGCTCGACATTTCCAGAAATGAAGCTGCATAGTTGACAAGTTTGACATTTTTTAGACTCCAACTATATTAGGTATGCTGTTTAACAAAGGAACTGAGTCCTTGTTCTGCTTCTTTACTCTGTCCATAATGTTTTTAATCCTCCTTACTCTTTGGGAAAAAAGAAACCACTTGCGCCCTTCTATTTTCTGTTGCATAACTAACTGCAGTGACGTAATAGTTTTTGTTTTACAATGCACCAGGTTTGCATGCTACACATTCTGATTAAGATCTTGTAATTTATCTACATGTGCATGTGTTGATTCCACTCAGGTTTCTGTCTCTGAGCTGAATGGAAAAAGCCACTTGTATTATACACCATCAACTGTTGCAAAATAAAGCACTTCTCTCCAAGGAGTGGAAAGGCAATGTTAAGGTCTTCTGGGATGCAAAGCAATTTACTTGTTGAATGCGTTTCCTGTGGTGGTCAGTCAAAGACTGGTTTCCTATTTGTTAATGCAGTTGAGGGGAGAAACCAACAGTGGTGGTCATGCGTCCTTCAGGCAATTACAATACATTTCTGAAAACACACGGCCTCACTTTTCTGAGTCTTACTAATGTTGTAAGATGATTCTTCTGATCAGGGTTAACAATATACCAATGTTTTTTAGCTAGTATCATTCCCCAGAGGCCCACTTCTTCAGCTTTTCCTCAGGTGCAGTTTGCATAAGACTTTGGTCTATAGGTAGAAAAAAAGAGGGAGAGAGATGCAGTAGATTTGTTTCCCAAACAAAGCCCAAGCAAAACTTTCCCATAAAGGCTATTTTGATTCATGGATAGCTTTGCCTTTATCAGGGGTGGACATGTAGACCTTAATTCTATAGCCCTAAACCTAAGGTCTCAATGAGGTCCAGCTGGCAGCAGAGTGGACGGACACATGGGAGGACGGCACTGACCTGGAGTTGCTCACCACCCACAGCACATTGTTTTTTTTAAAACTAGATGCAAGGTTACAGACCTTATTGCTGTCTACAGCTACCTGAAAGGAGGTTGTAGTGAGGCAGGTGTTGGTCTCTTCTCCCAAGTAACCAGCAGTAGGACAAGAGGCAATGGCCTCAAGTTGCATCAGGGGAGGCTTAGATTGGATATTAGGAAAAAATTCTTTACTGAAAGAGTGGTCAGGCATTGGAACAGGCTGCCCAGGGAGGTGGTGGAGTCACCATCCCTGGAGGTGTTCAAAAAACGTGTAGATGTGGCTCTTCAGGACATGGTTTAGCAGGCATGGTGGTGTTGGGATAACAGTTGGACTTGATGATCTTAGAGGTCTTTTCCAACCTTCATGATTCTATGATTCTGCCCCTTGACCTGTCTGAACTGGGAGATTCACCTGACCCTCTGCTAGGCAGAACAGCCACGATGGGTCTGGACAGCAAGCTGATGCCCTCCTGTGCAGGCAGGCCCCTTCCAGTGCCGGGAGAAGGCTGGCACTGCACAGAGGGAAGCGGGGCAGGGTGGGAGGCTCCTCTCTCTGCAGTCCACATGTAACATCCGCAGTCCGCATGCCCTGCCTGAGAAGGCAGGTTTTGAAGAAGGTTTCACACATGAACGACACGGCGAGAAAGCCCTGTTTTCATGTACAGCTACCAACCTCTCGGCCAGCAGCCCTTGAAGAGTTTCTCAAGCACTCCATGACATATTTATGTTCCTGTAAGTGGTCTTGAAGTAGTCTTTGGGAGACTGGCTGGCTCTCAGCCTCACTGGCTCATTGCCTACCTCTGCAGCCTTCCGTGGACTGGCAACTCTCTATCCTCCTTGTCACCTGTATAAAGGGAAGATCTTTAGAAGGTTTCTGTGTTGGTCCTGTTTTTCAATATGCTCTGTTTAGCTGAACCAGTCTGTGCTACATCAGCTGTTTTGGCCTCCGTGAAGACAGCTTTGCTCATTTGAGAGCCTGTAATAATTCACAGGGTGTCACACAAATCAGAAATAATTGGGATATTATTTAGTCCCTAAGCAAGCCAGGATTTAAATGTCTTGTAGTTAAGTATTCTCAGTGTTTTCGTTGAGTGTAAGAGTAAGATAAGCAGTTTCCTGACCTCTGGAGTTTCCTTTTAACAATGGATGTAAATCAATGCATACAAAGATATCTAAAGAAATTATTTTAGGATGTGACACCCTTATTGACTAACAGGATTTAACATTTTGAGGCTAGGAATGACTGAAATGAAACAAACTTCTGGAAAGACTTTTCTGCAAAAGTAGCTTGACAGGACTGGGTTGTAGCGGAAGAAGCCAGAGACCTTGGGCACTAAAGAGGCATTGCTTGCGTTGAAAACTGGAACAAAAACCTAGTGAAAGTGGAGAGGTGATATGCATATATAAAGCATAGATGAAACCATAAAATTTCCTGAGTTTTACTGCAGTCACCTTTTTTGTCTTGCATAAAATAATTGTACGGCTGCATGGACCAGAAGGACTCTCAACTCCTACCCCACGTGCACGCGCTGACAGTGACGTGAGCCAGTACGGCTCTCCAGCTACCTGCGGCTTCTCCTCTTCCAGAGACGATCGTCCTTTCCCGTCTGTGTCAGCAATGAGGAATGTGTGCCCATGCTGTGGTCTCCCTTGGATGCAGCCATCTGAGTAACATTTGAACATGCCAGACTGTGAACTGAACCCACCGAGATGTAGGCAGTGACCCCTCCGACTTACTGTGTTGAACTTCTGCTAAGAAAGTACCGTCAACAGCGGAGGGAAGTGATGTCTTGAGCTGGAGCAACTTTATTTGCTACAGCTGCTTGATGAAAGCTGTAATAACAACAGCAAGTCACACCTGCTAGTAGGCAAAATATACCAAGATCATAATTTTGGAACTGCATGGGGGAAAGGCTTTGAAAGTGATGAAAAGATTAGCCACAAGATGAAAGGGGGTCTCACTTCTCAGTCTTTTAGCAAGAAGTTGCCACAGTGAAATGTGTGTATTTGCTATCACAAAAGAAATTCCCTTAATATCTGCGCAAGTCGAATGCAAAATACACAGCTGAGACATGCTCTCCACAGATGTCAAGGTATCCATTTCCCAAGAAGCTCTCACAGAAGAGAACAGGTTCAGCTTGAAGTACAGAGCAAATGAGCTATAAAAGAGAACGGCCTGCAAATTACCACCACAAGTGTCTTCAGTGGTACAATCAACCCAACTTATCTTGCAAAGAAAGCTTTCAGCAGCTTTGCAACACAGCAAAAGCTGGCCAGCACTAGCTAAAGTAATTACCAATGGTACCATGTACTCTTTACTTCTCCCTGAGTAGCACCTGAGGGAAACTCCTGGGAATTTGGACCCAGTTCTATCACAGGATGTGACTGCAGGGGCTTATCAACCCAGATGACTGATACTGCAGGTAACGGCAGGACATTCAAGGTGTTTTTAGATGGTAAGGGAAAGACCACTGAATGGCTCCCTGCCTTCAGGAGGGGTTATTCCCATTATTTCCATTTCCAGTTGTCTGCTTCCAGCTGTGTGTTCCTGCTGCTGTCCTTGTGATGTCTCATGTGCTCATCTGACTGCATGATAAAGCAAGCTGACATACTAGCAGCAAATAAAAGTAAATCTCCTGCTGTTGAATCAGCTAAATCTGTGGTCAAATGAGCCAAAGCCAGCTCAAAGAAATACTTGGCTGGGAATGCACAACTCCTGGCAAGGCCATTGTTTCAATAGGGCATTCGATGGGCTCAAGACATTTGATGGGCTCAGCTGCATTACCTAACCGTGGGAGGTGGCTGAGTCAATCCAACACCACACCACTTCCATAAAAGGTCTCGCCATCAGAGCTTGCAGCCAGCAGTGAGGAGGCAAGGAGGAGAATGGGACACTTCTGTAGTGGTGTGCTCTGAAACCAGCCAAGGTTTCTGTAAGCTTCCCCTTCAGCAGTACTGCTGCCTAAGCCAGCTGAAGCAGATCCTGCCTTTTGCCCTGCCTACCTCTCTGCCACCACTCCGGTGACCTCCTGGCCCAGCTGCTGTGTAGCTACTCAGGATTACCTCAGGGAACTGACTGGACTGAAAATCAACCTGCAGAAAAAAATGCCTTATTTCTCAGGTGTGCCATGGCACTTTACTCACTTTATGCCACTGATGCACAAATATCTGTGCCAGTGTAACGGAAGGGGCAGCAAGAGGATGGCAGAGGTGGATGGGAACAGATCTCTGTGAAGTAGCGTGGCAACCAAAGAAATGCATGCTGCGTATTCACTTTCTCACCATCAAACACAACCATTTTTGTGTGGCTGTGCAGCCGAATCAACCCCAGCACTGAGGTTTCTTTAAGCAGAGCAGGTATAGTAGATCATGTGGCTGATTAGGGATCAGGAGGAGGATAAGGCAGATCCAAGTCAATAATTCGCTGCAGCTTTACCTACATCCCATGCCCTAAGAAAGAGGAAATGCGATATTGTGGCATCTCCTGCATTGAATGAGTTAACTATCAGGATAGACAATTATCTGCCAAAAGGGGTGGTCTGTTTTCTACCAGAACTCCTTCAGTAGATATTGGGGGAAACAAGTGTTCTCATGAAACTTCTTGAACTTCTGTATTTTGGCACAGAAAGCCAGGAGACCTGTGTGCTCAAATATCCAGAAGTGCACTACAGTGAGATATGTCTGTGTGAGGCTTGTTTTACCTATGTGAGGAAACTGCAGCCTGCCTCCTGACAGCCAAGTCATGATGCAGCAGTATCTTACAGACCCACAGTGGTGGATCTGGGATTTTTCCTGTGTGAGTAACACTGCCGTGGTGTGTTTCTCCCAGAGTGTTCTACCATGCTGTAGGTATGTAGATATGTAGATATGAGTCTTTGGCCTTGGCTCATATCTGAACAACATGGAGTTAAGATAAGTAAGGTGGGTCAGAAGTCACAGCCCGGTGCCTGCATATCTCTCCAGGTACACAAAGAAAGCCAGGAGAAACTGCCAAGAAAAACGCACCGAATTAAACTACCACATCTAAAAGGATTATTTTTAAATGACAGGGGTGATCTAAACTGAGTGCTAAGATGGGCCCTGTCAAACCAGCTGAATAAAGTCCATGTACTTGCTTTCTCTAGAGGCAAGAGATAACTGAGATATTAATATTTCAATAGAACCAGAAAAAGCACAGAACAATATTTTGCACTGCTTCTTCATCTGCAGTCAGAGTTTAATTTGTGTGTTGCTTTTCCAGTGGCATCAACGAGTTTGCACAAGTTTTCTGCAGTTATTTCGAAGAGCCTTTCTCTGCGTGCTGGAGATGGAACAAACCCTTTTCTCCACCAGGTGGCACAACCACCACCAGACCTTCACCCAGAAACTCAGCCAGCACGCTCTGAGGCTGAGGGCTTGTAAACGGAGCTGACGCCTGTCAGACCAGCTCATGGACACAGGGGAGCTGGCAGAAAAAACAGCCTAATGGCACACACATCCTTCGAAAATTCATATACCATTTGGATTAGTACTGCCTCTCTCTCTCCAAACCTTGCCTTCCTGATAAAGACTCTGGATGTGACCCTGATCTGTATTGCCCACCGGTACTTAGAAAGAGGTTTCAATCTGTAGGGCAGCTGGGGTGGGGGATTCCCTTTGCTCTTCCTGTTTCATATTTAGAAAAAAAAAATATTATTCTGGTAAGAAAAACAAGTCACGTACAAGAACTACCTGTCCTGTTCAAGTTTCTCTAGAGCAGCTGGACCTGTCAGAGTCTGCCTGAGGCTAAAACATGCGACGTATTTGAAACCAGTACCACGTGGCTTTCAGGGGGAAGCTATGAAGTACTAAAACTCTACAATAAAACAAGAAAGGCAGGGTATGAAATATAGGGATATTAAAACATTTTTAAAAAGGAGTAAACCCTCTGCTCTATGCTTCTTTATTGATCCAACTCTACGAACATTTTCAGGTGTAATCACTAAAAATTAGGACACATAAGAGTATTTGCAGAATAGCTTGCAAACTCTTTGTGTGAAACTATTTTTTATATGTCTAGAGAGTATATGTATTAAATATACTGTAGAAATACTAACAAAATCTCAAAAGCAGCAATAACATAGAAGGGAGAAGGAGACAAAATATGCAAGTACTGGGAAAAACACACTGTAGGGGGCAAAGTAGAGAAATTGAGAGGTGAATGCAAAAAGAAGCTCAAGACAGTGTGGGTCATTCCAACCAGTGTCTGGCACCTGAACTCCAGAATGCCAAAGTCCCACTTTCTTAGCGTTTCTTGCTGCATCTGTGAGAGCGGAAAACTTGTATGGGAGCTTTCCCCTTGATTTCTGTGACCGTCATGCCTGCTGCATCTCTGTGGGTCACAGAACTCCTCCCAGGAACACCTGGCTATCTCCTTAGCCAGCTCAGGTCCCTAAAGTTGCTGGGGCCCTTGCAAGAGTGCCTATGCTTAAACCCTTGCACCTGGTCTTACAATCTTCCACAGAAGAAGGGTTTTCTCTATGGTAGATTGCCATTGAAGGACAAATAATTTTTGCAGAGATCTTGAGATCTCCATGATCTTGAGGGACGTTTGCCTGTTCTGTTACAGCACAGAAATGTTTCCTGCTTTGGTCTCCCTTTGCAGCAGTAGACCGTTAATTCTGGGATATGAGGCTTAGTCCCTACGTTGCGAGTCCTTTCTTACCAGCCATTTGAATAGCAAAAAAGAGCTGTGAGATGTGCTGTGAGTAGCCAAAGAATGGGAAATTGATACAACTTGATACCTGTAAATGTAAAATTTCCACTTACCAGAGTGATTGTAATTAAACTAAACTAGATCCTTGCTGTTCTGAGAAGACAAGAAAGGTTTAAGATAAAGAGGCTCCTGAATAACACTACTTAGACAAACTCGACTTGCTGTTTTGAGAAGGCAGGAAAGCTCTAAGATAGAGAGGCTCCTAAATAATTCTACCCCAGACAGCTCAGCCTTGGGAGGGCAGATG
>Ga0065711_1040439_pt1 | contig 16959 bp, 14 predicted proteins | sample Hoacrofraction12_FD_59098 | JGI IMG/M metagenome (GOLD analysis project Ga0065711, IMG submission 59098) | Hoatzin crop microbial communities from Cojedes, Venezuela - Epithelial fraction 12 v2 (version 2) | ecosystem: Host-associated > Birds > Digestive system > Esophagus > Crop | place... | reverse complement strand
GGTTCAGCAGGGGGGTACAACATTGGGGACAGCAGCGAAAGAGTCAAACACACCGTACATTCCCGAGTTCGGACTCCCGAGTTCAACTCCCGGGCTCACAAACTCTAACCCGCACTGTGCCATTCCGTTCCCGACGCACCGTACATTCCCGAGTTCGGACTCTCGAGTTCAACTCCCGAGCTCACAAACTCTAACACACCGTACATTCCCGAGTTCGGACTCCCGAGTTCAACTCCCGGGCTCACAAACTCTAAACCGCTCTAAACCCTTCTATGCCCTCTTTCACTGACCGTCAGTGGCACCAATGGCCACAGTGGCACCAATGGCCACAAGATCTTATTGCCACAATCCAGTTAAAGTTTGAGGGTATCGTCATACCAAATAAAGCCGCCCTCTAGCCAGATTTGGTTTTGCCCAACTAACCACTCGTGGGCAGAGGCTCAAGGCACGAACACGATCGATGCCGAGAGTTTATTTCACCGGTTTTAGCTACTATCGATCGGTTGGTGAGTCTCCTGTCCACTCCCAATGTCTTGAAGTCTAAGAGGTAATGCATGGCAAAGCCGGTTCTCACCACCCTTGCCTACACTTGGAGTGTGAGATTCCTTCATCTCGTGTTTGTCTTGCTCTAGCATCTCATCAATATCTCAACTTACAGGTCTCCAGGACAAGGAAACTTGTCTTTTTGCTACACCTGTAAAGCATCATGTAATTTTACATGAATGATGCATTAAAATAAATATCTGTATGTTTCTGTGTCTAAGGGTCTCAAGCTCAGAAGGTAAATCACTCATCTCGCTTTACAGCTTTAACATTGGCACCTTGAAGAAGTAGCTCATTAAGGAGAGAAGGAGGATGCAGAAGGAGGGGGGGAATCCAATTTCCAGCTTGCAGTATTTTGCTAAAAACATTGATAACAATTTCTGCTATTAGTCTCTGTCAGAAATGCCAGAGTCATTACGGAAATGGTGTGGCCAGAGGGCACCCTGCATCACAGCTCGCTGCGGAGTCTGAAACCTTTGAACAAACATTATAAAGCACAGCAAAACTGTTTGTATTTGACAGTTTTCAACTGATTAAAGTACTCAGCTCTGTTGGTAGCAGACAGTCAAGCTGAAAGGAAATCTCACCTTCTGCTTACCATCTCCTAGCTAGATGAGTGTGTTGTGGTTGCTGTCCCAGCCTGCAACTACGCAGGCGTTGGTAGGGTTGGCTGAGTACACATTTGAGCATCTCACCCAAGCATCAGATTGCATCTATGCAGGGTCCCCTTGGGGCACAGTGCTAGGATCCATACTTTGCATCAGGATGCAATAAGCATTTGCCTCCCTTGCGCAATTCCTTTCCTTATGCCAGATGCACATCGCACGGGAAAGCTGAGCTCAGCTGTGCATCCGTCATCAGGAGGCCAGGACTCAGGTGTGAAGACAGAAGAGTGCTTGGATGGCGAGAAGAGAGGCATCCATAGAGCTGTCAATCAAGATCAAGAGTCTTGTTGCCCCAAAGCATAGTAACTTGTCAGTGGCTGCCTGTGTGCCTCCATCTGGACCACGTTCCTGAGAAAAGGCTCACGACATCTTTGAATGTGTTCCCAGTATTTACGAGCCATTGGTGATTTCTGCTTTTTGTGTGATTTAAAATCCTAGAGCTCTCATTCCCCAGGGATTTCCATAGCGGCTGGGTACTGAAGGGACGTTGTGACTCTGGGTTTACCACTGGCATTCCTGAGCACAAAGGTACCCATCAGTTGCAACACCCGAGGATCTGAGGACCCACTGCCTTTACTACTGACTCTCTTCTGTATAGGTGAAGAAATGATTCACCTTTGGGGCATACTGCAAAAATTAGTTAACGTTTGGGGAGCATTTTAATGATATAAAGTGTAGTAAAAATGCTAAGTATTATTATTATTCCACTTTGTCTTCCACTTCAATATAAAGGGGGATTGTACAGCTACTTCCCAAGTGTCTCCCAAGGGTGTTTCTAAAGCAATTATGTTGGCTGACACTGTCGAGCTTCAGAAAACGGAAAGCATTCAGAGGCTGACCAATCAGCCCCTTTACCAGCAGACGAATCTAACGACTTCAAAGCTATTCATTAAGCAGTACTATGAATTGATTACATAAATTAGCATGCTGCTGACAAGGCAGGGAAGGGAAGAGAAGACGGGAGAGGAGGCCGACATAACACATCCCTCATTTGGCAAAGACAGTGCTTATTAGGAGCGCAGAGCTAATGAAAGAGACGGATCCATTAGGCACGTGCCGCTGTAGGGGATTGATTGCTCCCCCCGAAAAAGGGTTGCTCCTCTTGTTACTGGGGGATTTGTTCTAGCTTGTTGATCCAGGGGAAACTCTGTCACATTTAACAAGAAAGTATAGCTTCTAGAGAGAGGGAAGGAAGATGATAAACTTGCTTCAAAAGCGCTATTGAAATCCTCTAAGCCCAAGAAGTGCAAGGCAGGTTGGTTTTGCTGTTAAAAGGGAAGGCGTGCGAGGAGGATTTTCTATCTGAAGCTCCTGTATATGGGAGAATTACAGCCAGAACTATTGGAAAAAGGAAGTTTTTTAATGGAAACTTTGAATGACAAGATCTGACAGGCACGCTTGAACCCTGCCTCCAGTGAAAACTGCCTGTCCAGGACTATCATGATGCTTTCTCCTTGCAGGCTTTCTTGAGCTTAGCAAACCTGGATCAGAGCTAAGAGGATCAGATCCTCTCATGGAAAACCTCACCAGAGCTCAGCTAGCTAGTCAGACCTCATCTGTCCATGCTGTTGTTTGGAGCTTGCTTTTCCCTTTGCAATAACTGACATGCTGTCCCTACCTTGAGTCCCAGCAATCTAGAAAATCCCTGACTCATGTTTGGAGCCACTGTAATTTCAAACGGGTCAGCCTTGAGCTGTCAACATCATCTCTCCAGGCAACGCAAGCATCTTTTCACAGCGCAGCGCCCTTCCATGCTAACCTGAGAGGGACTGAACGAAACGGTCTGATTTCAACGTCGTTTGTATGTAGCATTACTTCTTCACTGAGGACTCTCAGGACGGTCCTGCCAGTGCCTCCCTGCCTAGTTTAGCCCAGAATAAGCCTGTGCAACTCTAAGTACAGACAAATCCCTTGTCCTTGTGTTAGAAGTAGGTTTTCCAACCATTGGAGTTGCTTCTGGACTTGCATTAGGGGAAGATGTGTTGAGTCATCTTCTGTTCCTGGTCTGTATTGCAGCATGGTTTGAGTAATCTCTAATTAGAGGGTTAGAAGTGTGTTGTTCAGTCCTTCAGACCCTTAAGGATATGCTTAAATTCAGCATGTGCTGAAGTGCTCTCCTGAATCAGGAGCCCGAGCAAGCTCGGGCTGAGTTTTCTGCTGTATTTTGTAGTTGCTGCAATCCATTATTCCAAGTGCAGCTCGGGCACTGCAATCAAACAAAACGTCTTGGAAAAAAGAAGCTCTTCAGCAAAAGGCATACCTCATTCAGTCACGTTTTACAGACAGCTGTTTGCTTGGGGAGTTAGATGCTGCTGTTCGTCTAGCAAAGGTTTGCACGCTGCAGGAACATACCACCATTGCTATTTTGTGACTGACATCAGTAAACAAGTATTTTACACTTTCCGAAGAAGGAATTGATCTTTTACTCTGCAGTTTTATTACCAAAGAGGGAGGAATCCTGAATCTGATATCCATTAAGGTTTCTTCAAAATTTGGAAGAAAAATGTTTCGATTTACAAAGGAAACCAGTCACAAGCCGGTGAGCGCGGTTCAGGGAACAGACCTCCCCACCGTTTCAGACGGCTTGCTGGTTTCTGCGGGAGAAAAAGCTGGGTTTGATGGATCACCAGGAAAATCCATTATGGCAAATGAATGCTGATGGCAGCTGCACAAATTTAGACCAACTGACTTTTCATGTTGTAATAAGAATTCAGCAGGATCAGAAACTACCAGAGCATCATTAAATTTGGATACTTGATGGAGCAGCTTTGTGCAACAATTGAACTTCAGAGAGGATTTTTCTATCCTTCACCGTTGAAGTAATTTGGTGGATTTGTTATCAACCAAGGAAAAAACAACTGGGATGATAGAATATCTTGCTAAGTCTAGCTACCTAGGGATTACAGAGAACGTGCTGTATTATGCGGTTGTTCCTTCGCGTATTTCATTGACTCGGGGGAAATATTAAAATTTGTAATTTCCATATTGCCAGATTATCGCACACTCTCCAGTGATTGTTCTCTCTATTTTTTATGAACTGTCAATTTCCACACTATTTAAAAAGACGATTTGACTGCCTTAATGCCAGAAAAATCTCATAGGGTATTTCCTTTTTTTTCTTTCCTCAGAATAGGGAAGGCTATTTTTATGACTAGAAACCTATCATTACCATTCATTGAGCACCTTCCCTTGCCATTGCAGATAAACACTGAGCTTAACAGTTTTTAGCCTCGAAAAAAAATACATAAAATTTCAAATCTGCTCCCGGAAAGTCTTTGGTAAATATCATGTCACCATGGAGTGGCACATTAATAGAGAGTGTGAAATACAAGTGTGAAGTCTATGATATATCTATATCCTGTGCCTTTATATGTCATAATATTTAGTTATCCACAACTAAGGAACTCACAGGATTTCTGAAGTGCAGTAAGCAGTACTTTGCACATTTTACAGACGGGGGATGGGAAGATACACAAAATAGATGCAGCGGCTGGCAGGAAGTAAGGCAGCTCCTCAAATACAGCTCTTGGTACTGATCTGCCATCTTGCTATTCCACATACAGCCCAGTGTCTCCAGATTTTATTAAAATAAGAGTGAATCAATAAGGCTGGATAAGTTAAAATGCTTGGTAAGAGGAGATGCAAAGCTTGTCAACAGAAAGACATACATCAACATTTTCCCACAATAATTAACGGTGGGAATTAAAAGTGGATTTGTCAGTTCCTTTCTTAGACCTCAGTGTTAATACTTGCTCCAAATGAAGCGCCCTTAGATTTATTTGCATAGCGATCTGCTATTATAGGGACAGAACAATGGCAATGCATGTCCTGAAGCACCCATTATGGTGAGTTCTGCCCTGGCTGTCACCCTCCAGCTCTCTACAAACCCGAGACTGGTCTGAGAAAGTGTCCTCAGCGTGGGATAACAAAAGCAACCTCTTTCATTATCTACTGTGCAAGGTGCAGGGGCTTTCTGCAGATCAGATGATCCCCAGGCAACCTGACAAAGTCACTCTCCTGGGAGCAGAGGCTTTCTAGGGGGGCCATAGCCGAAACAGGTCGAGACACTTTTCTTGAGTCATGCTCTAGCACTGCTCCCGAATGACTTTTCATCAAAAATCCACAACATATGCACTTCTAGAGGACAAGTGTCCCTCTCATGAGATTAGCAGTGTGGATAAGAGACAAAATAATAGCAAAATACTCATCATGTTTCGGAAGACATTAAACTCTTCACAGCGATGTGCTCTTCTGGCGTGGCTGAAACCACGTGGCAGGACTAGAGGCTCTGAGCTTCCTTCTAAGCAAATATTAATGGAAAACTTATCCCTTTTCTGCCATAGAGGGAAAAAGTTGCAGAGCCATTGAACAATATACCCATCCAAGCTCTTTTAAGTTTTCATTAGTTCCAAATGAAAGCTTTGCAGATGGAGGAGATAGCAATTAACAATTAACAGCAATTAACAATTATTCCTTCTGCTTGCTTCCTGCTGGAAAAGGGAGACAATTAGAGCCTCTTATCCTGTCCCTGCTCTCCTCCTTCTCTATCTTGGGAGTTATGTTATCAGGGAATCATTTTATTTAGCAAAGTACCTGCTTTTGCCTGTAGTAAATAGTTAGTGCCTTAGGGCCATGTTTTTAAAGATGCCTGAAGATACAGCTGAGAATTTCCTGAAAATTCACAAGGTGCTTTTCTGTGTATATAAATGTGTAAATTGTTGGTTTTGATGTATGAGATAAGAAAGAACAGAGAAACCAGGGCACAGTAATGGATTAAGGCATGCCATAGGGAAAAGGAGATGGTGAGTGTCAAAGAAAGAGGGAAAGAATAGGTTTAATTTGTGAACTATACACAAAAAAAACAGGTTTTACTGTCAAGCCTAAGTTCATCCAGTCTTTTACCGGTGGAGCTCCCAGGTATGTGTCTGGGATGTGGCTTTGTTCTTCAAGATGGGTATTAGTGTTAGAGCAATGTGCTGCTCTGCGAGATGAACCCCACCTTGCAGCAAGGCTTCTGAGGTTGAAACAGCACTTCTCGTGCAGCTTCTGCTGGAGATCTAGGACATGTCTGCCTGTGAATCTCGATCATATACACATGAGCTATGAAAACAATTTGTAGAGTTTAACATAAGGAGTCTAATGAACTGAAAAAAGGTAAAAAAGAGGTAAAAAAGAGCAACAGATCCCTGATGGGACAATAAAGGAAATCTGTTTCTGCTAGGCATAAATCTGTGACACAGACAGAGAATTAACAGCTGTCCAAGAATGAACTGAATGAAGAGAGAGTTACATGCTTCAGACATAAGGAGAAGAATTATGATAATGCAGCATGACTGACAGAGAACCAGTTGGAACTGAAGTCCTTTTGAACTGGATGATAGGGCAAGTTCTCTAGAGATGGTGCTGAGACTGTGATAAACCACCATGTCTGGACTTGCATGTGGCCATAAAATCTTATCAAAGGAAAAAATACCCCTGAGGATGGCATTAACATGGAAGGCTTCAACATCCTAGGTGCAGACTGGGAGACAAAGTGCTAGTTTTAAGATTTGCTCCCAAGTATCTTTGATGTGATAGTCACCTGGCAGAAAGTGGTGAGGATATCTATGAAGCAAGAACAGATTGTAGGAGAGCTTGTGGTAAAAACAAGTCTGCATTAAGCCGATTCAGTTTCTGTTAAGCAGAAGGATATATCAGAACTGATTTGCAATGAAGATTCTTGATTTCAAAGGGCTCAGAGTTTCTTTATGTTGGTTATGTAAAAACTACTTGGAATGGAAGTGGATTAAAAAATATTAGGACTCCAAAGTCAACTAAAACAATTTTTATCCCCAAAGTAATTTTGTGGTGAGATTTCTCTGACTTCAGGTTTCCAAAATTTAGATACATTGACCAAGGTAGTTGTCCCCTGGAGACATCTGTCTCCCTTTGCTGCAGAAGACAGTTCACCCTGTCCAAGGTAACAGTCTTAAGTAGATGAGATAAAATGCCCTCTGGAGTTACTTGTCTCCTTCGTTGCTTACTGAAGGAATTTAGATGTGGTGCATATGCCTGAAAAGCTAAAATGAAGTGATGTTGAGGAAATGAGAAATCTAGAAGAGTGGAGGCATGAGGAAGTAAAGCATTAATTAGCAAAGAAAACAACATCTCAAGGGGATGAAAACTTAGAACAGAGTAAGAATGGCTATATTTCAAGTGGTAATTTTGGAAACATTTGTAAAACACAGTTATCACCAGAAACAGCGGCCCCTAACAGAACAGCTTTTTAACACAAATGGTAATGTCAGATACATCTGAAGGCATTTCTTATCACCCTGCAGAAAACACCTCAAAACTCCTTCCAAAACTTCAGAGCTCAGAACGATTTGGGTACTGAAATTTAACTATGCTTTTATGTGACTGGATGGTTACAAAGCCGTGCTGAGGAACCTTCTCAGGTTTTTTGGGGAGGGGGAGAGGGAAATGGCTTTTCAAAATTATAAAGAATGTACCAAAAATACAGTACATCAAGCTTTCATCCAACTTTAAAGTGTGGATAACTGGTGACGAAACTGAAGCGAGATCAGTGGAGAAAAACTGGTTAGCTTTTATGGAGGAAATATGGGCATACCAGCAGAATGCCTCAGATTACAGAGACCTAAACCAACCCGATCAACCACAGAGTGACTCGTTTAGGTCTCAGAAACATCCTTCCGTGGCTCTGCATGCAAATTCATTAGCACAGTGTCTCAGTGTATCACCTGCACGTGGTTTCTTTGCATTGCTGCTGTATGTCGTTGAGGTATTGCTCTCAAATATGCGGTGAAATCATACGTCTAGGATGAGATGTTCTGAGTTTGGTCTTGTGGTGCTTAACTTGGCTTATGGACGCTTGAGAGCAAGGTGAGCCAGCAGCGTGCCCTGGTTGCCAAGAAGGCCAATGGGATCCTGGGGTGCATTAAGAGGAGTGTGGCCAGCAGGTCGAGGGAGGTTCTCCTTCCCCTCTACTCTGCCCTAGTGAAGCTCCATCTGGAGTACTGCGTCCAGTTCTGGGCTCCCCACTTCAAGAAAGATGAGCAGCTACTGGAGAGAGTGCAGAGGAGGGCTACGAGGATGGTGAGGGGACTGGAACATCTCTCCTACGAGGAGAGGCTGAGGGAGCTGGGCTTGTTTAGCCTGAAGAAGAGAAGGCTGAGAGGGGGCCTTATAAATGCTTACAAACATCTGAAGGATGGGTGTCAGGAGGATGGGGCCAGACTCTTTTCAGTGGTGCCCAGCGACAGGACAAGGGGCAATGGGCACAGACTGAAGCACAGGAAGTTCCATCTGAACATGAGGAAGAATTTCTTCCCTCTGAGGGTGACGGAGCCCTGGAACAGGTTGCCCAGGGAGGTCGTGGAGTCTTCTTCTCTGGAGATATTCAAGACCCGCCTGGACAAGGTCCTGTGCAGCCTACTCTGGGTGACCCTGCTTCGGCAGGGGGATTGGACTAGATGACCCACAGAGGTCTCTTCCAACCCCTACCATTCTGTGATTCTGTGATTCTGTGATTCTGTGATTCTGTGATTCTCTGAGTGGTGTGAGACAGCATTTCTCTTGTTCTGTGTGAGGCATGAGGAAGTGCCTGCCCTTGTCTCTAGGACTATGGCAACTTCCACTCTGGATTTCAGTGTAAAGCCACGTGCAAATGAAAAAGATGACCCTTTCCTCCTTTCCCCCCCAAGTGCTTGTTCCTACCCATCCCAAAATACTGATAAAAGAGCTCATGCATCCCGGCAGATAGATAGATCAGGAAAATGGGCCAGTGGAGAAATAAGATAGCTTTTTAATGGGGATTAGTCTTCAGCCAGATGAATTTTCCAACTGTAAAAATACTGATGTCAGCACAAGTGAGAAAGCAGAAATGACACAGGGAGGGGATGGGACCAGTCACTGAAGCAGAAAGAGGACTAAGACTAAGGTGACAGGGTAACCTTGGCTTGTGGGTTAAGTGTATTAAATTGCTCCATGTATACTATGGACCACAAACGTATATGTAGGCAGTTGTGACAAGTAGATAAAGTACAAAAGTTCACACTAACTCTTTCTCTCCTATATCTTCACACTCAGAAACTAGAACCTGTTCCCCAGGAAGAGATATTGTTAAATAGTACTGTGTGTCTCACCAATACTGATCTGTGAATGTAAGAGATATTCTGTAATTAATCTTATAGAAACAGGCAATGAATACTCCAAAGACTATAATTTATATAGCTTCTGTCAACTTTATCATCCAGATCAGAGGATAAAAGATAGAGGTTGCAAGGATCTGAGAAGGAAGCAGCCCACAAATCTTCACTGAAGCTCAGCAGTGAGGAAGCTAGCATTAAACTCCTCATCAATCTTAGAGGAGCTGCCTGGACCAGTGTGGTTATGATCCCATGCATTCCTCCAGAGACAGAAACAAAAGCAGTGTGGACCTTGGTTGTCCCACTAATGCTAATGGCAGCCTACGTGTGGGTGTCTGCAAGCATGTCATTGTCTATGATTGCATCTAGTACAGTCAGTGGAGCCGTACAAGCAGATATCCAGGTGAGACTTGAACGAGTTGACTCAACATCGGTGTCTACCACTGAGAGACCCCAAAATGCCACTTCTAGCTACTTCTCCAAGAAAGTGTGTCTTTTTCTTGGATTTACCATCCCATTCATCTCTTGGATGCCCTGGGGTCATCACTAGCTCCAGCCTTGGTTGGAGTCAGGGGAGATGCTGTCTTCCTAGGCACATGAAAATTAAATAACACTTATCCTATTGCTGCCCTGCTCTGGCCTTGGTGACTGCAAGCCTCAGCATGCAAGGTTTCCTGGTTGGCCCAGCTTCCCTGTTCTCAGCTCATATAAGACAAACCTGATCTGACTTTTCTCTGGAGTCAGAAGGGATGAGATTTCTTAAAAAAATGCATGATGGTGGATCCTCAAGCCTTTTTCTCCACAGTTCCAGCAGCCAGACTTCCCTTTGGATGTTCATTTCTACTCCTAGTCACATACTGACTCAGATCATCTTGAGTGCCATCATGCGGCACACACAGGACAACCAGGTGATCAGGCCCAGCCAGCATGGGTTTATGAAAGACAGGTCCTACTTGACTAAGCTGATCTCCTTCTATGACAAGGTGACCACTTAGTGGATGAGGGAAAGACTGTGGATGTTGTCTACCTGGACTATAGCAATGAACAGTGTTCCCCAGGGCTCAGTTTTGGGTCCAGTCTTGTTTAACATCTTTCTCAGTGATCTGGATAAGGGGATTGAGTGCTCCCGCAGTAAGTTTGCAGATGACACCAACCTGGGTGGGAGTGTCGATCTGCTTGGGGGTAGGAAGGTTCTGCAGAGGCATCTGGACAGACTGGATTGATGGGCTGAGGCTGACTGCATGAGATTCAACAAGGCCAAATGCTGGGTCCTGCCCTTGGGTCACAACAACCCCATACAACGCTACAGGCATGGAGAAGAGTGGCTGGAAATCTGCCCAGCAGAAAAGGACCTGGGGGTGTTTGTTGACAGCCGGCTGAACATGAGCCAGCAGTGTGCCCAGGTGGCCAAGAAGGCCAACGGCATCCTGGCTTGGATCAGCAGTGGTGTGGCCAGCAGGAGTAGGGAGGTGATCGTGCCCCTGTACTCAGCACTGGTGAGGCCACACCTCGAGTACTGTTTTCAGTTTTGGGCCCCTCACTACAAGAAGGACATTGAGGTGCTGGAGCGTGTCCAGAGAAGGGCAACGAGGCTGGTGAGGGGTCTAGAGAACTAGTCTTGTAAGGAGCAGCTGAGGGAGCTGGGGTTGTTTATTCTGGAGAAAAGGAGGCTGAGGGGGGGACTTTATCACACTCTACAACTGCCTGGAAGGAGGCTGCAAGTAATTCCCAGGTAACTAGTGATAGGATGAGAGAAAATGGCCTCAAGTTGCACCAGGGGAGGTTTAGATTGGATATTAGGAAAAATTTATTCACTGAAAGGGTTGTAAAGCATTGGAACAGGCTGCCCAGGGAAGTGGTTGAGGCACCATTCCTGGAGGTATTTAAAAGATGTATAGATGCGGAGCTTAGGGACATGGTTTAGTGGTGGAATTGAGTGCTACGTTAGTGGTTGGACTCAATGATCTTGAAGGTCTCCTCCAACCTAAACGGTTCTATGATTCTATGATATTCAAACCAGGGTGGTCATCACTTTTTTCAATAACTAAGGGATGTACTACTGAGCTGCAGGCTGAGATATCCATTTTGCAAACTAAGATTTCCATCAGTAATGAGCCTGCAGTGTAAGATGTTATCTAGGAAATATTTTATGACCATTTCTTTCCAGCTCTGTATTCTCTGAAATGTCACAAAATTTCATCACTTCAAAACTTAAAAGTCCCTTTCTTCTCACTTCTAAAAATTCAGTGAAGTATCCACTGGGTTATCTGAACCAAACCTACCTTCACATGTCTGTCAATAACACAAATAAATGAAAAAACGCAGCAAATGCTTCTTTGCCTCACACCTCTAATGTTCTCCCAGTAAAAATTAAAGATAGATTTGTCTGAAATAAGTTATAATTTAGAATGTCTTCTCCTATTCTACATTAAGGGGCTCATCTTCAAAACAATCTGCACAAATCCCATTAACAGCAATAACAGAATTTGTTCGAGCAACTCCCCAAACACCACTTTGAACATTAAGCTCTTTACTTAATCCAGTATCAGGTAAAAAACGATCCAAGGAAATGCAAAGACTTGATATTTGGGTTTGTGTTTCACAATGGACTGGAGACTCTGACACACAAACGCACATAGATACTGCAGCTTAACAACTGTAAATGGAAACAGAAAAGCTGTTTCTTATTAAAGGAATTAAAAAGAAAAAAGAAAAAAAAAGGAAAGAAAAAGCCCCCCCAAAAGCGAGAAATAAAACCTTGAAACACATTTCTGAACTTCTGAACTCAGTACTACTGAACTTGTAGTATTGGGCTTCAGGGGAATCATGACAGAAAACAATATCCTTTAACACTGGGTGGATCATTGGCTGCAGTCAAATTTCCAGCCTCTTCACTTTCCATCATCTCTTCTTCCTGTCCTATTGCCTGTCCCACCAGGCCCTAAGAATCATGGTTCCCTGCTCCTTTTAAGCCAAAAGAAAGAGGATCTTCACTAGCTATGGACCAGATCCCTCCACCACACACATCCCAAGCTTTGGTCTTTGCTGCATCTATGCCTCTTGGTAAGGACCTTCTTCTTGTTCTGTGGGCGCAATCCTTTCCTCCACCCACCTCATTGTCAACAAATACCTGGGCCTGGATCAGTTCCTTTCTGCCCTACCCTCCCACAGCCACAGTGTTGTCTTACAGAATTTCAGAATTGACACAGAAATTACATGACCCAAGGTAGCACCCCAACTGTCCTCTTAGAGACACAGTGTTCCCAGTCACCTGAAGGAGAGGAAAGATTTTCATTGGCTTTTGAGGTGCATTGGAGACCCTTGAGCAGGGAGAATGGGGAAAAGGATTCCCAGCTTTTCACTGCCATGCTGTGACATGTTCAGGAATATCCTGGTCTGAAGAGGACAACAGGACTTTTCCACTGGAAAGAGGTGTATGGATTTATTCCAAGTTCTTGGTCAAAGATATTCTCGTTGTGCTATTTATGACTTTTACCAATATGGGCTAAAAATCAAGTCAAGCTCCAAGACAACAGCAGTTGTAGGTACTGGACAAGCACAGAACAAAACTGGGGATTTTTCCCCCAATGAGACAACATTTTAGGGTTTTAATTCAGCCTAACACAGGTCCTTCGAGGTAGAGCAGTCCTCAGATGATGTCCAGGTTGTCAACTCTTCTCTCCTTTTGTGTTTGTCCCTATTATCTTCATGAAAGAGCATGACAATGAGGTGCTTAAGGCCTGGCAGTCAGAAGCAGGGCACTGAGCAACTGTAGCTGGGGACCTACTGTGCTCAAGCCCTCATTGGCTAGGTAAATTTCTGCTGTGGAGGCTGTGAAGTAGAAAGCTGCATTGATAAAATGCAACTAAGGTCAACTATACTTCCAGGAACTCAGCAGAGCTTGCAGGTTTTCTGTGCAAACTCAAGCTTAGAGATTTACAATTTGGATGTTCAAGGGTCTTTCCAGCTATGAACAAAAGTGAACTTCAGAGTAACGAATGCATTTTGACGTTGTGATCTCCCCCAGCACACTTCTCCCTAGAGACACCTGTGATCTCACCTTAAACCAGTGGGAACAAGGCTGCTGACTTCTGCAAGGTCTCTAGGTCTCAGTGACAAGTCCATGAAAGTGATAATAACGCTTTTCTCCCCTGAAAGCCTCCTAACCTTTCGCTAGGTCTCATCACAAGAGACTGCAAATTGCCTTGGCAGGGGATATGTCCCAAGTGCTCTGCGTGTGCGTGCATGTGTGGGAGGGAGGTTTACGGAGACATGCTTATTCTTTCTGTATGTCCAGCTGATACACATGGAAAGACCGAGTGGGCTTTCCAACATGTGCGCATATTTCACATCTGAAATAGCAGCAGCAAACCCCAGACTAAGCACACACCAACAGTAGTTGCTCCTTGTTTGACTTAGCTATGTCAATCAGCTGAAAAATTTCACAGAAACGGGTGGCTGCTGTGTGGGTAAAGTCAGCAAGAGGACCTGAGTGATGTCCTTGACTGTTGTCTAAGGGGAAGGAGAGACAGACGTAACAGAGCAATGTGCACCTGAAACAACAGGACTTTAACCTGCTGTCCACAATAACACCAGTATGATAGAGTGGTTAGGTACAGAGCTTTAGCATGTGACTGAGCGTCACAGGAACACTCAGAAAGTGTGCAAAAATGAAACTGATTTGGGGAAATTAGTTCAAATGGTGCCTATGCATTCAAATATGAGAAAGCTTCACTTTCTCATATGAGTAAAGTTAGGAGAATTATATCTGTTCTTCAGTTTTGCGGTGAGTTGAGTCAAGGTCCCTGGTGTTAGGTTTGGATCTGCTTGCTTTCCTTATGGGTTTGTGTGGCAAGATTTTGGTAACAGGGGGCTATAGAAGTGGCTTCTGTGAGAATCTTCCCCCACGTCTGATAAAGCCAATGCCAGCCGGCTCTAAGATGGACCTGCTTCTGGCCAAGGCCAACCCAATCAGCGACAGTGGTAGCACCTCTGTGATAACATATTTAAGAAAGGGAAGAAAAAACTGCAGTGAGACAGCAGTTGAGAGAGAGGAGTGAGATGATGTGAAAGAAACAACTCTGCAGACACCAAGGTCAGTGAAGGAGGGGGGAGGAGGTGCTCGAGACGCTGGAGCAGGAGCCTTCCCTTGCAACTCATGCTGAAGACCGTGGTGAGGCAGGTTGTTCCCCTGCAGTCCATGGAGGTCCCATGGTGGAGCGGATCTCCACCTGTAGCCCGTGGAAGGGACCCCACGCCAGAGCACGTCGATACCTGAAGAAAGCTGTGACCCTGTGGGGAGCCTGCACTGGAGCAGGCTCCTGCCAGGACCTGTGGACCCGTGGAGAGAGAAGCCCAATCCAGAGCAGGTTTGCTGGCCAGGCTTGTGACCCCATGGGGAACTAATGCTGGAGTAGCCTGTTCCTGAAGGACTGCACCCCATGGGAAGAGACCCACACTGGGGCAGTTTGTGGAGAGCTGCAGCCCGTGGGAAGGACTCACATTGGAGAAGTTTGTGGAGAACTGTCTCCCATGGGAGGGACCTCACGCTGGAGCAGGGGAAGGTGTTTTAAGGTCTGGTTTTATTTCTCAGTATCCTACTCTGATTTGATTGGTGATGAATTAAACTTCCTTTTGTCCCCAAGTTCAGTCTGTTTTGTCCGTGACATTGTCCATGGAGGAGGGGGAGTGACAGAGTGGTTTTGGTGGGCACCTGGCATTTCTCCAAGCCAAACCAAGCCAGGAAAGTAGTTCAAATGGTGCCTATGCATTCAAATATGAGAAAATTTCACTTTTTCTCAAACAAGTAAAGTTAGGAGATTTATATCTGTTCTTAAGTTTTGTGGTGAGTGGAATCAAGGTCCCTGGCATTGGATCTGGACCTGCTTGCTTTCCTTCCTTTCTTCTTTTCTTCTACTACTCTCTCTTTTGCTATGTGCAGACTCCGCATTTACATGAAAAACTTACATTGATTCTTACAGAGATTTTTTTAGGTTTACATATGTTAACATAAAGGAGGTCTTAAAAGCTCTGTTTGGGTCAGAGAATAAAAGATTACTCTTAATTCTGGGCTGAGTCAGGAAAGTGGTCGATGAATTCTTCTCCTGGGAACAAAAGGCAGGTTTCAGAGAGCCATCACCTTGGAAATTCCACCTAGAGCAGCATTATGAAGAGCTAGCAGCTCTTTCAGGAGCTAAGGGCTCTTCCTAGCTCTATAGCTTGGGGAAGTTGTCCACTAGCTAGTGGGAGTTGTCCACTAAAGGAGACTGTATTATTACGCCTGGAAGGAATGCATGTTCAAGCATTTCCATCCCATGTCCATCATAGATACTGCATTCCCTAAAATGGCATGGGACAGTGTCCAATCGATTCAGAAGCACTTGAGACTGACTGCTGATCAAGCCCATCTGCTCTTCTATATGGCTAACAGCTCTTCCTACATCAGCTCAGTAGTTTCCCAGAAATATTACGCTCCACCATCCAAATGCCATCACTTTTTTTTATATGCTGTAGAAGTACTGGGGAATCACTTGCTGCTGGAGGTCTTATTTTGACACCTATCCGAAGGTCAGGTTAAACAAATGCCAAATAGGAATAAGATTTGTCTAATTGGTCCTGCCTTGTAGAGGCGAAACACTCAAGCTGACACCTCAAGGTGTCCTGCAGCACTATTTTTCTCTGGTTTTAAGATTTTATGACTTATTAGAGAAGACAGTGTAATTACATCTTTGGCTGAGATGCATTTATAAAATCAACTTATGGTAATTGAGTACAGACACTGTAGCAAGAGGTGTATCCTTCATAAGTAAATATTGTAGCAGGACTTTGGAAATCATTAAATTTCACTGAAAGGCATGAATCTTGAAATTAAAAAAGCAATAACAATGCCAACAAAAGTAGCAGTAACTGCAACAATACGGTTATTAAAAACAATAATTATTTGTCTTGAAAGTCTGTCTAAAAAGCCTAGGAATGTAATATAACTATCCACTTTTTTTTTGCTCATTCTCTATGCAGAAAAGAAAGATAGTGTCTCCTCGGAGACCTGGAAAGCCAACTTTATTTTTGTGGGTGCTTTTTTATAGGGTAGTTGATTACATGTTGGTGTTCACACTGCTTCTTACACAAGTGCTTGATTGTGTCCACAAATCAGGTGAAGTATCTAGAAATCCTAAATTAATTGTGCATGGAAAACTACAATGCTAAAAATGGAGGTGTCTTCAAAATCTTGGCCTGTGATATCAGAAGCAAGACTGGTACTACTGGAGCTACTGAAGAGAGTCCAGCGGAGGGCTACGAGGATGATGAGGGGACTGGAGCATCTCTCCTACGACGAAAGGCTGAGGGAGCTGGGCTTGTTTAGCCTGAAGAAGAGAAGGCTGAGAGGGGACCTAACAAATGCTTATAGATATCTCAAGGGTGGGTGTCAGGAGAATGAGGCCAGACTCTTTTCAGTGGTGCCCAGTGACAGGACAAGGGGCAACGGGCACAGACTGAAGCACAGGAAGTTCCAGCTGAACATGAGGAAGAACTTCTTCACTCTGAGGGTGATGGAGCACTGGAACAGGCTGCCCAGGGAGGTTGTGGAGTCTCTTTCTCTGGAG
>Ga0065711_1040438_pt1 | contig 16959 bp, 15 predicted proteins | sample Hoacrofraction12_FD_59098 | JGI IMG/M metagenome (GOLD analysis project Ga0065711, IMG submission 59098) | Hoatzin crop microbial communities from Cojedes, Venezuela - Epithelial fraction 12 v2 (version 2) | ecosystem: Host-associated > Birds > Digestive system > Esophagus > Crop | place... | reverse complement strand
CCTTCCACAAACTCACAAAAAACGACGCGAGAAAGAATCTGAAGAAAAGTTTATAGAAGAGCTCCTCTTACCAAGGTTTCAGGACTATTGAAAGGCACATCTCACCCATGTTGAATGACAGGCGAGTGCATGGACACATACAATGCTCACATTTCATGGGAAAAAGACCGCATAATGATGGTACGTTGTGAAACATGTATTCCAGACTTCAGCTAAACACTAAAGTGATTAATTTAAATGTGTCATGTACATAATAAGAGCGGAACAGGCAGATGCATCCAATAACTGTAATTTACAAGGCAGTAATTCCAGCCCCAAATATCTTTCTCCTTACTGGAGGAAGGCGGTGAAGATCACGAGCAAAACGAGGGGCAGCGAGCTGACAGGGAGCCAGGAAGCTGCTTCCATTCGGAAAATAACAGCTAGCACCTGCTGCAAGTCGGAGGGGCTTAAACTTTGCTAATGCATTTCACTCCACTTTAACACCAAATGGCTGGGCTGGATCGGATGCTCTCGGGCCAGGAAGCAACCGAGAGCCGTGCCATGGCCGTGCCGCACCGACGCAGGCACCCCGCACCACAGATAAGCGCAGACGTCTGCTCGGCAGTGGGGAAAATGAAGTCCACTCGCGCTTCCTCTCTCGCCATTCAGCGAGCTGCTTCGTGCTAATTACCTGTTTTCAGCCAGCTCGTGGTTACGTTTCACATTGTAGTGATTAATAATTAATCATCAAACGCATTTGCAAATTAATTTGGAAATCCTACATCTGATTGGCATGCTGATCTCTTCTGTGCAGTGGGGATGTTATGGGAATAACCGCGGCTATTCTGAGCTGCTAACTGAGGTGAACAGAGAAGGTCATTTATTGTCTCGTGTGGTAAAAAATAAAGCAGCGAGTGGAAACAAAATGCATTCTCCAAGGCCTCTTTGCCTTGTGGGAAAGGTGTGATCCGCATTTTGCCTTGCCTGTATTAGGAATATGCCATCGATATTATCATGTCCAAGCAAAACAGGAAAAGGCAAATTTGAAAAATGTCCCCCCCAGTTGATTTATTTCTGTTTAGCTGTTAGCAACTGCAGTAGATTTGATGCGTTAATTATGGTACTAAAAAGAAAAATCACAAGGAGAACAACTTTTGCCCTTTCCAGCTGTCCATGCCACTTCTCTCCAAAAATAACACTCATCTGGTAGAAGGGAAGAAGAGGGAGTATGCAGCTTCCACCGGACGCGTGATCCCTACTAGTTTCGAACGAGCAGTCCTTTTTTGTAGGCAAACAGCCCTGCAGCAGCCACAGAGGTGAAAAACAGGGTTGAGCTAAGCAGGCACAACAGTCCCGGCACGGATGGCAGGTTCCTCTCCCAGAAGGTGGTGGTGAACGGTTGGGCTGGGACGTCCTGGGGGAGAGAGGAGATGGTACCACCACAGGGTCTCCCTCACTGGGTGAGCGGGGAGGCAGCAAATGTGTCCCCGCGAGGCTGGGGAGATCACAGGCTCTTCCCGAGGGCCGGATCAGGGGGAAAGGAGGGTCAGGGCTGTGAAATCTTCTGTCATCCCAAACGGCCACAGGACAGTGAAATGACAGTGAATGTGGAGTTACTTGCGACTGAAAGGAGATTAGATTTGGCTTAAAACCACGGCCTGGGACTGGGCAGAAGTAGGCTGATCTCCTGCATTTTGCAGTCCCCCAGGCTCCGAGATCCTTGTCCCTGGGTCCTGACCATCCACCCCTCAGAGAGGGGTAAAAGTATTCCTCAGACGAGTCAAAAAAATGAATACCACCAGCACGTGAGGTAACCAAAACCTCGCCCAGGGGCAGGCCCCATAGGAATCGTGGAAGCAGGGATCGCAGCCTGACCGAGAGGCGCGCGCCTGACCGGGTGACAACGAGAAAGTCTGGCTTACCTTCGACTCTGGCTCTGGCATCCAAATTTCATTCTCTGAGATCCTCCCCATACGGTGCAATATCTAGAAGAAAGAATCATTTGTACTACCTGAGAAAAAAATTAAAACCCATACTACCTTCAGTTTTGGAAAAGCAGGGCAAGTCAGAGCAAGGTGACATTGATAAAAGGTGTAACTATGACTACCTGAAAGTGCCTCGAACCAGAAAATGTATAGTGATTTCTCTGTTTATATCAGCAAAGAGCGAAGATGGAGGCAGTTTTGGTGGTCTGTGTAAATATATGACAGCTGGTCATAGAACAGACGTGTGCCTAACCAGTGTTTTAAGGATAAAAGGACAGTTTCATAGAGTCATTTGTAAAAAGTGGAACTTCACACAGAAGTCTACACAAACTACAGCTTCTCCAAATGTTTATTTTCAATTTTTTTTCTGAGTACAAGTGAAAATGCTTTTTCACATGACAGTCTGAGAAGTAGCAAGGCAAGGTTACTGCCATGGACTCAGGATGCAGCGCCTGTTAGGAGTGATGCTGCTTGGATCATCATAAACTTGAACGAGGAGAGATACAACTCTGGGGCTTTCAAAGCGTACAATTACGAAGTTCTCTCTTGGCTATTCAGGCAGTGCAAAGTTTGAGGATTTTTTTGAGAATAAACTGACTGTAACAATCATGGAGGTTCTCGGGGGCAAATGAATGTCTTCAGAAGAGACAGCTCACCATCTTTGTAACTACTGCTTACAGCCACGGAAGAAAGAAAAGAGAAATTAGGCTCGAAACAGAGCAAGTAGTGAGGATTATAAGGTGAATGCAATGTTCTGTCAAACGGAAACAAAGGGCTGATTTTCCCTTAAATAACAGATCCGTGGCTCTGCCATACAGCAGTTGTAACTGTAATGTACACCCTTTAATGGGTTTTTTCCCTTCCTCCAGACCGTTCCAAAGGAATTTCACTGTGACTGGGAACCCAGCCCAATGCGTGTCATTCTGAAAAGATTTAGACATTACGAGAGCTGCCCATTATGGATTCATAAAGCTGAGCTAACGGTACTCTCTTGTAAAAGCAGAAGCAGAAGGGATAGATCAAAAATGAGAACAATGCTCAGATTTCCAGATTGTTGCACAGGAAATAGCTGCAAGCATTTGTAATAACTTAAATTACTTTTAAAATGTACTGTGATTAATTTGGTAGAAATTCTGGTAATATATCTAAGGGCAGCATCAGGTTGAAGGGTTTTTTCCTCTAGACATGAGGTATATGGCGTGAGCTTCATTTTAAGTCTCCAGTGCAGCAACAGGCTGCATAATGTTCTGATTCAGGTGAGATTCTTGGCTTCACTTTATTCCACAAAAAACTAAGTAAAGTTAAAAAAAAAAAAATAAGCCTTGGTTCACATCCTTTTCTGGGACTCTTCCCCATCAATTCTACGAACCTCTGCACAATTAAAGAGTGTGATGCACCAAATCAGACCCTCCAAGCTGTACTTAATCCTTTTTAACCTTTTAATAGAGATGTTGAAAGCAAATCAATGGTCTGTACCTCTCTGGCTGCTCTCTCTCCTGCCTCTACAGCCCCCTCCATGTATCCACTCCATTGGGTAGCTGTCTCCGTGCCAGCAAAGTAGATTCTGTCAACGGGCTGGCGAATGATCCTTCAAAGCAAATGGAGAATGTCAAATGACAAGTAACAGGAAGGCGATGATCCTTCTAAAAGCTATTTATGGGCTTTGATGGAGCGCTCAATTCCAGTTCTACAGAATTCCTGCAGACCTGGGCTGGGGAGCATGGTGCAATAAGCTGTCCCTGCAGGACCACCTACTTGCTTCTGTATCCAAAACTCCAGATCTGAGAGAGAGAAAATCTAAGGCACAAATCAGTGTGCCCAGTTTCTGTATGAAATAATACGAGCCTTCTTTTAAAGCTGGGATAAGGGATAATCCTAACAGCCTCCAGAAATGCAGTGCAGCTGATAGATTTATGTCTTCTGCACGGCAGCTTTGTTGTTATCCTGCCATAACAATGGGATGTGAATGATGTTTTATTAGTGATGGGTCACTAATACCAGCTTCTATTTGGAGGCTGGACATGCCGTCAGGCCAAAAGGGGATGGCAGCTGAAGGGCTCAGCATTCAGGGAGTTGCATTCGCCCCGTAGGGTCATATAAGGCGGCTCCTCAGCCGTGCAAAGCTGCACAAGCCTCCCAGTCAACCCAGCCACAGGTAATGAGCTCACTTTCCCATAGAGAGATGTGCTTGCTGTAATGGCTCCCATCTAACCCCCAGTTAGGTTTTCCCTGTGTGCCTGACACCAGCTTCCCCAGGTCAGAGGCCTCACCCACCACTACCCAAGGGTTCAGATAAATAACAAGAGGAGACTGGGCATGAGACGACTTCTTCCCACACAGATCTTAGCACAGAGGCAGGGTGTAACTCCATGATGGACATGCTAAGGAGCTCACGCTGCGATGTGCTACATGGTTTGTTTGATCTTTGGCTATGGATACAAGATTTGTCTGGTTGGTCTTATTACGTGCCGAACCGTGCCTTCTACACAGTTTTCAGTGATATACCTAGTATTAAAGAGTACCACCTAACACGCTCCTCTAAGAATACAGCAGTTCCGTGTGGGGAGGGCACAGGAGGCTTTGCTGGGTGGGAGGAGAGAATGAGTTTTCATGTAAGGGTTTTGTGTCATACCCTCGTGATGTGACTCAGTGGGCTTCACCAGCACCTGATGTTTCACCTACACAGTCAGTGGAGACTCTTCATCTGTCCGAGATGTATGTCCTCAAGGTCTTAGAAAGCATTAAAGGGATCTATTGTAAATACTGCGTAGCAGCAAATACTGTAAGTAACCTAGCGGGGAAGGGTTTCCTGGCTCTATCAGGTCCCTTTGAGACTGTGCTTTGTTTGCTTGAAAGTCCCAAGAGAAACCCTGCTCTTACTAGAGTCAATAGCAAGATTCTTGTTAGCTGGGGAGTAGGGGAGCGGAAAGAGGGTTGGAGATCCCCCAGTGTGCTACATATGACATGAGTTTGTTGCGTAAGGGTGTATCATTGTACATGAGCAAAGACACGTAAATTGGAAAGCAGTGTTCTCTAGTTTACCTTCCATATGAATACATTATGCCTGGTGGGAAGTAGGCTGTGTAACAACCCCCTGAATATTGTTCCATGGTCCAGTTCTTTTCTTCATAATGCACTGGCTGTAAGTATTAGCAAACATCAGAGAGTGAAACAGTGGCAGAGAAATTGGAAGGAAAAAACAAATTTCATTTGAAGAGGGGAAAAAAAGGCTAAGGATACCTGTCAAAGGAGTGCCATGTCATCTAGCTAATGCTATCCAACATCACAAAACAAATCTTTTCACTTTTACAGAAGCACTAGCCTCCCATGGGGAAATGACAGGACAAATTAAACCATGCATTGCCTTCTCTTTTCTTGTAAAGAGTGAGACTGGCAAGTCTTTTCTTCCTGTACTAGATGCTGCTGCCCTCCCCTTGGGAGTACAGATTGTATGGCACAACATAGAATTTTAGGTACACATTTTAGGTACCAGGAATTTTGGCTTCATCCTCCAGAACAAAGGAACAACATTATTGTACAACAGAGGTGAAAACAGGCATTCATTTCTTACATGCAAAGCCTCTTCCATCTCCGTTGCCTTGGCATATGCCTCACAGATCTTCTTCTTCCTATATGGAAATAAAATCAGAGTCAGAAAAAAAAAAAAGGTGGAAAAAACCTCTCAGCTATTGCTCTTCTTATAAAAAAATTATATTTATTGCAATACATTCTAAAGAAAGTTGGCTTTGTTTTTAAGTCTGATTTCAAGTTCTTAATATACATATTTCAAATGCTGATGCCTAAGTGTGACATCCAAAATGGACGCAGGGAATGGGAAATGAAGGTTGATTTTGGCAATAAGCTCTAAAAAAATAAATCATTGTACAGTTATTTTAGGACGCAGAGCCAATTCATTCTCATGTTCACTGGTGTAAGACCACAAGAGAAGCAATATAAATCAGTGAAATCCCTACAGATTTACTACGGCTGAGAACAAAATATGAGTTGGAGAATACTACTCACATTCCTAAGCACTCTTTCACTTGCATGTGTACCAGAAATCACATTTAGAAAGTACTGTTTGTTCATTTCACAGACTAATGGAGAAACCACACTGTTGTAAACACAGAGGTTTAAAGATTTTATCACCCAGTCTGAATGTGAAGGACACCCAAACCCATGCACATCAGCACTCCCAATACCCCTGGGGTGAAGCATCATTCCGTGGGGATGCAGTCTGGGAATGTCTTTGGAAAAATATTCTCAGTTCACACAGACACACAGAGCTGATAAGTCATAACATGGAGGAGAGGGGCAGGACTTGGAAACTCAGAAATATCCATAACTGGATGGATATTAGCATTAGTGTCTTGGCCTGTTTATGCTAAAAGCTCATTTTTTGCCCCAATTTGAAGTACTGGTAGCTGCACTGAGCACGTGTATGCGTGCATATGCACACACATACCCACACACACATTCCTGTGGGGAAGCACGCCAGAGAACTGACTTCTTTCTGAAACATTTACAGTTTCTGAACTCTTACCTCTCTTCCTTACTGAGACGGGCCAGTTTAACAGCCTTTCTGGCAAGGATGAAACTGAAAAGAAAAATACGGCATATAAATATCACGCAGTGTCAGCACCCCAGCTGATTCGCAAGCTCTTGCTTGAAATGACTTTAAAAATAGACAGGCAAAGCACTTTACCGGTATGTAACGGGCTTGACATTTTTTCCTCATACCTCATCACTTAATTACAAGTTACACGGGTGAAAAGGCCTGTGCGGGGCACCCTGGGGAGTTAATTGAAAAGGAGAGCGTGCGCTCCCGGGGGTCAGGCGCAGAGGACTGTCTGACAGCTACCAGATGAGAAAGCTGAGGACTGCAAGTGTGTTTTCAAAGCTGCCGGCACTGGCCTTGTTTTGCTCGGTGGGAACGAACCTTCCAACCCCACTGACTCAGGAGAGCAAAGTTATACCCAAAGTGGGCAGAGAGAGTCCAGCAAACCAACCTGTACTGCCTACCCTGTTATACCTTGGTCTTATCCAAAAGGACTGAGACCCTGAGTTTTCTTGAGCTTTTGAAGTCTTGCAGACAGCTGGCCATACCACTGCCTGTGTCATTTGGTGTTAATAAGCGACGGGAGCCTGCTGCTCTGACAAGCACTGCACAGTGTCATGGACAAATCCTCTAAGAAATTGGATTAGTATTTATTCAGCTTGAAGAAAATAGATTTGGTGATTAGTTCATCTGACCTTAGTGGAGATACCCAGGGGATGAAGTATGTTCCTGCACTCTTTCAGAAAGTTGCATAAATCCACCAGGAGAAAGCAGGAAACTGTTTGCCATATGGGGTTTGGAGGAGGCTTATTGCTTTCACGTCATGGAAGTTTTTAAGCCTTGAACATGCCCATAAACATCTACAGTTCAGTAGAAGTAGCAAGCTTTCCTTGCCAGATACTTACGGAGTAGTTGCCTGACATTTATATTGGCCTTTTTTTGGCAGTCTCGCCTCAGATTACAGTCGAAACATTTGTAAAGATTGTTTGTTCATATTGGCTTAACCTATTTTAAAAGCCAGTCAATACTCTTACATATTTTCCCATCTGTTTGTCCAAACTACAGCTTTTTTACTTGGCAGTTTCTTCAGAATTCTGATTTCTTCGCTGCACAGCTGCTGCCACACTCAACCACCAGCTGATGTTCATTGTCCTGCCTCAGCTCAATGGGGAGAGGAGGCAAATGAGGATTTCTTGGATAACTGCACCTTCATTTTGGCCCAGGTGCTAAATACAAGGCCCAACACAAGCCAAATACAGGTTCACAATGCTAGGTAAGAAAGGGATTTATTTCTAAATCTACTCCAAAGCAATAAAAACATTAACTAAATGCTTAAAATAAACTACAGTGGAATTCAGCAACTCCTTCCCAACCATCTCCTTTGTATTGGGCTATTTGTAGTAGAAGTGTCACCTAAAAGCTGATACAGACTGGAGAGGCACAAGAGACCAGCAGCAAGCGCTCTCCTCCGTTTACGAAGGCTACAGGAGTGGGCACCACTGATGCAACCTGGCCATTTCTCCTCTTCCTCCTCCTCCCACTCATTCATACTAGAAGAAATACACATCTGCAAGTACGGACTAGAAGTTCCTAACCCCATAATGGCAGGGAAAGTTCCGTCAGGTTTCGTGTCATCTATGGTTATGCCAATTGGAGACTCTTCATCCTCAATCATGAAGGAACCACAAAGACCTAAGGGGGAAAAAGAAAACAAAGTGGTTGTCAGAGAAACTTGCTGCAGTTGTTTGTTTCTGGTAGTAATGAGCAAGGAAAATTATCCATAAAAGGAATTGTACAGTAATTCCTTCATCACCAATAATACCTACATGTCTGAAGTTTTTTTGTAACAGTCTCTCTCCTCTCCTCCCTCTGACTCTGGGAAATTTTGTACACTGCCTTATAAAAGTCATATTTAAATTCCATTATTACTTAGCAAGGAATTTCTGTGGATTGTTGCAAGTCCCTTTGGCTTTATGTATGGCAATAAACATTAAAAATAAATGGATCTAGTAAGAACTACGATGGTTCATTCGATGAGTAACTGTAGCCAAAGCAACAACAACAGCAACAAAACCCAGTGTAATTACATCTGGTCACTGTGGGCTCAAATTTACACCCTGTATTGATTTTGCTGACAATAAGACTGTCAGGAGTGGTGTCCCATAACAGTAATGCAGCAGAAACATGGGCCATCTAATCTAGCATCACATCAGCACATGTTTCAGATGAACACACAAAAAATCTCATATAGATGGCAATGTATAAACCTGCCCACGTTTCTTTCTAATCCCAATGGCCGCTTTATGCCCTGAAACAAGCAAAATTATATTCTTTTGATTAAGGAATTCTCTCGCCCAGTGCAAGGCCCTGCTCCACAGTGCAACTCTCGGTATCGTTACATAGGCAGCGGAAATTAATCTGTTCATACAAACAGTTCTGGAAATGGTATCAGTTAAAGCGGAGAAACACATGACGTGCAGTACACGGAAAAAATATCTTCAGTTAAACAAAAAGCTAACCTACTTTTTCCAGTCCTCTGAGATATCAAGTCTGTAGAACAGAGGATTAAAAACAGAGAAAGGTCTTGCTTACACCTTAAGCTCTCCTTGTCATCTGCTGTAAATTCTCTCTGGCTGCCTTAACTCTGTCCCTGGCAGGGAGAAGCAGGGACCTGCTGCTGCAGGGTCACTGCTTCTGCGCGCTGCAGGTTTCAGCAATGCTTCCCAGGGAAACCTTGCTTGTTCTCTCAGTCGTCCCTCCTCAGCTAGCAACAACAAAATTCAGGATCCTGTTTAGGTCTGGACTCATCTATGGGACAAGACGTGCACTCAAGCTTGGAGGAAGAGCTCTCCTTTCTAACAAGCTTCACCTTTCCCTTTCCTGGGTGTTTGATTTGGGGGTTTTGCACATTTAATCCCACTCCTAGATTTATTCCTTGATAGACAGCAGAGCTTCAAAATTTGTGCAGTGCGGGGCTCCCAAGTCCTTCACTTCGCCACATACCCTTCCTCTCCCAGAAGGCTTCCCTGTAGTACACCATGCATTTTATGACACACCCCATAGGCAAACGCTGAATTAACTGGTTTCTCTTTGGCGGCAGTTCTGGTTTGTAATGAATCTTCGTTGTCAGGATCGGAGGGATAGCACTGATCACATACTTGCCCTGGAATGTAAAACACAGTCAGTACAGACAAGGCGCTGCCCCTCATGGAGCTCACACTGCAGGACACGTTCGAAAAGTGTGCTTATTAGTTGTTAACAGCTTTCCCACACCTGACTTTGCTACTTGGCTTTCCCACACAGATATTTCCAGGTGACCAAACTAGTTCTGCCATTTCAGAAAAAGATGCTGGGAAAAACGTGTTGTTTTGTGGTGAGAAGACTCCTGACAGCTCACCGGACACTACAGGACCAAAGTTGAAATTTGGCTTGAGACAAGTGGGGAAATCGGACAAGACAGACCGTATGGCACAGGTAAAACTACCTTTTATCATCCCCAGGAAAATATGACCCACATTTGTCCAAATTATAAGATGTTAAAAAAAAAAAAAATCACTTTTGTGCATGTTCAAAGGATATTACTTCAGGACAAGCAACACTGATGGTGATTTCAGCTTTCCCAAACACGTTCCACCCCTTTCGCAGGTCCTGTGTCTGACTGGAGCGAAGAAGGACGCTTCGCTTCAGGGCTCAGGGTGACACTATATCACAACAGATGCTGCTGCCCTCGGGTGCTCTTGTGCTGGTGGGGCCATTGAGTGCAGGAAGCCTGTCTCCTCCGACTTGGATGCTGCTCAGCCAGCATGAAGGGAGATGCCAGTGGTTTAAGTCTGGGGTTTAAAAATCCCTGGGAGAGAGTCCCTCCTCCAGCACATCCTTAGATGGCTTCTCTGCCAAACAGCCCCTTCCCTTTCTGTTAGCTTTCTCTAAACATCCTCCAAACACTGCCACTGGCGAGACGGGGGTCTCGCAGACCATGAGGGTCCTGCACAAACTCCTGTGGCAGGCTGGGCTCTGTGTGCAGAAGGGAGCTGCTGCCCTGTGGGTGCCACTGTGGGCAATCACGTACTGATGGAGCATTTCACAGTGCCACTGCACAGAGGCGAAATCTTGCTGAAGGCATTTGAAATGTCCTTTTCTGTTGTTCTGCAAACCACAAACTTCGACAGGAACAGGAATGTTATTTTTCCCTTCCTTGAAACAGTCTCCATGCAGAATTAAAATGTAAAAATATATAATCACAGAAAGACTTAAGACAGAAAAGTCAGAGTAATTACAGAAACTAACTAGCAGAACACCTAGCATAGACCCAGTCATAAATAAATCCATAAAGCAGGTTTCACAGTGTCAGGGTAGTCTGAGAAATAGACACACACAAATGGACACTTCCTGATTACATCTGGCTAAGAGCTACAGCAGATGTATTCCCCCACTAAACGCACACTTTACTTTTGTTCTGATCAAATTACCTCGTATATCTCATGGTTTAGAGTCTCCACAATGACATTATCACCTGTCTGATCAATACGGACCACAGGTTGCTCCAGTTTAACTCTGCCTTTGAGGCGTTCCAATATTTTCTCTGATATCTGTCCAGAACCCCCTTTAAACTTCCTCTCCTAAGAAAAAAAAACAGAAAAGAAATACAAACAAAAAATCACCAGCATTAACCACAATGACATTGAATATGACTTCTACTCATAATCAAGAAATTCCAGGCCAAATCTGCAAGTCCTAAGGGTGCGTGAAGAGGCACAGACTTTCAGAAGAGCCAAGGTATAAACCTGAGCCTCAGCGGGGATTGCTGCCTAAGCCACTTCTGCAATGGCTTCCTCAGTTACCTGGCTTCAAGACTCTTGAAACGTAGAAAACAAACACATATAATGCAGGTATTCTAGCTAGTATAAATATATCACCTCATTAAAAAGAGTTTTTGAGTATTTTGCTCATCCCTGTGCTATCAAAACCCTCAAGTGTGAAAAAGACACCAACTTGCATCTGTACAGCAAAAGCCTGCACCAGCCCAGAAGCAAGACAAATCTTTAACTGGGTTTGGCCTCAAGCGCAGCAGGCAATGAGGTTTATCTGTCCCTGGGAAGACACAAAGACATTGCTGTCTGGAAAAAAGCACAATCTGTGACACATATTTCCTTGCGACGTCTGTGCAGAGGCTCAGGGGAAGCACTAACCCTCTTTTATCTACCAGCCACCAGTGTTATATCAAGCAGCTCACTTTCACATATAAGATGCTGGTACTGGCAGAGAGGAAAGGATCCACAAACTTGTGCTGAAAGACTGAAATGGCTGCCTGAAGAAATTTTATAAGACTCCTTGTGGCCGCTGAGTCAGAAACCCTTCACGTTTTTGCTCAACTGATTTTGACTGGGGCCAGGGAAGGATGGTAGAAACCAAGACAGCCTGCCTCATCCAGGCACAGAGAAAAGGAATTGCTCCTCCCAGGCTAGCTTTCCCCTCTCCACATGTCTTGTTTAGCTGTGACTATCTTGGGATTAATTTTATTTTTAATTCTTGCTGCAACATCTAGCAGTTACTGATGTGGGACAGCAAATGTGGCTGAGGGGCTCCTGAGAGGAAGGCTCTCGGGTCTTGCTCCTGCCTCGAGACAGCATTGGCTCTACATACATCCTTCCTGACACACGGTTGTCTGTTCTGACCCCAACGGACAGATGTTGATGGACATTTTGCATCTCTCCAGGCAACTTCTCTTAATGTCTCTGTATTCCGGCACACTTCGAAGGGTTGTGGTACTGTGTCTACTTTTGCTGTTGATAGCTTAAGTCCGAAATGCTGTGCGTGCTTTCTGAGGCTGTGTTAACTGAGGTAGAAGGCTAGTTAAGGATGCCAACATACTATATCCAAATTACTTTGACAGCCCCCTCTCCCCTTTTCTGAAACTTCATCCAGAACAATCACCTGAAAACCACGATGTTCTGCATGCAACCAGGCACCTGCCACGACCAAGGTGACAAATGGTCTGAAGTAGCTCACAAAACATGCTGCCATGTGAGCTACCCCAAGAAGGGAGGGCCTTTTGCTATCTGCTTCCAACTCTTGTCGTTAGAGGCTTCAATGCCAAAAGAAGGCGTCTCACTCTGAAGTACGCTTGCTTTGAACTCCTGAAAACATTCAAATGTGCTAAGCAACCCACAGAAAACAAATTGGCAAAAAAGCAACAAAACAGCAGCAAAAGGACTGTGCTGAAGTGAATGCAGGAAAAAGCAATTAAGTTGTCCCAATTTATCCCAAAGCCTAGCTAATAAAATTCCTCGCTGTACAGAGTAAGCCGAGAGGTCTGTTCCACCCCATGAGAATGTAATCGTCTTCGGCACCACACGAACTTGGTGCTTTGACCTCTTTTCATTAATTGCAGGGCTTTGACGGCTACAACAATCCACTTGCTCTTAATGATTTCAAGAGAGGAGGAAGAATATGAGACATTTTGTACCTGGCCTCCATTGGTGGTAGAGAAAATCCTGGACGTGCCCCCACACTGCCTCACGTACCACAGGAACCAGAGAGCAGAGACTTCATGAGGCTCAGACGTGACGTTGACATTCACAAACAAAGTGGCAAATTCTTTAGCAGCTCTGCATGAGACACAGGACCAGAAAGACACAGTGAGTCAATGCGACTTCCTGACTGCTTTCAGGATTTTCTTTGTTTTTCTCAATAAGGCTTGCTTTCCCAAAGTCAGGAAAGCTAAGATGATTTATATCCATCTCATTTTTTTCAGTCTGTAGCGAGATTGTTTCAATGGGTTTATACCAGCACCTCCCTCCCTCCCAAAGCAGTTACCCATTTAGTTTGAAATCCCACTGATTTAATCTCAGTTATTTCTTTAAACAGTTTCCCAGTTGCTATTCCTTTCATCATAACAAATATTTTTCTCAAGAGGAGAATGCATTTCGTAACCAGCTAGTGAAATTCTTCCTCATTTCTCCTCCATGGGGAGCTCACCAGACACATAATTTCCAAGGTCTGATGGGTCCCGAGGGACTCAGCTAGCCACACGGCCAAGACATTCCCCATCTCCCATGTAACAGTGCTGCACAGACCTCTTGTGAAACCAAGAATCAGACATGGTAGATAACCCAGAGAAACCAAACTGGCAATCACTGCCATAAATATAAGGAGAGGGTCAGCCATGTACCATAAGAAGTCCTCTGAACATAAACAGTTACAGCAGCAGGAAATGAGGGCCTGGCTATTCACATTTCTTTCATTTGCAGCTACAGATTGCTAAGAGAACTGAGATCATTTTGCAAAGAAGGTGAAAGGTCTTCGACTTGGATGAAGTTTCATAAAACAACATGAATTTATAATCATCTGCTAAAGGAAGGAACTTTGCCAGTTATCTGGGGTAAAGTATGTAGCTTATAAACTTTTACAACCTCATTTCCCTGGGTACGAAGTCCAGACATCTCTATGTCATTAGCTAGGATACAAAAACATCCTACATGCAAGCACCCTCTGCAACAATCCTGAAAACACCAAGATGTTAAACAGTTGTAGCAGGTTCAGGCCTGAAAAATGTGAAGCATCTCTCCACGATCAGTAGATGCCGATCTGCGACTCGTGACAAAAAAAATCTTCTTTTATAATCTTGACCAAAGTAATACAGAAAACGCTGTGGAAGAGCTTTTCTGTTTAGGGAACTGTGGGGCTTAACCATGTGTAGAAAAAAATCTGGCTTGGCTTGAAGATCTAAAATGGTTTTTTACTGAGTTTTCGAATGTGTTTCAGCTGAGCACATCCATTAAAACCGGAGTGCCACAAAACCACTGGCACTAGAAGCAGTCTTGCAGAGAAGCATTTTACAGGACAGATGACTACACACCCAGTTCTGCTCATACTCCACTGGCTCCCTGACTAACGGGAACAGTACAAACCAGAAGAGGAAGAGGCAGTGTGCTTGCAACAGAAAGGGTAGTTCAAAGCGACTGAGTTTGCAGGCAAATGGCTCATAAAACTAATTGTAAAGAAAACTACAACGCCCCAGAGAGCAAGAGAAAGTCCAAATGGCTGTACTTTGTATCACGTGGAGCTGGAGACAGATTTAAGCCAGCCAAACAATTCTGAATGGAAAGTTTTGGTCAGGAAGCTGCAGGCACAGTGTGAAACCAGAGTCGGAGTGAAAGGGCAGACGCACAGATAAAAGACGCTGAATGCAAGGGAGGAGAGGGTTACAGAACAGCACAGGGGCCGGCACAGCAAGCGGGGATACAAGTGGTCATATGAATACACTTCTCTTTGCCTTACAAAGAGAATTAATTGAAAAAGGGAAGGAAGAAAAAAGGATTTCCAGCTGTTGTCACCCCATATTGAACACTGTGCCTTTTTTATTCGTATAGCACGGTCCCTCATAGACATATAAAACGCACCGGCCATTTTCTAGGCAATATACCACCTTGGGCCCTCTTCCTACCACCTAGGGCTGATGCTCTGTTGGACCTGCTACTCACAAACAAGGAAGATCTGTCAGATACTGCAAATGCGAAGGGCAGCCTTGGCTGCAGCGGCCATGAGACTGTGGCGTTTAAGATCCTGAGTATGACAAACAGCAGAATTGCAACCCTGGAGTCTGAAAGAGCAGATTTTATCCTCCTCGAGGACCTGCTTGGCAGCATCTCATGGGAAACTACTCTACAGGGCAAAGAGGCCCAGGAGGGCTGGCTGGCATTCAAGGACAGCTTCCCAGGGGCAGAGGGAGGGTGCACTGCGACGGGCAGAGCTGAGCAAGCGCAGCAACAGCCTTGTTGGGATGAACGCGGAGCTCCCAGTCGGGCTCAAGCACAAACCGGCCAGGGAGGCGAAAGGCACAAGTAAGGTTGGTTGCCTCAGCTGCCTTGTTTCCCTCCAAGGGTTGCACAAGCCCAGCAGAGGCACTACTGCTGAAACAAGGAGCAGCATTTGAACTTCTCCAGAGCTCCCAGAGCTAAGAGACGCTCACTCTTCCCTTGGTCAAGGAGGATTGTGTGAGAGATCATTTAAGCAATCTGGACACCCACAAATCCACGGGCCCCGATGGAATGCACCCACGAGTGCCGAGGGAGCTGGCGGATGTCATTGCTGAGCCACTCTCCATCATCTTTGAAAGATCCTGGAGGACAGGAGAGGTGCCTGAGGACTGAAGGAAAGTCAGTGTCACTCCAGTCTTCAAAAAGGGCAAGGAGGAGGATCCAGGGAACTACAGGCCGGTCAGCCTCACCTCCATCCCAGGAAAGATGATGGAGCAACTCATTCTGGAGGTCATCATCAAACAAGTGGAAGAAAAGAAGGTTATCAGTAGTTAACATGGATTCACCAAAGGGAAATCATGCTTGACCAATCTGATAGCTTTCTATGATGGCATGACTGGCTGGGTAGATGAGGGGAGAGCAGTGAATGTTGTCTACCTAGACTTCAGCAAGGCTTTTGACACTGTCTCCCATAATATCCTCCTAGGGAAGCTCAGGAAGTGTGGGCTGGATGAGTGCTCGGTGAGGTGGATTGAGAACTGGCTGAATGGCAGAGCTCAGAGGGTTGTCATCAGCGGCACAGAGTCTAGTTAGAGGCCTGTAACTAGTGGGGTTCCCCAGGGGTCAGTACTGGACCCAGTCTTGTTCCACTTCTTCATCAATGACCTGGATGAAGGGACACAGTGTACCCTCAGCACGTTTGCTGATGGCACAAAACTGGGAGGAGTGGTGGATACACCAGCAGGCTGTGCTGCCATTCAGCGTGACCTGGACAGGCTGGAGAGTTGGGCAGAGAGGAACCTGATGAAATTCAACAAGGGCAAGTGCAGGGTCCTGCACCTGGGGAGGAACAACCCCAGGCACCAGTACAGGCTTGAGGCAGACCTGCTGGAGAGCAGGTCTGTGGAGAGGGACCTGGGAGTCCTGGTGGATGACAGGTTAACCACGAGCCAGCAGTGTGCCCTGGCTGCCAAGAAGGCCAATGGCATCCTGGGGTGCATTAAGAGGAGTGTGGCCAGAAGGTCGAGGGAGGTTCTTCTCCCCCTCTACTCTGCCCTAGTGAGGCCCCATATGGAGTGCTGCGTCCAGTTCTGGGCTCCCCAGTTCAAGAAAGATGAGGAACTACTGGAGAGAGCCCAGCAGAGAGCTACAATGATAAGAGGACTGGAGCATCTCTCCTATGAGGAAAGGCTGAGGGAGCTGGGCTTCTTTAGCCTGAAGAAGAGAAGGCTGAGAGGGGACCTTATAAATGCTTATAAATATCTTCAAGGATGAGTGTCAGGAGGGCGGGGCCAGACTCTTTTCAGTGGTGTCCAGCGACAGGACATGGGGCAATGGGCACAAACTGAAGCACAGGAAGTTCCAGCTGAACACGAGGAAGAACTTCTTCCCTCTGAGGGTGACGGAGCACTGGAACAGGCTGCCCAGGGAGGTTGTGGAGTCTCCTTCTCTGGAG
>Ga0065711_1040437_pt1 | contig 16961 bp, 10 predicted proteins | sample Hoacrofraction12_FD_59098 | JGI IMG/M metagenome (GOLD analysis project Ga0065711, IMG submission 59098) | Hoatzin crop microbial communities from Cojedes, Venezuela - Epithelial fraction 12 v2 (version 2) | ecosystem: Host-associated > Birds > Digestive system > Esophagus > Crop | place... | reverse complement strand
GAACGTACCGAGTCTGACCAGTCACAAAACGGAGATCAAGTAGCCTCTAGGTCTGGACCTGTGCTTGTACTGTTCATCTGTCCCCGAAAGCCTGGCCCGCTGGCAGGTATGATACACAGCATCTGGCTCCTGCTTCTGCTACGTCGGGTTGTTGTCACCAGAGTCATCGGGGTGGAAGGGTCAGATGCTGGACCTTCCTCACAAGGTGCCTCGGAGAAAAGAACCCACCACGGCCGCTGCTGCTGCTGGAAGTCCTAGGTCACACCCATCTCTTTGCAAGGGCCTGGATAAGCTCGAAATGGATTCTCCAACCTGCAAGTTGAAATGAAAGACAACAGCAAACCCCCCTGGAGCCAGCAGGAAACTGTTCTACTAAAAGAAGCCAAAATGCATCCCACCCAGCAGCGTGAAAATCCAGCCCTCTTACAGTGGGGATAGGCACAGGGAATGTAGTAGGTGCCCTTCCTCTGCAAACAAGCTGTTTTTACAAGAATGACTCAACGAGGCGTCGAGGAGACAGGTCCCCAGGGAGGCACCGGCCCTGGCAGCTGATCCACCCTTGAGCAGAAAACCAGTCATCTCGAAGTCGGTTTGGGTCAGGGGACAAAACTCACCTCGAACAAGCAGAGGTCAGGGCCAAAGAGCCCCCTCCAGCCCGGCTCTGTGTCCCTCCGGCAGGCTCCCCGACCCTCTCCAGCGAGTGGGAAACACAGTCCGGAGGGCAGCCTCGGGGAAAGCTCGGAAGAGACGGCAGCAGCGGGCTGTTTGCCCTGGGCAGACCGCTGCACCTTTTTCTGTCTTTTTTTCCACCAGCGGAAAGGGAGCGCGTACCCACTCAGCGAAGCACTGCGGGGAAAGCGCTTGGATGGTTGCTAGTAGGAGGCACAGGGTAATCGTCTCAAACCTGCAGATGAGGGAAATTCTTTGCAAGTTTTCAGCGAGATCTAAAATGCCACATCAATATGCACACTGAAGAAAAAAAAAAAATCATTCATGGCAGAATTTAGATACTTTTAAAATTTCACCTGAAAGGAGCCCTACGGGATACACATTCCCCTTGAATGACTGTGTGTAGATCTGAACGGGGGAGATTATTAAGGCTTTTTTTTCTTTCTAAAACTCCACTGCACTTTCAGGAGGACACCTATTTTTAAACATCCTCTAGATTTACGCTCGAAACCCCTACGCTCAGAAGCTGGTGTTCTGTAATGGCTCGCAGGTATTTTATGTATAAATATATACACATACACACATTAGGCTCTCGAGAAACCATGATACTTTAGGTACTTTTAAATTATTCATTGTTAAGCACCCCATGATAAGTCTCTAGTTGAACAGTATGTGGTTTTTCTAGATTTCTTGGTATATATTGAATGTGAAGCACTGCAGTAAATTTAACTATGCTGAGCATTAAACATGAACATTTTATATTGTACATTACACCTGACACACAACTGAGAATCTTTATTATTAAGGCTTCAGGGAATTTTTGAGGGAACTTCTGAAGTTCTGAAAAGGAAAAACAAGACTGAGCGCTATTTCTCTACAGAAGTTGAGATTTTCTCAGATAAGGGAAATTCCATAAGCAGTCTGTATTGAATTAACATGAAGATTTCACCAAGAGAACCACTGTCTGTTAGCTTCTGCTCCGAGGTTCCTCGTTTGGCACTGTCAGATGAAAGCCGGAGGTTCTTGCCTTACCTGGCACAAGCCGGTGCTCAGAGCGTTTCCAGGGCTTGCCGCTCCTGCAGCAGGGCCGGAGAGATAGGGCAGCAACCGCCGCTGCGAGGGGAGGTCATTTTCCCACTTTTCTCCAACCGTAACTGTCACCCCAGATACTCGCAGCCCTCCCTTGTCAGCAAGGGCCAGGCGCTTTCCTGGAGGCATGCGAAGATGACAGCAGGGACCTGGCCTCAAGCCGCTCCCCCCAGCCTGCTCCTCCGAGCAAGGAGCTGGTCCTGGTTGCGACATTTTGCATGATGGTGTCCTGTATCTCCCCTCATAAGATGTTGCTTTTATGGTGTCCCATAAGTTGAATCGGTTCATTTTGATTTGGAGAAACTGGCATTATATAATGGAAATATGTTCCACTGAAGAATTTTGGCCCAACCTTACTTTTCACTTACATATATATGCTGCAGCTCTGTGTGGTGATCACTGGTATGGACCCCTGCAGCCAGGGAAAGGTCCAAACTGGTCCAGCTTCAGGTTAATCAGCTGATATAGGGCACAAGTCACTGACAGAGCTTCACCTTTTCTCCAAGCAATATTAACCAGACATTTCAAAGAACTACATGCTCACCGATGCCATATCTAGTTATTTACACCATGTTTGTCTTAATGACATCAGAGCATCCCAGACAACAATACCTGTGTTTGAGGTGCTACGCTAAAAACTGTTTTGGTGACTCTTTGTCGTTGGAAAGCTAAAAACTGTTTTGGTGACTCTTTGTCTTGGAAGAGCCCCAGCCTCGGTGGTGCTCCCCCAGGAGACCTTTCCCAACAACAGCTCCTCCAGGCAGGGGAAGCAATCCTCCCATTACCCCAAGCCACCACCACAGCCTGACATCAGCCTGCTTTCCCTCCCAGCACACGAGGCCTCACGTGTCTGGTCACAGGACAAGAGGCCAGACAAGAGACCTGCCGCTGAGGAGAGAACCTTCTGACAGAGTCCCTCTGAGGTGTCCTTCTGTACTGCAGACTCTGGCAGGACCAGTGCTGTGCCCACGCCACATACATGAGCAGCGTCCTCTCTGCAGAGAAACACGGCGAACCCAAGAGCAAGAGAGTCATCCTCAGCGCTTTGCAGGCTGGCCGCACTCCCTGCCCAGCCAAACCCTCCGTGATGGCACAATAAAGTCTAAGGAGAAAGACAAGAAAGACATTAAACCCAGACTGGTTAAACCAGTGCTGCCTTTTTCTCCAAAAGGCAGCCCCAGTGGCTGGCATACACTGTGCCGGCGCTGCTGCTGACCTGCGCTGAGCATTATGAGGAGCAGGCTGGACCACCACGCATCTACCAGGGCTTTGTGGGACGTGACATTAAGCCCTTCTGGGAGGGAGATAATTGCCACACAGAATTATGAGACCTGGGATGGAGGATTTGGGAGAAAGTAGAGACTCACCTGCAGTGCGGGATACGATACCATTGGAGTTACATTAAAGAGCTGAGCCAGCTCGTGCTCCCTTCCCTCCTCCCTGAGATGGAGCTCACCCAAGGCCCTGAGCAGTCTTGTGTCCAAACACAAGGCAAGTTTGAGCTTGGGCCGGTGCTCTGAAGTTACTGTAGATGTAGCCATGAAAAGCAAGTCTCAGAGCTTTTGACTTTCCACTGAAAGCTGCTTCTGTGTTTTCAGAAACAACTACTTCTCAGTAGGTTAGCAGGCTCTATACTTTTACAGCCCTTTTACTCCCTTGCACCCATGTATTTTTACTCCTAACTGAGCTAGACAGTTTTCTAGCCATCTCTGAACTTTTTCATGGGGTTACTCATATTTTCCACTGCATCTCCCCTTTACCTCAGCTTGCCAGTTCGCTCTGATCTTTTTTTCTCAGTAGCTCTAGGTTCTGAACTGTTCATCTAAATATGGTGCGATTTGCCAGTGTTTTTTGCTAAGCCTTTAATTTTATCTGTTAAAGAAACAGAAGACACAGGTGCACTTAACACAAGTGCACCTTGCCAAGATACTTTCAGTCATATGCTTTTTCTTTAGATTTGACCGTAAAGGTTTTAACACACCCGAATGATTAAAAAGCATTTTATCTTGTGCCTTCTTCCTCAATTTTTTGCCGTTCAACAGCACTCCAGTATTATGTTTGCCACAGATATGCATGGGAGAGGTCTTTTAAGTATCACATTCTGAGCACATGAAGTTAGCTCAGCATCTCAAAGATTGCAGGGTTAAAAGGAAATAATCAAAACATTACTGTTTTCTCCAGAAATGTTTTCCCTTGCCTCCTTCCCAGTACAAGTGTGAATATAAGAAATTCACAAAGAGGAAAAAAAATCCACATTCTATTGAAAAAATATCAAGTTAAAATTTCTTTGATTACTTGGAGGTTTACTTTCCCAGACTTATTGTGGATCATTAGGCACAGATCAACAGCACAGCTTCGAGTTCCTTTAGCCTTGTTCCCCTGACCAAGAAGTGACATTCAAACAATATACAGAGTATTTGCAGTGGTGCATCACAAGCCAGACATATAGCACCTTTTGGAAGCTGTGCTGTTTCTGTTGTATGAAGACGTTCAGTCCTCCTGAAATACAAGTGGCTACAACAATAACTAAGTGTATGGGTTTGCTTTGAATAATCTTGGTGCCTTTCTGTTAATAATCCTGCTACATAATTTCCCTATTTGTAGGGTCTCCTGAAAAATCATTTCCTCTAGCTATGGACAGTGATTTTGTTCAATCTTTTTAAGCTAAGGCTAAGAACTATTGGAACCTGATACTGAGGAGCATAGAAAATTTTCAAAACACACTTTATGAAATGAATGCAAGTTGAAAACATAGCATTTGCAGTCTTGCCGCTGTCCCAAAATTTCACAAGGCCGACACTGTTAAAGCCGTGGATCTCATTTTCCAAAATCCTATCACAGCAGCACGACTGCCTCCCATACCCATTTTCACACATTTATAAACAAGACAGAGGAAAACTAGGTATAGGAGAGCAACAGCAATAGAAGAAGAGACCTGGTTCAAGGCTGGCTTCTCACAGCAGTAAGGAGAGAAATATTTTGGGTCTGGTTTTTCATGGATTGGCAGAAGGCTGCTAGACAGCCAGGAGAGCCGACATCCAGCCCCGCTTCACACCTAGCTGGGCTGTTGCTCAAGGCTGGCTTGACAGCCTCTGCTCCGGCTTCTTCAGGTCCAGCTGCACATTGCACCCCTTCCAGAAAGCTGTGCCATGGGCTCGTCACATCCCAGTTGAAGCCCCTTTTTAGCAAGAAGGGATAAAACATTTCACAGCTGATTATATCTTCTGTTTAAACACCGTAATGTCTTGAAAGGCAACATCAAAATGTGATCTAGGGTGCAACAGCAGGCCTCGAAGCTCTTGGTCTGTTGGCTTAGGAAGCGGTACGACAAAAAAAGCACGCTTTATTTCCTGCAGAGGTGAATCATTCCCCAGCCCTGTCTTTACAGCAAGTGTTAAGGCCTTTTTTACGTCACAAAAATATGACATATATCTTATTTTGATCAAATAATAACTGTGGAACGACTGTGGAACAGTCATACTGACGAATTAAACATGCGTACGTTTGCAGAGAGGAGACTCTGACGCTGGTGCACAATTAAGCTTGCAGATAAGCTTATGGCAACACACGGAAAAGCAGAGGTTAAGACACTGGATCCTCCACTGGCTTAAATTGGCATGGTTCCTCTGAGATATGTAAATTATATTATTGCCATAGAAATCCTACAGGAGAAGTGGCTTGCCAGCCTGTAAAACCCCAAACATGGCATGCATTCGCTTCTTAAGAATGTGGAGTTTGTCAGGGGTGACATAAGTCCAGGTCAATACTTGACCAGAAAAAATCCAGCATGGAGGCTGGGCCTGCTGAGATAAAGAGACCCGGCCACATGAGGCAGATGCTGGGCACAGATAGAAGAAGAGCTTGCAAAGAACAGCTCAGCTCCCTGAAGGCTTCGGGCACCAGACAGCAGAGAGGGGGAAGAGTATGGAGCACAGCTGTAAATCCCTCTCTAGAGAGCTATTTCCCTTGTGAAGTAATTTTTCCTATGCTTGTCTTCAGGAAAGAATTTGCATGTCTCTGAAGTCCCATGAGTACCCCCTCAGAAAGCCAGAGCACATGCTTAAGGGCTTCTTGTATCAGGTTTTACAGACATCATTCAAGCACGTGAATTATCCCCTTGGCTTAGTGGGACCACTCACGCCTAGAGTCCCTGCTGATCTTACTGTAGCCTCTGCAGCAAACTTCAAATGGAAAAAGAAAGTGAATGTTACTGAATCAAAAGAGTTCACAGAGAACTGAAACGTAACTGAACCCCTCCTCCCCCCATCTAAGGTTCCATCTCGTGTATCTGATCCTGTGAACAACTTGCACAACGAGGCACCGAGATCAGTGGGGCTAACAAACCACAGGCTGTGCTTTTTGTTGAGTCAGAGGCGTTGACTTCAAGAACTCGGAGCCAGTTCTGCCATGCTCTACCACACATGACCTTATTATCAAAACAGTAGTGCCATTCTGGTGTAATGCCTTCTCTGGTAAAAAACACAACTGTGCATTACTTTTGTTGTCTGTTAAATAGAAATACACAAAGCTGTAAAAACCCTTCTAATTATGTATAAAACCCAATCACATTAAAACAAAGCTGATGCCAAGAACATTTTAATCACACAAACCAAGAGATGCAGAAACACTTCACTCCATTGCTACGGGCTGTAGAATGAAGTAAGCAGAATAATTTCAGTCTGGTTTATGGAGGCCAGACTCATGGTACCCACCCTTTGCATGTCCCCTTTTTCCTGTAAGCTGCCTATAAGCTTTTTTTATTTTTTAATACCCTTTCCACTTCCACAGAGTTTTTAATTACTCCTTCATTCCCTACTCCCATTCTCATGGCCCTTCTCGCTCTTGTGTGTTTTATCTCTTTATCCAGTTCTTCTCCACACTACATCTCTCCCAACTTGAAAGCACCTTTTCCCTACCCAGGTTGCATGAGGAGACATTATGTGTTCTGCCTTATTTTCCCCAGTCTGGATGCATCTTTTGAGATGTTGCAGGTTAGGAGAGGAAGGACTGAAGCTTCTTTCACTCATTTCTCTATCATTCTCCTTCTCGGCTGACCATTTGGTGTATGCCTCCCGAGCAGATCCCGACAGGAGCACAGAGAGGACATGGAGGTGCAAACAACTGTTCCTTGTTTTAAAATCTGGAACCTGCTGCCCAGTGCTGTTACTACTGAGACTGAAAACATTCCTTGATATTGGGAGTTGACTGGATGCAGTGACAAAAAGTGATCAAAAGCTGAATCTGGAAGCCTACTGCAGAAATACCATCAACTGCAAAGCCTCAGTCCCCTTGACCTATAAAATGCAAGTTCATTGGTCTGATAAGAAACAGCGAGTATGACCTAATCGCTGAGCTCTCGAAACACTCACATGAACCGTATCAGTGCACATTTCTTACCTAGACCAGCAATGCTTCGCAGGCTCGAGCCAGTGAGGTGAAACATCGAACAGAGAATTATCTTTATTTGCGGGCAAAGTTCTCTAGCCAAATCTGAACCACAGATCTTCACATCGGAAAATAAAAGCGTTATCTAGATTTTCTCCTGTGTTGGAGATAATACAGCAATGCTGCCAGAGACTTCTGTTCCTTACCTTTGCCTTCTGTTGCTACTTTCCTGGCTCAAGGAGAAGAAGAGCCAGTTAGAGACAGCTCCTTCTCCGTCAGGCAAAAAGGTGACTTCAGTTAGAGTGCTTCCGTGAGTGGACAGGAGTCACCATCTTCTGTAACTTTGGTAGCAATGGCCACAGTAGCTCACCTCTGGACACTCACTCACATACATGCTTGAAGAAAGAGTCAGAAAGCAGGTGTTTTTCTCCAAGATATGGCAAGCCAGGAGCCAAGGTGACCCCATGGCCTGCCCCATGGCCCCAAGTAAGCCAAGAAGGACAGGTCCAGAGATGGCAGCCAGGTCCAGCCCATAAGGCAAAAGCGTGTTGATAGGGCAGGTCCAAGATCAAGCCAGGAAGCCAGTTCACAGGTCAGGTTCAGTGATGTCTAGGTAGGGCCAAGGCAACAAGACAGAGCCAGGTTCAGGCTGGGAAACCAGTCCATGTGTCGAGCTCCAGAAAAAAGGGCTCTACAGACAGCCATAGCCAGACTGAGCTGGAGATCAGCATTGCTCTGAACAACTCAGGCAAGAGCTGATGGTCTCCAGCTAAACTTCAAAGCCTTGCTGGGCTCTTTTAAGGTGGGTGGAGGTCCCAGGTGGGGCTGGTCAGGGCCATTAAGGACTGTTAGTGCTCTCAGGGACCCGAGAGAGAATGAGCAAAGGGAACTGCAAAACATACTTGTGTATATATAATACATACATGTAATATATGTATAGCATATACATGTCACTATGTTAATATTCTGTTTCTTAATTCCACTCTCTTCATTTACAAGCACTTGACTTCAGATTTTAGATCCTCTAAGGCTTGGAATAGTCCTTAACTCTAAAAGTGTATCTGATGCCACATAGCAAGCAAAAGATTAAAAATTCAAAGAAAGCCACAGCTGCAATAAGGGGATTGCAAGTACTTTTAAACAAAAACTCCAAGCTGCAAATAATATGGCCTGCATTCAAATTTACATCCAGTCTACTTCAAGATGTCTTCAAGGATGTTTTAGTTTGGCTGGCTACAAATCATTATATATCTGGAAAGTATTCTTTTGCATTTCTTACATCCTTCCTACATGCTTTCTTTTAATTTGCGTTACTACTTCCTACTCCCACTACTACCTGTTATGTTCACTTTTTGGACTATTTTTGCCAAATTGATTCTCCCTTTGATTTTTCCAGTCCACAACAATAGCCTTTCCAAGCTGCTCTCTGTTATTTGTGGTCTTTGGTGGCACCTGTAGTCCTTCCTAAGTTAAAAATCAACTGAAAAATAAGTTCAAGTGCTGTTTGCCTTTTCTCCACTTGTACTAGTGAGCATCTGGCACCAGGCTGGACCCCACACTGAATCCTGAAATAGCCTGAAATTTGAGAAAAATTTCCATTCCCAGGACTCGCCCTTGCCGTCGGTCGGGTCGTTACAAGCAGTGTACAGGCAGACATGCACACGCACAGGATCAGGCTTGCAACTGTTGGGTTTCCTGGGACAAGGTTGTATTCTAATTATCCTGCAGTAAGGCTTTTCAGAGCTGCTGAAAAATAGTGTATTAAATATAAAACAATTATTCTTACAAGTAACTTCCTTTACGTCTCAGCTTAATTTGGTTTTCTCTGTATTTACAGTCTGGATTTGTGCCATAATTATTCCTGGCCAAATCATCTGAAACAGTTTTTAAAACATTTAATTTTGCAAATATTCTCATACACATGCAAATCCTTTAATAGAATTCAGATATTACATTTATGCTCCCCTTTTCATTGCAAATTTGTGTGATTAGTTTTTAATTTAGTTTACATTGGAATTTTTTAATATTTAAGATCATGTCCATGCCCTAGCATCACCTCCAATAGTGCAGGTTGAAGTCAGCTGGATTTCAGTTTTGTGGAAAAATGTCTTCTACTAGCTCTACTTTTTCAGCTGTGATTGAGCGCATCAGTGTCCCACATGGAGTTCGCTGTTCCTGCTCTGCAGGCAAAAGGGGTTGCGTCTCTCTAAGCTGCTTCACTGCATGTAGGCTAGTTCAGACTACCTTTTTTGGCAGTTTAAGTCAACTGAGCTAATTCTGTAAAGAAGCAAATGGTGTATGTAAACATATTTCTACCTGCTGGCTGATTGGTGGGAACGGTGACCTCTGGAACAGGAACAGTAACCAATATGTTGGGGTGGCAATATCTTCATCCAGCAGAGATAGTCGCAAAGTAAACACACACCTATGACCTGACTCAGCTAAAACCTGGAAAGCAAGAATGTTGCAAAAGCTGCATTAAGTCTTGAAAAGAGAGATGGGGGTAGCAAAGAAGAGCGGTGCACAGTACTTCATGGGAATGTTGTGGGACACTGTGAGCAATCGAACAGGGCAGTTCCCTCTGGGTTGTTCTGGAAAACGCAGGTGTGGAGCCAGAATACAGCAAACCCTCCCAGATTGCACAGATGACTCAACAGAACTTCAAAACCATCTATACGGAGGAGTTATTCAAGGGTGATTCATGACCACTGGCGGGAGGGGATTATCCAGGGAGAGGACAAGGGCAGTTTCATTTTCTGGAACAGCTTCAGAGAAAAATGAATCGGATTCAGACTGAGTTCTGGCCACCATGAGTGGCCATGATGCTCTGATCTGTAGAGACTGGCGGCTGCATAGCGTGCCTTAATGGAGGAGGTCTGAATTACTTTAGAAACTACAGAGCAGCCCATAGCTCTTACACCAACAATTTCGCGTAGGAAAGAGGTCTAGGGAGGGAGTGCAGCTAAGCATGTCGAGGAGCACTCTCACATGCTGGAGAGATGCAGCGAGTGCTCCTCTTCACACTGCATGAGCATGGTCACATCAGGAGAGAAGCCTCACATCTGAGAAACTAAAACTGAGGAGAGTGAAAAAAGAAAACCAAGCTTGACAGAAAGAGCACCGTACATGCACGTTTGTGTCCAGGCAGCTTCTCACACCCTTTTCCATCTCCATAGCTATGGAGGGGCTGCCAGGATCCAGACTTCAATAAAAGGCATCTGTTTCTGAAGTGAAAACCAGCACTTAGTTGCTAGCAGCACACAGTATTTCTACACATCAGTGCGGAGCAGGAAATGAAAAACGCCTTTTCTAACTATGTTATAATGGCAATTTTAGGTAGATGGAACATTAGCTGCCGATGCCAAGCTGGAAGCTATCCACCCCGTTGGCTTTTCAGCAGCAGCTTTGTTCTTTGGAAGCTTTTCACAGGCTGACAATGCTTCAGAAGAGTCTACTTTTTTCTGGGATTACGAAAATCAGTCACACCACTTGTACATAGCACGAATGGTTACCGTGTGGATAGCCCCTTCAACCAACTGACATTTATTTCAGGTTATCACATCCAGCATGCCACAGGATGCTTTCTCCAGCTTTATGGTACCGTTTATCAGGAGACTATTTCCATTTTTATACTCTTCTTTTCTCTTCCAAAAAAGAATACATTGTTTTTCTCCCAGCAGGCAAGAGCATTTCCCTCAGGGAAGGTTTAGGTGCTGGTAGTGTCCCAGGACCTCTTGGTCTTGTAAGCCATTTCAAGGCCCACACACCACACCCATGTCATTGTAGTGTTGCACTTCTTGTCTTTTAAACTTGCATAAAATGGATCTTGAGCTGTAACTACCTTTCAAGCCTTCTTTCAGTGCAGAAAAGCCATACCAGTTGGTGGAAATGATAGTTCTGCCAATGTTAAACCTCCTTTCAGCTGGTTAAACCTTCTCAATCAAACCAGAAGCATTTTATACATGAATACCACTCAAGGAACACCACAGTAGAGGGGCAGGTTTCCCAGCTCAGCCCACGTATCTGCATCACAGCCTTTTGGAATAGCAGAGACAATCTAAAATGTCCTGAAAGCCATCCAGCTTCAGTCTGGATTCAGTTGCCTAACTCGCTATCACAAAGTTAGCAAAGCACCTTATATATCCTTATATCTTCTCTGAGGATGGCATAAGGATTAAGACTAGAACATCCCCACCGCCAGTTGATGGTTGGTTGCTGCACTCAGCCTATTTGCTTCTCCTTTCAAAATGTTCTTGGGGCCACCAGCAGTTGGGACAAAGCAAAGAAGCTTCCAGACTCCAGTTTAAATTAAGAAGTTGCTTTTGTCCACTGCTGGCCCAAGGTGCAGAGTGTGAGTATGGCTTAAAAAACCCACACCTCCCTTTTCCACTTCCACCTCCAAATTATGCCCTGTATCTGCTGCAGAGACTCGGGACACACTACTTAGCAGCTCCATGGTGAATCAGACATGTTACACAATGATTTGATTAAAGGAAGCATTCCTCTTCAGCTGAGACACAGTTATGTCATGGATCTGCACAGAAAGCTTTCCAAACTATCATTCATCCAACAGTCCAGAGCAGCTGTTAATATTTAAGGAGCACCAGAAGTTACTAAGTGTCTTTAAAATACCTACAGGATTTAAATGTTCCCTGTGAGGTCCACTTGGTAGGCTCATAGTGATTTTGGCCATACTGTAGGATTGATTCATCTGCCCCTTGAGTATTTCCTAGTGCCCAGCAAAGAAATGGTAGCAAAAAGATGCATATTTCAGTGGGAAGTCATACCTATGCATGATACAAATATATTTTATGTCACCTGTCTCTCTGTGTGTACTTCCACATGAAAACATGCTCAGAAAACACTATTCAGACTGTAAAGTTCACCATTCAGTAGTTAGGAAATGCTACAAGAAAGGTTACCTTGCAGCATGACTTTACTCCCGTGTAGCACATATTGGAGACCAACGTCACGCTCCTTTGCTCTGGGTGAAGGCCACCCCATGCACTGCGTGCTGCTGAGGGTGGGACTCCAAAGGAGCAGGGTCAGACATGTTTTAGTCACAGCTCATCCCAAGTAAGAGTCTGCTGCCCTGGCCCTACCACCAGCTATTCATCACCCCTTCTCTGCCAGGGATATAATCACACTTTCTGATCTGCCAGCACAGCTCCATCTGTAGACATTTCCTAACTCAAATCCTCTCAGATGATCTGTTTTTTGGGGGGAGGAGTAGGGTGTATACGATTTTACAGGGCAGGCAAAACAATGCCCCCATTAAGCCAGATCATTTTCGCAAAACTGAGAAGATGGAGATGTGCTATTCTGCCAGCAGATCTGAGGGGACAGCAACCCATGAGACAGGATCTGCTGCAGCCAGAACATTGTGTGTGCTTGCACCATTAATGAGCTCCTGTTCAATATCTCTTTTTCACCATATTGCTCAAGGCATGGTACCAAAGCCTTAGTAATGGTGCCATTCAACCCTGTGGTGGAGACAGAATTACTAATATCTATAACACCCACCACTGTAGTATCACAAATACCCATTTGTTCATTAATTTTAAATGCCTACTTTGATTTTTTTTTCAGAAGCTTTAGCATTATACAGCACTTTACTTGATCGGGGAATAACTTACATTGACTTTTGTTGCAAACTTAAGTGTCTGCCTGAAATTTGGAATGAAGAATATAAGAAACACACTTTCCTAAATAAGCTGTCAAACTGTCAAAACTTAATTAACATCATATAGGAATTAGAGCAGAACCAAGGATAGATTTTTATTTTCCAGGGCAAGATACAGCTCTGACAATCTCTAGTCTCCTTCCTTCACCTCAGGCAATACACTTTTGCCAATTTCTCTGTCGAAAAAGCAGGGGACCCTGTAAACCCTGGACTTGTCCCAGAGCAGATCCATCTTGCACCTTCCGCAAAGAAGAGTCTTGAGGGAAAAAGTATGTATGATGATGCAGTTAAAGGTGTAAGTCTCATGGCTGAGAGGATTTTGCAACCTTAATTCCAGCATTGTCCAGTGACTAAGGACTTGATTTTTTTAAATGTTAATAAAGGAAAAAAAACAAAATTACATGACCGTTACTTACTAGGTTTATAAATGCACATTCAAAGCCCAGAAATGTGCTTCTGTTGTCTCCCAGTATCCCAGCACACAGGAACCTGTATAATGGTCTTGAAGACATCTGCCACATGAGCTAAAGGACAACTTCCACCGGTGCTTCACCGCTGCCCTGTATATCTGACAGGATTTCTCTCTGTGTGCAGGTTTGTGCACTTGTGTGTATATGTGAGACATACACGCACACACACATACACACTTTGCCAGTGGGTTTCAGTGCTATTTGCTGACAATGGAAAGCATGAACCAAAGAAATACGTGCTACAATAGGTACACGCTTTTCTGCTTTTCCTTCCCAAGCTTGATTGACTCTGTGCCACCCCACTACAATGTTCCTGTTTTGACTTGTCACTGTTGGTGTACTCCTCAGCCCTATCCATTTCTCCTTGCCTTTCAAATCCCTTCCTTCCTTGCCCATCTACACTTTCCCCTCACTGAGTCTCTTCCTCCCCTCAGTCGTCCTTCTTCACCAGCATCCCCTTACTGTACAGTCTCCCTGCCCCAGATGAATTCTCTGCCTTCTCCCTCCTTGCCCAGACAGTCCCAGGTCTGCCACAAAGCTCTCCTCCTACAGAGTCTCTCCAACCCACCAGAGGTCCTCTGTAGACCCTTCATCCAGCTCCTGTCTTCTGCCTTGTCTCATCCTAACTCCTTTTCCCTGTTCCACTGCCAGAGCGATTTTCCAGTCAGTCTCACACTGGTGAACCAGTTCTGACTCCCCTCTCCCAGTTCCCATCTTTGTCCTACTTTCCCATTAGGCTCCATCTCCTTATTAAGCTTCACCTGTCTCAGTCATCACTTAAAACCTGGCTCCCAGTCTCCTCTTCCACAACTTCTCTCTCCAAACTGCTTGGCTCCTAGCATGTGGATGGATTACCAGTGATGGAAAGGGGGGGGAGGCTGTGAAGATTTTGTTAATTAGTTCTGTCAAAAAAGCCTGCAGCAGGAACTACAGAAGCAGTCTAGTTTTGTCCCTTTCATCCAGGTCTGAGTGGGAGCTGTTGTTGGCTCTCTCCGTCCATTAAAATAGACATCTTAACCTGATCTCAGACACCTTAAGTTCCTTAGCATGTCTGCTGCACAAATAAAATTCTCTTGCTTGCTTACAACCTGAGATACAGTGTTGAGCTCTGGTCCTCAGGGAATGGCAGGCCAGACCTTTGGGTCAGAGACCTGGCACTTACACCACTCTAAAAATAGCCAGGACTATCTTTATTCTTCTAATACATCAGTATGATACCTGTATTGAGTATCACTTATCTGCCCGTACTTATATTAGACATAGAACAATCTGCTACAAAGGAAGTACAATCTAATTAGACCAAAAAAACCCTACAAACTCCAAGCACAAATGGAAGTGCAATTGCCTTTGCATAAGTTACTACTGTTTGACTTACTCAGTGAATGCTAATAGCTTGCTCTGCAAGGTCATTTACACAATGCCCTGAAAATTCTCTAAGGTTCCCTCCTGAGCAAAAGCCGAGAACCTGGAAGAACGCAGTAATGAGCTCCCACCTGACCCAAAGAGCTCTCCCACACTTGCTTACTTTGTGATGGAAAAAATGTGACACGGGTGCTCTGCATTTACCTTCCCTTTCACCACTGCTGTTGAGCTAGGGGAACAATTCAGACAGCTTGGGACTTCCCAGCCAGGGAGGTATGTCCACATGGAAGGTGAGGCTCAGCAGAGTGCAGGGGCCAAGTGAATAAGCTCTGCTGGGGTCTGTTGTCCTGTTCTTGGAGCTGACATTAAGAGAAAGCAGCAGGAGCACGGGGAGCTGGGACACAGGAGAGAAAGTAGCAGCAAAGGCTCTGGCTGGTGGAAAGCTGAAATGGGAACCTGTGGGCAAAGGTGGAAGTTCTCTCCTGGGGACAAGGGCCCGGAGGAAAAGTGCTAAGAGACTAGCTCCAAAAACGTTGGTAACCACTGGCTTAGAGACGCTGGCAGCTTGCAGTAATTAATGTATTCCATTACCTCATGGTTTTATGCTTTAGATGCAGATTAATGGCATTCATTCAAAGAGACAATGACATCATCTGCATAAAATCCTTTCCAGTGTCATACAGTATTCTCTGCCTCTCTGATTATTGCTGGCCTACTGGGTTAGTGATGGCGTTTCAAATTTTATTTTCCAATTTAAAAAAAATAAGTCCTTCAACCCTCCATTTGAGCCTGTCTTGCAAGAATTACCTTAATGGAAGAAGGGACTTTGCATCCAAATCTTTCTTTCTGTCACCTCCACCTGCTCCTCATGTCTCCTCACTGTGTTACTTCCATGCATCTATACACTCCTCCTCAAACCTGCTTCAGCAAAGACTCCATTGTGGCTAATTGGGGTGATGATTAGCCATGGCAGCGAGGTAGGCTTACACAGTTGCTGCTGAGGTGGTGTAGCATGAGCATGGAGCCTTGACAATGCTGTTATGTCTTGTAAGTCTCTCTTCCACTAGACACCATGATTTCATTATCTCCTAGAGCTTAATGTCTTCAGCAACTACGTGCCCTTCTCATTCCTACAGCAAACCGTCTGCAAAGGTCTTGTGTGTCTTAAGCCTTCATCTTGACAAGAGTCATCTGGGGGCAGGTTGCATGCTTGTGGGACTTTTTTTTGAGGAAAAACAGTCATCAGACTTCTACGCACCATTCTGCATAGGCAGTGCAATCTAGCCCTGCATTTTGTTGATGCCATCAGCTTCTTAAACATAAATAAACTCCAAAGATAATAGGGAAAAAGAAATAAGACAGAAATAAGTAAGAAATATTCCTTTGGATGGTAAGAGTCTCTCATATACTCAGGTACAATCCGACATCAAAGTACTGCTTGAATTTTGGAGAAGTATGGTCTTTTCTCAGCTTTTTCACAAAGCTGATATTAAACACCAATTGGGTTCACATGCATGTGACAGGAGGAGAATATACCCAAGGATATATATTAAAAGTGAATGAGTGAAACAAATTCTAAAGATTTTATTGCTTTATTTGTCTTTTCATTTTTCAATCCATTTCTAATCTGAAACATGCAATTAAGAACATGTTGTGCTATCTGAAACAATAGGCAGGGTTTACATATAGCTGTCAATTATCACAGAAGGTGCTGGGAAACATTCTGTAAAGCTCTGTCTGCGCTATGCAAAAAGAAAATCACAGCTGCAGCTAAGCAGCAACATAATAATAATTACCCTGAAATCATCTGCTTGAATTTTCAAATGAATTCACCACGAGCAGGCTTAGGCTCAAATAGCGTTCCTTTTCTTGGCAGCTTTCTATCAGTTCAATAGCACAGGCTCTTGCAGAAAGGATACTTACAGGACCTTAGAGCTGGGGAGGTTTTCTGGGTGTCTGATATTTATTCCCTGCAGTGGCTGTTAGACAGACTGTATCTGAGTCTGAATAAATAATAAAATCTGTCTTTGAAAAAAAGAGGGTAGATAACTCTTTCTATTATTTCCCCTAAAAAGATACTGTCCATTTAGAAATAACATCATTTCCAGCTTGCACTTTTATTAGTTAACATTGTCCTTTAGTGTCAATGATCTTTCTACTGTTTACCCAGTATTTATACACCACTCCCATAACCTCTTGTAGCCTAGGTTTTGACAAGGTAAACAAGCTAATCTCTTCTGGTCTTCTCCCATAGAAGATTTCTAGATGGTCAAACAGAAAAAAAAAAAAAAAAAAAAAAAAAA
>Ga0065711_1040436_pt1 | contig 16961 bp, 13 predicted proteins | sample Hoacrofraction12_FD_59098 | JGI IMG/M metagenome (GOLD analysis project Ga0065711, IMG submission 59098) | Hoatzin crop microbial communities from Cojedes, Venezuela - Epithelial fraction 12 v2 (version 2) | ecosystem: Host-associated > Birds > Digestive system > Esophagus > Crop | place... | reverse complement strand
AGGCAGCGCGGTGGCCACCCGCCCGCCGTGACGACTGCTGCCTTCGCCCGGAGCCGGCCCCGGCCGTGGCCGGGGCGGGCGGGAGCGCCGAGCGCAGGCTGCCCTCTGCTGGTGAGCGCACCGCCACGCAGCCCGGCTGCCAGACCTCCCGCGGCACAGCGGGGGCGGGGTAGAAACGAAGTCAGATACTTCATTTGGGTTTTTTTCTAAACTTAACTTCATGCTTATGAACAATCTCTGCAATAGAAATAACTTCGGGGTTCAAATTTTGCTTTCATAAGCTTGGCCCCTAACTAATTGCTTTACATACTTATAAAAATGCCTGTTGAAATACTTCTTGTTAAATATTTCCTTGTTATAGATGTTGCTTTTTGGAACTGCACACATCTGTGTTCTCTTTCCTGACTGAAAACATGCATTTTCTGCTCATCCACAGCTAATGTACTTCTTTTCTTGTTCTACTCTTCTCTTTCCAAGAGTTCTCTTACCACTCCCATTTAGCTTGATCCAAAACAGAACTCTTTTCTCCTCCCCCCCCAAGTAAAAAAACCCAAACCCCAAGCATTTAGACTATCTGCCCAGCACAGAGCATCCTCCCTTACCAGCAACACTGCACTGGTTATCACTGCTGATTTTTCAGCCCAACAAATGTCAGGATGCTGGGCACCAGCCTGCATGGGCAAGGAACAGGCCCAGGTCTGCTGGGTCCAGCCTGCTTCAAGAGCAGCACTGAGGAACACCACTTCTTCATGTAACCCTCAGCGGCTGTTGAACAACCCTAACAGCTGGGCCAGAGCTGTGACAGGTGAGGAATATGAATGCCCACTACTAAATACTCTTTGAGACTCCTCAGCAGATGCCCGCAGTCAACAACACAAGGAGTAAATCAGCTCATGCAAAGAGAGCAACAGAAACTGATGTACCAGGAAAATGTCAGATACGCACTTATAGAGATGCATCCCAGCTCTGCCAGGGGCCAGGAAAGAAAACCTTTTCCCTGGATCCTTTCTGAAGCTGGTTTGGCCAGCATGCTTCCCCAACTCCTCTTGGACCACTCTCAGCCATTACTTGACTAACTTCTCTTTCCTTCCCAGAGCCTGTCCCTTCCCAGATGTGAACTGCTGCCCACTGCAGCAGCTCCAATGGATGGTGCCCTGGTGGATGAGCACCATAGCTTTGCAGCTCAGCCTCCCTCCTGCTCCCAGCCTCTCCATGCATCAGGGCCAGCAACAGCACTGTTTTCTGCTGGTTTGTGGCTAGACCATGATGCTAGTGCAGCTGGAGTGCAGGAAAGGGATCCTCTCCACCAGCTTCTGTTACAGGCTCTAATCCCACAGTCTTTTTAATAAAATCCCACGCGATTACTTTCTGTATTTTCTGAGCCCACTCTAAAACACGTCTATTGTACTAGATCCTAACTTCCATCAGAAAAGGTTTCCTGGAGTTTGAATCTTTCCAGTTCAGTCTCCCAAAGGCTTAGGATCACAGAAGAGTTGGTAGTACTCGCCAACTGCCTCCCCCCCCAACTCCAGACAAAAGGCTGAAATCTCATTTACCAGTGTCAAAACCATTAAAAACAGAAAAATCACATTTTATTTGCCATAAAATGTTGATTTGTGACAACACCACCAATATAAAACATACACATGGTATGCAGCTTGGGCAACAAGCCACTATCCACACTCCTTTATGTCTAGAAACAGTGACAAAGTCCTGAGAGGAAGTGACAGCTAGAAACCCTGCTGCGTGGTTCCCAAGGAACCATTGTCACAGTAAGCAAGCTGTTCCTCAGCACACAAAATGTATGCATTCAATCCATAGGTCTTTTTTCCTTTATCGAGAATTCACTTGCATTATGAGTGAAGTCAGGTTCTTTTAACCTAACCCTCTAGTTCCCAGGTAGAAGCATAAGTCTGCATTCCAAAATGCCTTACAAACATCCTAACTTTTCAATAATCTCATGCTTCCAGCAAATTTTGGGGTAATAGCACTACAAGGCAGATGTAACCTTCACTTGGGGTAAAGTTCTGCTTCTTTTGGCTCTGCCACGACACTGATAACACTGTTTGAATCTTTAAAAAGCACTTTGGGTCTCCTTTGGAATGGAAAACCCAAGTCTGAGTGAAAGATGCAAAGAAGTAACTGATAGGTAAAGCCTTGGTGAGCATAGGAGAGCAGACACACCGGAATTCAATGGTTACTATTTCATTCTACAGAGTCCAATGACAGAACAGGGAAACACAGGATTTTTGAGTTACAGACAGATGTATGCTGAGCATGGGGCATGACACAAGATGTCTTTTTGCAGATCCCAAGGGCAAAAATGAGAAATAGAAAGAAGCCTGCTTTTCACAATGTTAAGGCCTTATTTTCTGTGATGGCATTTTTTTGCCACGCAATAGTTAGATGCACAGACAAAACACGCACACACTGCAGTCAGCATCAAATCCTGAGCAGCTTCACAGCATGAGCAAGGCTTAGGCAGAAAAAAATTATTGCTTTTCTCTGAGCTACAGTGCCAGGCAGCAGCACACCCATTCACCCCTCTGTCAACTGCACACCACCGCGGATGACAAAGCACAGCAGAAGTTAGCAACTGCCTGTAGCACATCAGGACATGCAGTTACAGCATGTTTGGGCTCAAATTTCCCGCAGCTGAAGAGCACCAGAATGTGTCTTTTTTCTTTTCCATGGCCATATCTGCAGTCCAGCTGGAAGTTGGTCGGGTGGGGTTAAGCATCCCGGTCCATCAGCCTCAGGAGCCTGCAATACATTTTCCTGCCCTCTCAACCTACATATCTGGGGAGATCTCAGTGTCTAATTTACCTGTTTCTCCCCAGACATTCAGCATTAAAAATAAATAATATGGTTTGCTTTCATCTGGGGGCTGGGTTTTGAAGGGCAGAGGGTTGATTTGCTTTTTGCTGTTGTTGCTTTGCACTGTCACTTTCTAATAGTTAAAGAAAAAACCACACGTTAAAAATTTGTCATCCAAATGGCCATCTCATTGTTGAGTGTATACAAAGCCAGACACAGTAGGAATCTCGTGTTCCTTTTCCTTTTTGGGATCTACAACATGGCTGTATCTTTCTCCTCGGTGACATTCCAGGTAGGGACCCCAGTTTGCAGCGGGCCTGCAGCAGCTTACAATACGCTGGAAAGCAAAAAGAAGAGGCATTTGACGTCCTACCTTAGTCTGGTAAAGCTTAAAAAGTCTTAAAGTCTTAGTTCAGTAAAGCTGTAACTCTAGATATGCCCTGCAACTCAACAAATGGCAAACAAATCACCAACTTTTTTTAAAATAATTCGAAACGTCTTTGGGTTCAGGCAAAGCTGCGCCCAACAGGACACTTCGGCAAAGCTTGGCAAGAAGAGCATACCTCAGGTCTTGCACTTGCTCATTTCCATGAGGAATGGCAGGAAAATTCCAGAAAATGATAGGGATATAGAAAGTGATAGAAATTCTTCAGAGAATTTAAAGCAGCTGGAATAACACCACCAACCATCAAAATCACTCTTGAATGTGTGGGTACACTCCCAGAGATTTTATCTTATCAGAACACAGCAGTGTAAATTTTCCTGTGACTCAACTACCAGAAGTGTGTTTTGGTCTACAAATCTAATTAACGAACACCTCAAAGTAGTGAACATGTGTTTGAGAAGAAAGCACAGGCGTCCCTGATAATGCCAAGGAAAGCAAGACTTAAGGCTATGACAGCTTTTTTTCTGCCCTTACCTGACAAAGGTTTCCTTCAGCTTTAACTATTTTTAGAACAGCGACGATGGGGATCCAGATGACGCAGAAGACGATCATGCACCAGCCAACAGCGGTTCCCCAGGTTGGATATAACACTGAGCCATAAGTGGGAGGTGAAAATGTGACCAAAGACCAGACCAAGATTGCCTACAGAAAACGGCAAAAAGATGAAGAGAGAAAAGCAGATTTCCAGTTAAGTTGAAGTTGCACCATATTTCCAAGTTGGTTAAAAAAAGAGCTACCTTTCTGAGTGTGAGAACGGTTGTGCAGGATTTGGTGTTCAGTCATGGCCAAGCAGTAAGACTGAAGGATGACACCGATATGCACCCTAACACGTCAACTAATCTATGTTTAAACAGAACTTGTCCTCTGGCTTCTGTTTAAACCTTATGTTGAAGAATATGTATGTTATGTATGTTGCTGGATGAGCTCAGTACTTATCTCTGTATGTTTTGTATGTTCCCACATTCCATTATCTACAGGAATATGGGAAAGAATCTGAGATTAACTATTGGTAAATATTGCTGCAGAAATATGATATTTCAGGAGCAGCATTTTCTAAACTGTAGTCTGGACGGATAGAAGGTAATGTGCTGGCCACAGTGACTTGCCAGTGCTCCTGGATTTGGGATGCAAATAAATTCTCTTGTAGTAACATAATCCAACCATCTACACTCACAATTAGAAGTACAGGAGTAGCAAAAAACTGAGACACGCATAACAGGACACAAAAAAGTCTCAGTTAGACAAAGGAACAGCTGGACATCCAAAGAGCAAATCCAAGCCAGGAATCTGTCCCAAAAATGGGATTTCCCTCAGCGAGGAAAAATCTATGTTAACAAAACATTTTCTCACAGATTGAAGTGAAGATAATCCAGCTCGTAAGACAAACAATCTGGTTGCTCTGTGTTACTCCTCAGAGTGTAGACCCAGCTCACTAGCAATTGATCTGAAGGTTCAGCCTCTCATAGAGAGGACCCAAGGAGGAGCGGAATGTATCAGAAAGCATGGATAGCATGTAATTTGCTTCACTGGCACAGCCATAGCCCATCTTTATACAAAGGGCCTCGGCATTCAGCCCTAAATCTTCATGTGAAAATCGCTTCAATATCCAAATAACAAGTTCTGTCACAACCCAGTCACCTACACTCACCATTAACAGCACAGGAGTAACGAAAAACCAGCACATTCTCCACCACAGCCAGAATAAACAGCTCTTCTTTCCAATCATCATTTCAATGTCTTCAATGAACCTGTTTCCTCCTGTTGGAAGACAATCGTAGGGTGCATTGTAAAGCAAGTGCCTCTGTTGCAGGTGTGGTAACTCAAAAGGGATAGGAGGCAGGCAATGGTCAAGGTCAGTTTCTCCAGTTCTGAGGCAACCGTCAGCTTTCCAGTCAAGTTATAGATGCTTTATTGCGGTAATCAGTGTTTAATGTACACTGTGCCTGTGATTGCATAGTCAAATCATGGATTTTCAATGCAAATAGTTTACCATAAATGTAGACGATGCCTATTATCTCCAGGACAGCTGCAATAAGGATTCCCCATCCAGCACAAAAGTGATCTATTAGGTTAACCCAGTAAATTCCCGCCTGTAGAACAAACAATAAAGAAGTAAAAATGTATCCAGTTCCAGTAACGTCTTTATGCAAATAAAATTAGTTGCATTGTTCAAGCCAGTTTAACTAATCACCAGTTTGAGTTTTTTTAAACTCCCAGTTCTCTAGGTGAAGTACACATTTGTGAACATTATTTCCTTTAAATATCTCTATGTAAAGTTGAAAAGCACACCTGATGAAATACTGTAGATCTGTACACTAACAACAAGATACACGTATACGCAGAGTATATATAAACAGCTGAGAGCAGGACTGAAGTTTGGAACTTACAGTATTAAAGCTTGTGCTGAAGTTTTAACACTGAGCTCCAGCAACAGCTATACCAGTTATCCGTTCTGGTAGGCTTGTATACTCCTACACACAAGTTTGCCATGTGAATTAAACACAGTTTTAAATGCCAGCATGCAGCAGTGGGATCACAGAGCAGGAAATGAGCTTTAAGCCATGTTTCGTAACTTTGCTTGACCATGCAACTGTCTGTTCACCACAATTATCTTCCTCACATTCTCAGTCTAATTGCATATATAAATCTACATTTCTAGATGGAATAATTGTAATGAACTCTTATACTCCTGAAAGCAACTGCCTGAAGAAATTTTACACAATATACTTGGAATTCCTTTTATGTATGTGTATATATATATACACACACACACAGAGGAGAAGTAAACACAACTAATCACAATCTACAGATGCTTATGAGCTAATAGGTTATTTCTCAAATCCTGTCCTGTTGGGTAGTCAGTTCTGAACAAAAAGATCCCATCGGCATCTATTAGTGGTACCCACAGCGCTGCAGACACACTGTACGTGTGTGCTTGTGATTACACAAATAATCTCCTGAACTGAGGAGCAATAAATCCGGTTGGTGGTTCATGGGCTCTGTACAGGCCTTCTATTTAAAAGCACGTCTCAGTTCAATAATCACTGATAACCTTAGGTTCTTCACACTTCCCTCTGGGAATTTCTTATTTGCATATCCAGCCACACTGGCAGAATTCAAGAGTCTTTCAGATTGATCCATGCAAACAGGAACAGGTGGAAAGGATATTTTGACTTGCGATCATCACTTGCAGCGTAACTACACTCACAGCCAAAAAAGAATTTAATGTCTTACCTGAGTAACACAGGGAAGACCGAGAAGGAAGAGCAATATGCACACTCCCAGGGTGACAGGTATTCTTAATTTTTTCATCACTACAGGATATATATCTTGTATGGTGGTTGTAAGTGTTTCTGCAAAGGAAGAAGTGTGGGTTTTGAGCAGAGGCAGCACAATTCAGAAAGGTAATAGTCATTTGAAAAGCCATGGATTATTTCAAACCCCACTCACCTATGGTGGCAAACTGAGAGTCAAGGCCCAAGAGCAGGAGCATGAAGAAAAACAAGAAGGACCATAGAGGAGAAACTGGTAACTCGGCGAGAGCCTCTGGGTAGGCTACAAATGCCAGATCAAATCCTGGAAGTTAGTGGAAGGAGGTTATTGCCATGCCTTGGTCAAAGCAAGTCCCAATACCGACAGCACAACGATCAGCCTACCTGAGTCCACAACCTCCGAGACAGGTCTCTCGGACACGTATGCCATATGTCCCAAGATGGAGAATATTGCAAACCCAGCAAATACACTGGTGGCACAGTTGGTCACACAAACCAAAATAGCATCCGAGTAGCAGTTGTTGTGGAACTTATTGTACGAAGACAAAGCAACAAGCCCACCCCATGCCACAGACAGGGAGTAGAATATCTGGGTAGCTGCATCTTTCCAAACCTACCAAAAATAAGAACCGGAGAATTATTTCATTAGTTACAGCACATCCCATAACCATTCTAGTCCGCCCTCTTGTGGGAGCTCCAGGGTTTTTAGACATTTAGTCTGAACATCTATATCAATTTCATAAGAATTTTAGAGTAGGTGGGATATCGTACGCTGACGACCTTGCACTCTCACGCACAAACAATATCTTCTATGATTTCTGAAGGTCACATGACAAGTATGTTGCCAAATGTTTAAATCTTATTGAGCTAAACCTGAAGAAGAGATTCAATTCATTCACATATGCAGGTTGTCAAGGTACAAATCTTGTCACAGTGCCAATGAATAAGGAAAATCAGGACTGGGCTGCAGGAGTGAGAACTTTCATGTGCTCTCCCACTTGTGTTCCTCACATCATTAGCCAGACAAACATCTCTGCTGTAGCCCCTCAGTTAGCAGCAAATGCTTACATAAAATACCTCAAATAAACACTGCACTTAATGTCTGCTTTTGGTAAAACTGAACTAATATTGGCATAAGCCAGAACAAAAAAAATCCAGGCTTCCTTTGGAAAGTGCCCTCCCCAGATCACCTAATTTCCCAAGTTAATGTCCTGGGCAAGACACAGCCTGCATTTCAAACCCAAGGGTCCCTCCAATCATCTTCTAAAGTCCCTTGAAATTGTCAGTAGCCAAAGCAAGTGGGATGCATTTTAGAACAAAGCTTGATCCCACAGCAAGAACTTTCTCAGCAGGCCTTGCTAGGATGCAGCTCCAGCATGACCCCCAAGAGCTGCTCCGAGGCAATACCACAGTTGTCGTCACTCTTTGGTGTGGCAGGGAGGGGGCAGAGAGTGGCTGGTTTTCAGGCTGAGAGTGGGTAGAATGGCATCTTGGAGTTCTGACAGAGCTGGGGGTTGCTGAAAAAACAGAACCCAGCTGCAGATAAAAAAATGCAAGGCAGGACATGAAGAAGCACCTGACTGGATAAAAAAAGTTGCTGTGTAAGTGACAAGCCCATAGAACCACAGAAGTGTGTCACATTTCCGGGGATCACACTACCTCTCACCTCTGCCTCCATCAGCTTGGTAATGTTGGACTGTTTCCCTATGTAGTATTCGATGCCATCCAGAGCACCTTCCAGGGTGGCACCTCGCACCAGCAAGATGAGCAGGATAACGTACGGGAAAAGTGCAGTAAAGTAGACAACCTGCAGAAAGAAGGGCAGGGACACACATTAGAAGAGAGGGGATGCAAAGACCTCTGTGCAGGAGGAATGGCCAGGTTTTAGGCTAAGGTCTGCTGGTGCAAACGAAAAAACAGGCAACCCAGGAAGAGAATAGATGTAAATCACTGGTGCCAAACCATCTGGCTTAGCCGGTTCTAGAGCTGCATTCCAGCAGAAGCAGAAGGCCCAAGCCTCATAGCCACTTTTCAGATAGCACTTGACCAATTTCAGAAATGTGTTTTCTGACATGATTTAGTGATGTAGCAAGGCCTGGACTCAACTACCCCAGAGGTCTCTTGCTAGGCAATGCTTCTAGCAAACACAAACTGAAAGCCAGTCAAAATTAGGTGACCAAGATGGAATTATGTCCTGCTGAGATGGGAGAAAGGAAAACAAAAACAAAACCAAAAAAGACCCATGATGGAAGATTTCTTTACTAAGAACAAGGACCCTTGGGTTCTCTTGGACAAAGATCTTTTTAGTTACGCAATTGCTACACAATTTTTAGCATGATGGGATCCAGGCCAGAAGCGGGGCTAAGCAGCACTATTATCATGCAGGCTACGTTCAAAAATACTTTTGTTTCTCAAGCCTTAGTTTCAGTGTTACGCAGACAGATAATTGATCCGGTACTGCTGATTACTCCAAGCCATAGCATTGCACCATCATACGGTGAGTCTATCATTTCTGAAGACCTCTTTCATATTTGCCCTGAATAGTCAATTTTCTCTGCTCCTCATCTTTGCCTTGTTCCTGCCCAGCTAGATTCTTCTGAGTCTTACCTTACTCCTCAAAGAGGCTTACCTTCATGCCAGAAGAAAAGTGAAGCGCCAAGAACCCAAAGAATGTGAGTTTAAGATGAGCCATGTGGAAGAACAACTGTGGCTGGGAAAGCACAGATACTCCACCCTGAAGTGCTGAGACGGAGGACAGAAAACTCCAAAGAGAAAGCAGAATAGGAGGAGACATCAGACTGAGGAAAGGAAGGCAGGCGGCCAGGAACCATGGAAAGGCACAACGACAGAAGGAATCGAAAGGCGAAAAAAGCCCCCGGATCAGTACAGAAAGGGTGAGAGAAAGAGTGAAGGCAAAGAGACTGAAGAAGCAAGTCATGGAGATGCAACAAGAAAGGAGTACAAGAAGGACGGAATTAAACCATGAGAGGGCCTCAGGCAGGCAAGAGTGAAGTTCAGCCTGTTTGAAATCTGGAGTGGAGGTGACCTAGCCCAAGGAAAACTTCAGGCAGCAGTGCTCCAGCACATGGAAATGGGAGCTCAGCAGAGCCAGAGTGTGAAAACGAGCGCCTATGGGCCTGGTACCTAACAGCAGCTTGAAATCTTGAGCACCAACAAAATTTCACAATCTGGCTGGAACCTACACACGCACATCTGTTCACGACATTTGACCTGTATTGTCCAAACATCTCAGCTAGTCTGGAGGTGCAGATAATTACTGGGTGTTCCTAGGGTGTGTGTGCACGTGTGCAGTGACATGCACGTGTCTGCCATAACAGGCTGGGTGGCTGCCAAAACTCAGCTGGAATCATCTGCATGACAGCAAGATCCCCAAACACACGACAGCCCTAGTGGAGCCAAGAGACCCACGCGTTAAGTAACTGCTGTCTAATCAGCATTTTACTCATATGTTATGGCACAGTTATGAAGCCAAGGAGCAGAAAGAAATTCTAATGCTGAGTCCAGCAGATGATAGTGGGTTAGGAATGCATCCTGCCCTGTGCTAACTTTTCCTGGGTCCAGCTGACATTGCAAGGGCAGGATAAGGCTAAAAGTCTGCTACTTGCTCTTCCTAACTTACCTTTCCAGAAGATTTTATTCCTTTGAACAACGCAGCCCCAACAATCACCCAGGACAGGAGGAGGCAGAGCGCCAGGTACCACACAATGTTACCGGTCTCGTCCAACCCACTCGAGCGCTGAAGAGCCACTTTGCTGAAAGCACAAAACGCTCCAATGAGAACAGGGCGACAGCAGCACACTCCTCCTCTTCAGCCACTGCTTGGAGGAAAGCGAGCTGTTTTCTGCAGATATTACAAGAACCTGCAGCTTCTTCCATGAGTGTGCAGCTAGACCTGCCTGATTGGCATTGAAAAACTGACTATTTAACTGCTTTTTTCTCCTCTTTTTAAAGTCTACCAGCCCTCAGCTCTTTCTTGTTAAACATGAAATTCCAATGGCAAGAGAAAAGCCCATGAGACGAATCAGTTCCCAGGAACCCAAGGAACAAGAGGCAAATTGAAATCATGTGGCTAAAGAAATGGCATTTTCACAACAGGCCCAGATTCAGAATAAGGTGAATTTATTTTGCACAGTGACTCCTTGAAAAAAGTATGTGCTATACATAAAGATGCTAAGTAGCCCCTACCAGGACTCCAGAGAAGAGGACTTCTTTAAGCTGGAGTATTTTTCAGTTTGCTACAGGTTAAGTCCTTTGCCTGCCCCTCTCTTCCCCGCCCCAAGGGCCCAGACTCTTCCACTGAATTTTAAGTCCTCTCTGCACAGATTTGCGTGCCCACTCCCCCTGACTCGACTGTTTCTGGACAGTAAGAGAAGACAAAAACAGAAAATACATTCAAAACCACAATGTATAATAAATGCATTTTTCAGCAATTTCTTTAAAATATTTACTTACTTCCAGTACTGCTCACTGGGAAATTGCACTGGTTTATAGTTTATGGTGCCATTCAAACATGTGAGATTGTTGCTTGTGATGAACGAGTAGTTGGCATGAATGATTTCTCCATCTAAGGTTGCATTGCAGTCGCTTACTGAAAGCAAGCAAGAAAAAGGGATTGTTAACACGGTGATGATTATTACAAAAATCAGACTATTACAACAAATATGTTTTTTAAAAAGTTACAGCTTCAGTTTGCCTACTAACAAATATTTAGAAACAAACCTGAACTATGACTTGCAGCTGTGACTGTTACCTTGATTGTAAATCAAAACACCAATAATCTGGTGTGCCCAGCTCCACCTTCAGGAGCTTCATATCATCAGGCATACTTGCGAAAATCTGAACAGAGGACAGTTAAGACTGTAGCCTTGGTTGCTCTGTGAAAACCCTTGTCCCAAACCAAGGTTACACACAGATCATCCGCTAGCAACTTCATCTTATTATGGCAGACAGCTTACTCCAGCTCTTTAAACACCTTCCTTAGGGTGGGAGGTGGGCACTGTTTGGGTTTTTTGGGTTTGAATTTTTTTTTCCGAACATACAGTAAAGAACACTATGTCAGGATTTACTGGAAAAGTCTTGTTGAAGCCTGTTTCAGGACAGCTTATTTCAGTTCAGTTTTGCATCCCTCCAGCACTTAAAAATTTTGAGCTAAAATATTTTTGTTTAGCCCATAAGCAAGTGTCAACTTTTTGTTAAATAAAGCATTTCAACTTCATTTGATGAAACCTATAAATCTTCGAAGAGTTTTTCAGAGACAGAGATAAGAGAGTTACAATGACGTTAATGCTCGGCAACACATTTCCAGCTATGAACTACTAATTAACTCACCAGCTTCACCTTTCACCTTAAATTGGTCTGATACGGAAACTGATAACAAGTGTTTGGCTGTACATGTGCTGCCAAACATCAAGAACAACAGCATGGAGATATGTTCTAAAGCATTAATAAAGTGCAAAACCAGTGCCTCACTGGTGCTCAGGATTACCATAGCCACAGGGGAGGCAAGGGGTAGTGGAAGAACCCTGGTAAAAGGTACAGCGATACTCCTTTCATGTAAGGAAGGTATTTGCTTTGCCATGAAGCCTGATGAAATGGGAACGTAGTATTTCTGGGGACTCTGTGTAACAGAATAAACCTTAGACTTTATGGAAGAAAAAAAAAAAAGGATGCAACAAGGAGGTTTCAGCCCAGCGCTCTGTAGGTTTCCCGAGCAACCAGAACTGGTGGCAGGGAAGCAGACAGGCATCACTCCCATGTGTTCAGAGACAAAACTCCAGGAAGGACTCTTCCAGCCACAGGTAGCTGTCCTGCTCCTGTGATTCCTCCCAGAAGACAGTACAATGTACAAGTATCCAAACCAATAATATTAAGCTCTGTTAAGTACGGTACCTAACCGTGTTTTGCTGCAGAACTCATCTGCCCAGGAAAAGCACTCTGACCATGGTAGCACTTTCTGAAATGAGGCAAATAAGTAGTAGAGTGCATAAGCGATGATAACGTTGTAGTAGATTGCCACAAATGTTGAGATGATGACCATCGTGATGCCCACTCCTAGGAAACAGAAAGACACAATGTCTTAACTACCCCATACTTCGGTTGGAAAAAAAATGAATGGCCTTCATTCGACTTTTAAAAGGTTACTTGGGAAGAAGTTGAGGTTGGTTTTTGTTTGTTTTTTAATGAATTTTTAACAGCAACTGAACAGGGAAAGGGTAGAGCCATCAAATGAGGGTTATGATCCAAACTGACCATCTCAAATGTGGTTTTGTCACAGAGTTTAAATCAAGCTTATAGAAAAATCGGACTAGTCGCTAAGTCCAAGTCTAAACAAGAAATTCCATATTTTGTTCTCTCCCAGTTCAGTGGGAAGGTTTGATTACTTAGTAAAATAAAGGAAACTATACAAAAACCAGGACTGACCAAGGCACTTTAAAGAGATGCCATTGTAATGAATAGTTCCGCCAGTAAAGAAGTATCAACACAGAACAGTAAATCTGTGCCAATAATACTGTTCTCCTCCTTTGTTAAAACAAGATCTGCTCTGCAAGTTTGGGAAAGTCTGCCAAACTGTCCCAGTCATCTTAGAGAGTATATTTAAGTTTATATCTTTGTAGACACACAAAAGATTTGCTGTGTCTACAGACTTTTGCTTTAAAGTTAAATACATTGCTCTCGGGAAAGGTTATTTGCACTACAGAACAGAGATTGGCAAAAAGAGTAAGCATTCAGGCAACCAGCCAGACTGTAATCCCTTTTGTTTCTGTAGAAGGTGGCAAGTAAAATTCTTATTGCATCAGAAAGAAACTTCCTTGTTCCTATGTTAATTCCACCAGTAGATAGAGGACAAACAAGACTAATTACATAGTCCTTTAAACCCATTGGTACAGCACCTGGATGGACAGGAGTGAGTAAAGCACACAGTTAGTTGTTTCGACACACAGATCTCCCTACGAAATTCAGACCCTCACAGAGACAGGCAAACTACCACTACAGAGTGCAACTATTTCTCTTCTCACAAGAGGCACCTCACCTTAAGGAGCCAGAGCCAAGCCTATTTTACCACACCAGCCAGATGACTCTCAGTGCAGTGAGTTGGATGCATACCTGCACAGCATTGCCTAAAGCAATCAGACCCCTGTGCCTGTGTCAGCACTGGAAGCCAAATACAGAATTAGCCTATCCATCATGGAAGTGCCTTGCAAGCTACAGCAGTGTAAAGAAGCATCGACAAAGTTAACTTCCAAAAATAATTTTCAGTCTGTTGCACACAGTTCCAAATGTTTAACTGAGGTTTTCCCTCACACAGCAAACAGGGTGATTTCCTTCTGCCCAGACATCTGCAGTCAGGGTGGCATGCTGCGTAACACCGGGAAAATAATTGATAAAACCTCTGATAAGTGACAACCTTTTTCAGGAATCTGTTTATTAACTGGATAATAAGGAAGATCTATCCGGGAACGTAAAGTTGACCTTGGGAATACTCTCTACACAGAAACGAGCTTCACAGAATTTGTAACTGTGAAGAAATCATTAACTCACACCTGTTTATTACTAGAATAAAAAAAGTTCTAAGGAAACTTAATAATACCAACCTTGAAACAATGGTAATATTCTCCAGACGGAAATCGGTCCTAGACTGGCAAACTGCCCAAGGGAACATTCCATGAAAAACAGAGGCAAGCCAGCCAATGCCAACATCAGGGTGTACGGGATTAGGAAAGCACCTGAGGGGAGAGAAGGGAAAAAAAACCCATCACAAACACACACACGCACAGAGAACACAATGAATCTTTCAGTATTCCCCACGGTTTTATCACGTTTTATACTCCCCTTTTTCCCCCGGCTCAAATATCCCACTCTGGTGTTTTTTGCTTTATGTAGAACAGCAAGATTTATTTGTAAATCCTGTTTTCTGTAAGACTACATAGTACCTGTAATGAAGAGACACAGATGACGAGAAGAACTGGTGATTTACATAGGATAGCTTCTCTTAAAGATTTAAAAGGATTTTACAAAAACTATCAAAGACTTGCTGCTCTCATACAAGCAGGAATACTGCTTAGTTGTAGGCACCATCAGCTTTGTCTGTTTTCTATTTCATCTTCCAGCTTTTAATTTAAAAAGGAACAGAACCATTCCTTCATGTACTTAGCTGGGATTTGCAACTGTCCTGTTAAGAGTAGCTACTGGATGTCAAAGCATGAAATTATTTTCCATGGTTGGCCGAGTTCTGTGTCAAACAGCACCTCAGCACGGCTCGTGTTTGAGTCCTTTTTAAAGTGCACATTAACCTGATATCAATGAGAGCCCTGTTCTGTGAAAGCGACCGACACGTCTTTGTGTGTGCGCAGAAGATAGGGCAAGTGAGAGCACAGGTTTCCTAAACACGACCTGATATCCCCGCAGAAATCTGTCCTCTTCACTCTCAGTGAACTTAAAGCAATCGAGGACCCAGTGCTGTGAGAAACTGCAAATACCTGCTGTAATTTAAGGAAGTAAATAGTCTCACAGAATTAACTGGGTTACTCTTGTGTTTCGAAACCAGGATGTAACCATTGTCTGTATCAATCGTGGGCAAGAGGCACTGAGCAGGATACAAGCAGCAGCACAAATATACTTTACATACAAAGTCTTCTGCTGCAGCAGATAAGAGAAAAACATTTAGTAGAAGGGCCGATGTCACGGCTTGTTTTGTTTTCATAGTTTTCTTCATCAGCCATAAGTAATACAAGCCAGGCAAAAGCACCAATATAACTTCTGTACCGAGAATGCCACCTTGTGTTCCATGCACAGCTGTATGAGCTATGCTGCATTCACAGTCCAGAATTCAACTTCCAGTGACTGTCAGGTAGAGCGAGTAAGTACACACAAGCAAGTCCTCTGCAGTTACTTGGCGTTTGCGCTTCTCCGTAATTACGACTGGTTGCCTGGCAAGTAGACAAAGCTCTGGAATAGCAGCCAGGGAAGCCAGTGCCTCCATTTGGCTTTGCCACTAGCTCATTGTGTAAGCAGGGAGGCTCTCTCTGCCTCCAACTTCCCAAGTACCTGCTGGGGATAATTATTGACCTTGGCTAATTATTCCAGCTTAGCTTGTTTGCCTGGCAAAACAAAGGTTGAAAGGGGATTCAATGGCTCTATATAAACATATCAGGGAGGTAAGCACTGGGGAGGGAGAACAGCTATTTAGGTCAGTAGAGGATACTGATACATTGACAAAAAGATGTAGTGTTGGTCGTGAGTAAATCAGAAGAGATCTGGAATTCTCAGGTGGAAGTTTGCAATTAGAACTATTTCCCTCCTCAGCTGGTACCAAAAAAAGCACAGAGATGCCTCTTACTCCTCTTCCCATTCCCACCAGCGGGCACCATCCCATTTCCCATGGTAATGCTCACAGCTAGCTTTGACAAAACACGCCCAACCCCAGGGCTGGCCCTCCTCTCTCTTGGGGACAGCAAGGTGTGCCCACCCGACACTGCCATTCAATACAGGTACCTCCGCCATTCTGGTAGGTGAGGTAGGGAAACCGCCAGACGTTGCCCAGGCCCACGGCGTAGCCCACCATGGAGAGCAGGTAGTCGGCTTTGTTTGACCAGTTACCACGCTCTGAGTTCTCATCGCTGTCACTGGCATGGGCATCTTTTTCATTTGACAAACTGAAGTCCTTGGAAGAGAAGAAGTAGGAAGGCTCAGGATCGTCCCATAGGCTAACAAGGCAGTCATACCTTCATTTCTCTGTCCAGAGCAGCACCTGGGCATGGCTGGGCAGAGTCAGGTGGGCTGCCAGTCCAGCTGATCCCTGGCAGGACAGCATGGACCTGTCACAGTGGCTGCCACCAGAGAGCCCACACAACCTTCATGGACAGTTTTGCCCTGCTCCCACCTTAGTCCCCAGTGCTCTCAGCTCCTGGGAGCAGCAGCTCCAGAGGACTCCCCTACTCTGCCCCTGCACATGCCCAGATGCCCCCATACCTGTTTAGATATTCACACCAGCACATACCTGTATGCCTGCTTGAAAACCACCTGTGCAGGTGCCTTTCACACCTGCCTGGGCACCCCCATACCTGCCCAGTTGCTCATCCCAGCTCATCTCTCTTTACCTAACCCGATGCCCCCATATTCCCATACTTGTCTGGATCCCACCTGCCCAGATAATTTCATACCTGGCGAGGTGCAGCATACCTCACCTGCCCAGTGCTCCCATAGCTGCCCAAGTACCTGCACCCTACTTGCCCGAGTGCCCCTATGCCTCCCTGGGCACCTCCATGCCCTGCCTGCTCAGATGCACCCACACCTATCTGTGTTCTCCCACACCTGCCCAGGTACCCCCAATCTCCCACCTGCCCAGGTGCCTTCGTACCTGCCCAGGAGCCCCCGTGTCCCCCACCTGTCCGGGTGCCCCCCCCCCC
>Ga0065711_1040435_pt1 | contig 16961 bp, 11 predicted proteins | sample Hoacrofraction12_FD_59098 | JGI IMG/M metagenome (GOLD analysis project Ga0065711, IMG submission 59098) | Hoatzin crop microbial communities from Cojedes, Venezuela - Epithelial fraction 12 v2 (version 2) | ecosystem: Host-associated > Birds > Digestive system > Esophagus > Crop | place... | reverse complement strand
CTGAGCAACCTGATCTAGTTAGTGGTGTCCCTGCTCGCTGCAGGGGGGTTGGACTAGATGACCTCTAGGGGTCCCTTCCGACCCAAAACTTTCTATGATTCTATGATTCAAATTTCTCCTTTACCAAGGTGAAGTTAGGGACAATTATTTAAGATTAGGAAGCCAAACTGACAGTTCTGCAGTCCCCCTCCCAATACTAACTCTCCCCTCAAATTCAGTAATGTAGTTAATGCATGTGATGGGGGGCAGGGGGGAGGAAATGCCATCTCAAAAATGACATTGCTGATGTTTCACTTCAGCAATTCCCACTCCAGTTCCAGTTCAGCAGGACTGAGAGCCCGTTCTGCTTGCTGCTGGCACCTTCCATGCGTTGTCTGCCAGTGCCGCTCCTCTGCTTACCACTCATACGTACATACGTACACACACACAAGTACATCTCGGATGTGGTCTTTGGCTCTGAGACACCAAGATTCTTGTGAGAGCTCACTGTCTCTTTTGACTGGGTACTCCAGCATATATGTATATAGTCTTGCATATTTCCCTCCTGTATAAGGAGAGGAATATATAGCCTGTCTCTCCATCATCCGTAGCTGAAGTGAGCAAAGGAAGACTTTGGATTTCCTCTTTTTGTAGAGTGCCTGAGTGTGTGCTGAAATGATGGGAAAGGCGTGCTTGGTTCTTATCCTTTTTCAGCTGATTCTGGTTAGAAATGTCACTCATTGCTGTAATACCCTCAAGGTGCCCTTTTTGAGATGTAAGCAATCCACTCTGGGCGGCAAAGGATGGAGTTTTACAGCAGCGCCTGTCACTGTAGCTAAAAGCGCTGCAGTTCACCTAGACCTTTCCAAGTGCCTATTTATTATTTAGATCCCCATGCTTTCTAGATCGAGCAGTTCAGTGCCCTTTGCCCCCTCGTCTTCTTGATTTCTTCTGCTTGACTTAGTGTGAAAAATACTGCTGGAGAAGAGAGGTGTGCTGAATTAGTGCTGTGTTAACGGGCATGTTTGTTCGTCAGCCTTGCATATTGGCATAACCAGAGCATGAAGCTGCTGAGATGCTTTGCTGTGCCATATGCATAATCTTTTGCTCTCAACCAGCACAGACAAAAGCCACTTGTTGATAAGCATAGCAACAGCATCATCATATGAATGTCTAATTAATGTCGCTGATTCTTGGCTTCAGCTTTGGTTAAGTGCAATGTGAGAATTCAACTTCTGAATATCATACTTAAGATACAAGACTGTTCTATAACTGTATTGCACTGTACAAGAGTCATGCTTTGTCTAAATTAGTACTTTTTTTTCCCTCCCTGGCCTTTATTGTAGGCCAATCTATGCAGATATATTCTTTGTATGTTCTAGGGGTCTAATTTTGTCACGGTTATCTGAGATCTAACGTTTTGCTGCTTCTCCTTCACAGAATCTGATATTGATGCTGCTACTGCAATGATGCTGTTAAATACTTCCATTCAACAAGGGATGTTGGACTGTAAGCATGAACCATTTTACTCTCTTTTTCTTCTCTACCCGGTAGCTAAATGTTTTCTCTCTAGTTTCAGGAAATGATTATGGTCTAGTTTCCACATAGTAAGAGCAGTCAAGAAGCAATTCTGGTTTGATTATTCTTTCTGCTAGCATCACAGAGTTTTGTAGAACCACCTTCTTTTTTCCCACCCCTCAGTTAATTTTGCTTTTTCTGCAAAGTTCTTCCACTGACCTCTTTGTGCTAGATGGTAAGAAGACTTTCTTAGCTGCTGCTTCTCTGTTTCTCCAGCTCTTAGTTGTGATTAGCTGAAGACCATTGTCCTCCATTGATGACGGTAAATGTGCAGAAGATACTACGACTCTTTGCAGTCAGCCAGCCACAGTGCACTCACTTTGCGGGTGATCTCATTGGAGTATTTGCTTACTGATGGATCATGTTTTTGATAGGTGAGAAACCTCAGCCTCTGAAGACGCCTAAGAAGAGGAGTTATGGCAGTGCATTCAATCCTCCCAGTTCCATAAATCTGCAGGAAAATGATTCTGCGGCCACCAACATTGATCCAAAGGAGGATCACAACTACAGTGCCAGCAGCATGGGTTCCCAGCGCTGTGCGTCTAGGTCCAGCGTGTCTTCCTTGTCCTCCCTTGACGAGGTGTATGAATTTATCTCCAAGACCAGCCATGATGGAAGCGATGGCAGTGAAGGATTTCACAGCGAAGTGGATACAGACGTTGACTATGAAGATGATCCTCTTGGAGACAGCGGCTATGCATCACAACCTTGTGTAGATACCTCTGAGGAAAGTCAGCCTAGCAACAAAGCACTCAAGGAGTTATGTCAAGAAATCGATGAGGAGTTGAAAGAAGCAGCGGGGTCTCTGCTCCACCTTGCTGGCATCCAAACGTGCTTGAGTTCCTTGATAAGTACTGCAAAGACCCACTGTCACAAGCAAAGGAAAAAATAGTATGTTTGTCAGTGTTGAATATATACATATATTTTTTTTAATTGTGGCAATACTCTTCTACTTTTACCCTTCACAAGGGAGATCAAAGCCATAAGAGGACTCATTGCTTTTTTATTTTTGGCGCTAACTATAATTTAGCCATTTATTTTTAAATCACTGCCTAAAAAGAAAAAAAATTATTTAATCTTCTCAAATCAGAAGAGATGCATGACTTGTGAAAACCTGAAAGCATACTTCTTAATGATTGCTTTTTAATTTTTTTTCTTTTTAATAGTTGATTTTATTTTTTTTCCAGAGATATATTTGCTTAGATGCACGTTGTGGATCATATTTGCATCTCTGCTGGCCCCATCTGCAGAGATGAATTTTGCCCTGTCTAAGGGCTCTGACTTCCATGTAAAGGATTAAAAAGGAGGAGAAAAAAGAAAGAAAGGGGGGAAAAATAGAGTTCTGGCCTTGGCTGTCTCCTCCCATTCATCCTCTCTTCTCTCATCTGAAGCAGGTCCCAGTGGAGATGCTGGTGAAGCAGCTCTGAGTGGCTGCAGTTCTCAGCCCATCTGATGCGGCGGCTGAAAACCTGCAGCACCCCAGGAGCTGCTTTCAGCCAGACGCTGAGTAACCCTTGGAAGAGTGAGGGTAAGGGGTAGCTGAGGTGGGTACCACCCACAGTTTTCTTTTTTTAAACTCCTCCCCCCAAATCTGCTGTGTGCAGGTCAGATTCCTGAAGGAAAACAGGGGTGTTTTTTTTTGTTTTCATCTTAAAATTGTCTAATTTGGGGAGGTGTGTGTGTCCTTTTCATGCAGATACACACGTGCATACACGTGCCTTGGATGTAGCCAACAGGGAAAGCTGCCACTTGCTAAGTTTGATGTTGTCCTGGTGTTACCACTGTTGAATACGTAGTAGCTGTGGAGTCCTGCAACATCTGCCCTTCTGCTCCCCTATACCAATTCTGGGGGAGGGGAAGAACCCAACAGTTGTTGGTGGTGGCAACATGGATGAGGTGGAGGCTTTCAGTGGCCTAGGTGGTGAACATCTGCTGAAAAGGGAACATCTTACCCCCTAATCTGAGACAATAAATAGTTTCCTTTTGGATCAGTGAACCCTGAATCGCTTTGGGGGTTTTTGCCCCCTTCCCCCCAGCGTTCGTTGTTTTTGTCCCATGGGCTGCCCGTACCTTTTGTTTCCCAGATCACGGTGCCTTGTGCTGTGTGAGACCTATCAGCCTCCTGCCGCATACGGGGCATCGAAGGGGCAAGGCTAGGCTTTAGCCTTTGGATGTACATCGTAGCTCAGGAGGACCTCTCTGTTATGGGAAGAAATTCCTTCACAATTCATTTTTGCAATAAAAGAATCTCTTTACAGATCCCAGATGTCCTTCGGCCAAAAATGTTTTAGTGGTATGGTGAAGTTTTTTCCTCTTTTTTTTTTTCCTTGTAAAATCATTGATTGCTTACCTCTTCTTGTAGATGATGGCTTTTTTTTTTAAAGTTTTCTGTTAAAAAATGGGTAAGCAGTTCTGTTGGAGTGGGTTTTAACAACAGTGCTGTAAGTGTAAGGATGCCTTAAGTATGTTGCAGTATAGTATACAACTATCAAAGGTCATCTTTCCCCTTTCCAAAAGGTAGCGTGATGTGCCATAAACGTTCTCCCTGACACGTGAAGCTATTGCTTGCAGCAGGTGTTGGGCAAGCTGGTTGAAAATTAGGAGCAGAGCCACCTAGGAAACCAATGTCTACTGTTTTGGTTGTTGAAAACAGTGCTGGATTCAGCCAAAAGTTAACCTTTCCCTAACGGGGTATTTTTCTGGCTATTTGGAGGCCTTTCTTAGATCAGTGTGGGTATTTTGGGTTTTTTTCGTATTTGTCAGTCTCTTCATGAATACTGCCATAAACTGTCTACTTTAAATATGGACACAGCCATGCTGCTGAAGGTCTGTTGCTCTGAGGGCCTGTTCCAGTGCCTCTTGAAGACAACAGTGGTGCTCCCGCTGACTCAATGGCTGTTGGATTAAGCCTGAAATATTTGAAGTTCTTTGTGTTTTGGAATTTAAAGCCAACATTTTTTTTTTTTAAAAGCACAAACACTAGGAAAAATAGTGGTTCTTTTTTTTCTCCCAGTTATTTCAGTTTTAAGCATGATTTGTTTTATTTTTTGAAAGGGAAGAAAAATACTCTGCTGCATTCCTGCTTTGTGTGAACACCCGTTAGCCTACACCCGTAACAGGGCAACGCGTGTGCAGATCTGTATGTCTTCTGGGTATCACAAGTGGTGCATTAGCCGGTTAGATCTGATATCGGATGTGTTGCTGATGGATAGTAGGGGTAAAACTCGCTCTTTAAAGGAAAATTAAGTACCAGCGTGCAGTGGTTCTTGGGATTTTGGGGTGTGGATGCTTGGTGGAACTGCTTTTTGCTCACGGGTTGCTTTTGTACCTTGGTGGAAAACTGCAAAGGGCAGAGTTTGTGTCAGTGTGAAAACGAGGATTCAGCTACCCAGAAACAGCAGTCTGGGATTTTGCTTGGTGCCGTGAATTCAGTTGCATGCTGTTGAAGAGGGGTGCTGCCTGGCTCCCACTGAAGGTGGTTGCAGCTTTTCTGTAGCTTCTAGTGAAAGCTGAATCAAGGTCCAAGTACTCTTGGAAGCTGTGGTCATAGTTGGCTCCGTGGTGTGGTTTGGTTTGGTTCTGAATTATTTTTTTCCCTCAGATCAATTTTGAGAAGGTTAATATTTACTAGGAGTGTGGCTGTGCCGCTGTTAATCCTGAAGTTGGTGATAATGACTCCAGCATTTCTGAAGGGATGGGGTTGGGATGCTAACGCTGCATTTAATTGCCATATGCAACGAGCAATGAAACCATACTCATCAGAAGTTAGCCGTGAAAGCTGAATCCATCCTTACAGCTTTCAGCCTGGGACAAATGGAATTGTGGAAGGGGGGAACCAGGGCCACGCTCTCCATGCTTTGGTGTCTTCCCTCTCCCCTTCACAAAGGGGAGGGCAGCTGATCTGTGCCCCTGACCCATTCCACCGCATTGTCCCACGCCTCTGCCGCATGTTTTGGCAGGCAGAGGCTGCCGGCTCAGTTGCAGAGCAACCCTCTTGGCAGTGGGAGAGAGTAGCTGCCCTTCCTTTCGCTTACATACCTAGCATTGGGTTTGGGTTTGTTTGCCACCTCAGTTGGAGACCCTGGTGTATATAGTATAAATGGAATTAAAAGTTATTTTGATTGTTGGGTTTGGGGGCTTTTTTTAGTAACATATGTAAAATGTTCATGCCAATGGTTGACTTGGATATATTTTGGCAAGAAAAGTATTAACAAACCACATTCAATTCTTTAAATACAGTGAAGAAGTGTATGAGACTAGTGTACAGGGGAGGTTGCTCTGTTCAGGATAAATCTGATGTAAATACTGTACAAACCTGTACTTGCCTTTCAGATTCCAATACTAAATTACTGCTTTTGCGAAAGTCACATCAAACGTTTTAAAATCCAACTTTAAAATGGAAGTTGTATGGTTTGCAACTTTTCACCAGCCTGAAAAGTAAGTATAAGCTTTGGTTAAAGCAGAGTACTCTCATACACGTCAATAATGGTGTAGTCAAAATATTTATTGAAAAGAAAAGGTAGAATTATTTTAAATGTTGCACCTGCCATTATATCTTAAAGCACATTCTTCACACCTAACTGCCAGTGCCATTATCAAGTCTGTTTTATAAATGTACATTTCTTCAAACTAAAAAGTGCATAATTAAAAGTATTATGTTACTGCCATATAGTGATTTAAAACATTTTATAATTGCCAATTCATTGTAACTATTATTTATTTAAAGTGAATTGTAAGAATGTTTTCTGATCCAATGAACCAGAGTTGTTTTTAAACTGTTCCTGTTAGCTTGTTTCTAATGTAGCATAAGCAATGTCCTTGGGTTTGTTTAGAATATTCTTGCCAGTAGGTGACCAATTCTAACCCTTTTTCCTCCAGTTTAGTCCTTTACCCATTTTAAAGACGATTTACAGAAGTTTAGTTTTTTGTATGCTAATCTCTGTTAATTAAAATGTTTATAAAGTTTATTTTTACCAAAGAGATGCAATTCATTATGACAAAATATTGCAGAATAAACTTTGTTTTATAACATTTGTGACTTTTCTGCCCACATTTTTCATTCAGATGATCAAAGGGGCTTTTCTAAAATAAACAGCATTGCAAACAGAAAGCGCTGTGTTCTCTCTTTGTCTGCTGACCCTGGTCTCAGGTGGTGCTCCACGTCACCTGCCTTGCTGTTTAAATCTCTTCCACAAGACTAGGCTAGTGTAAAAAGCCAAGTGTGTAATTCATGGTAGGTTTTGGCTTGGTTAAGACTCTTGCATGCATGTGGAAGTCATCTGTTACAATAACAGAACCCTATCAATCCACAGCAGGATTTCCTTACAGTCAGGTTCATCCATAGCTGGCCTGTAATATATGAAGAGCATCTTATTAAGGCCAGGATTTCACCCTTTAACCTAGAACTCGAGGAATGTTTTGACATCTTGGAAATACATAGATACCTTTTGCCTTCCTGTGCAAAGCATTTGCTTAAACAGAAATTACTTGAATCTTTTTCTGATGAAACATCTGCGATTATTTACAGTTCGGTATCTGTATCGCTATGGCTAAGCTGCTTGTATGATACTCAAAGATCAACAGCGTAATACAGGACAGGTAATGTAAAAAATGTGTTCCTGGATAAAGCTGTATAGATCTTGTTCGGTGGTTTTTTTCGATGTTTACTTTCTAATGTCATCTGTCTGGACTTCTGTTAAAGTCTTCGATATGGTTCCCCACAGCATCCTTCTCTCTAAACTGGGGAGACAGGGATGCGATGGGTGGACTGTTCAGTGGATAAGGAATTGGTTGGATGGCCGCAGCCAGAGGGTAGTGGTCAACAGCTCTATGTCCAAGTGGGCACCAGTGACAAGTGGTGTCCCTCAGGGGTGCGTACTGGGACTGGTGCTGTTTAATACTTTCATCAACGACACAGACAGTGAGATCGAGTGCACCCTCAGCAAGTTTGCAGATGACACCAAGCTGAATGGTGCAGTTGACATGCCAGAAGGACGGGATGCCATCCAGAGGGACCTGGAAAAGCTCCAGAAGTGGGCCTGTGTGAACCTCATGAGGTTCAACAAGGCCTAGTGCAAGGTCCTACACCTGGGTCGGGGCATCCCCTGGAATCAATACAGGCTGGGAAATAAAGGGATTGAGAGAAGCCCTGAGGATAAGGACTTGGGGGTACTGGGGCATGACAAGCGGGATATGACCTGGCAATGTGTGCTCACAAGCCCAGAAGGCCAATCGCATCCTGGGCTGCATCAAGTGAAACATGGCCAGCAGGTCAAGGGAGGTGATTCTGCCCCTCTGCTCTGGTGAGACCCCACCTGAAGTCCTGAATCCAGCTCTGGAGCCCTCGGCACAGGAGAGACATGGACCTGTTGGAGTGGGTCCAGAGGAGGCCACAAAAATGATCCGAGGGCTGGAGCACCTCTCCTATGAGGAAAGGCTGAGAGGGTTGGGGTTGTTCAGCCTGGAGAAGAGAAGGCTGTGGCTTACTGCAGCCTTTCAGTACTTAAAGGGGGCTTGTAAGAAAGATGGGGACAATCTTTTTAGTAAGGCCTGTTGCAACAGGACAAGGAGCAATGGCTTTAAACTAAGGGAGGGTAGATTTAGACTAGATACAAGGAAGAAATCTTTTATGAGAGTGGTGAAACACTGGCACAGGTTGCCCAGAGAGGTAGTGGAGGCCCCATCCCTGGAAACATTCAAGGCCAGGTTGGATGGAGCTCTGAGCAACCTGATCTAGTGGAAGATGTCCCTGCTCACTGAAGGGGGGTTGGGCTGGATGACCCCTAAAGGTCCCTTCCAACCCAGAGCATTCTGTGATTCTTTAGATACGATTTATGGTGTCTGTTGGGTCTTTACACATAAGCCCTTGTGGAAGGCAGACGGGTGGGAATGCTCCCTCTTTGCAAGCAGGAATGAAATACTCTCCGTCCCCCTTTCCACTTGCCTCAGCTTGCTGTGCCCAGGCCAGCTTTCCCCTCGCATGCACTGGATGGGCCTGAGAGGCAGAAGTACCAGAGGAGGGAAACAAGATATGACTTGATGCTTATTTCTTAAAAGCAGACATTGGTCCATCTCTTTTATTTTTATTTTTTTTTTAACCTACTAATATCACTGAGTTAAGTTTCCCCTGTAGGATCTCATGGAAATATAGTTTCTTTTGCAATACTTGAAGTGATACGGTAGAGTCTAACAAAAGACTTGCCTTCATCACCGTATCAATATTTAAATCACGAATTACAGAATATATATGCGCTATTAATATATTTGATTTAGTGTTCATCTTAATATACTGGTAGGAGAACAACTGCTCTAATTAGTTTAGACAAAATCACAGCTATGTATCGTATGTTAATGATATCTTTCTAATTGTTACTCACTATATTGTGCTAAGAGAGCTTTAAGTTCGTTGTTAAATTTCCCAAGAGTGTTTTCCTCTGTTACGACTTTGCTGGAAATTACCCTCTGTATGGAACCACAACTCTTGAAATAAAGCATTAACTGAAGTAATTACCCACTTATACCAGCTGTATTTTAAGAACATTTGTTGAGGAAATACTTAATAGATCAGATTTATTTTGAAAAAAAGGGCTGTCTAAATCTGACACGGAGTATGGTTATACTTTCACAGATCTTGAGCTTCCAGAGACCTGTAAGTGTTCTTAGTCTGAGTGAATATACGATCTGGTGTGCTTAGAGGTAAGCGTATATGAGTATTAGTCCAGCAATGTTCCTGTGACCTTCCCCAGCGTATCTGAACAGAGAAACCCTCTTCCCTGTTTTTACCTGCTGGAGTTGTTCTGGCACCCAAGACAGCAAAGCAATATTGCCGCTGCTTGACTTTTCAGTGTTCGTGTCAGTTGGGTTTCTTGTTCTCCGTTTTCTTCCAGAAGGCTCTCTGGAAAGCTACCTGCTTTTACACTTATAAACTACTTGCAGCTAACGTAAGATTATTAACTACCCTCTGCCAGTGTTTGTTTAAACAGCTCTTCGTTAAACGTCAGAGTGTTTGTTTTCCTATTGCTTCAGTAGAAAAGCAATCATTTCCCTCCTTAGGCTCTTGACTGATTAAACAAAGAAGGGTTATTTGGTTTCCATTTCGAAGGCATGATCTTCACTCTTCTTAACCACTTTTCTGTACATCAATTCTAGTTTGAATTCAACCTGCTGGCATGCACATGGGAAGAGCTACAGACACTCTTGTAAAGAGCGCTGGTGCCTTTTGTAACCTGGCCTGAATACCTTCCCTGACTTTGCAGCACCACTTTTGCCTGGTACGTCCTAGGCTTGTCACGGCCTTTAGCATGGTTGCGTACAGTCGACTCATCCTGTTATCAACTAGTATGTCCACATCTTTGTGCTCTTCCCATCACTGCCAAACGGTGAGAAAAAAAAAAACAAAACACAGCAGAAAAAGTCGGTAGTTTGTGACCTGGAACTTGACTTCATGAGATCTGTCCTGATCCTGACTCATAATCTCTCCTGGTAATCCTCCTGCTCACCAGAAACTCCCTTTTGGCACAGCCTGTCCAAATAAAGGAAGAAAGTCAAGACTTGTCAGCTATGATATGTATTTCATCAATGCATGTTGCCATTCAGCTCGTTTTGCAGTTCTACAGGGTTGGTTTTTCTTGTTGAAAACAGCAGGGCCAGATCAAAGGTGTCCTTGCCTCCTGTCTTAATAGGAGATGCTACATTTGCCATTGTCCCACTTTATTGGAGTCATCAGAATGACTACCCTCAACCAAGTACTTGAATGTGCTCTTTCAGTGTTCAGAGAAGGACATCCAGTTTCTTCAAACCAGGTATGTCTGCCTGAGTTGTTTTTATGCTGGTTGCTGTAATCTCCATTTCCAAGCCATCTTGACTTTCCAAGCCCTAATGTGCAGCACACTAGTTTGGACTGAATACCTTTTTTTCTGTATCCATTCCAAAGATGCTGGTAGCAGCTGAGCACTCCGGTATTTTTATGCCTAGAGATGCAGGTTGGCCTCTATCAGACCAACCTCAGAAGCACTAATGTGCTTATGTGCTTTGCAGTTGGCAGGCAGGTGTTCAGAAAAACCTCTGTAGGTGCCTATATCAACCTTTACACAGCATCATTTTTAAAAATAGATTTTGTGCCTCAAAGGCTTTTTTTAAAATTTAATTAACTTGGTATCTTACTGAGATCCAGTAGTTCCCAGTTGTTTTAAATGCTAAAATTAGCTCAGCAAACTATATTCTCAGTTATTTTCAGTAACGGTACATTTTAACCTCTCTCATAAGCTTCCTGCATGTTTTCTGAACTGCTGGTGGAGGTTTCCATGCTCTGAATACCCAGTCAGACCTCCACAAATTACAGGCATTTTGCTTTTCTTTTGGCTCCAAGTAATTTGAAAAAACTAAAAATCCACCTGTTGAGTTTGACTGTGGTGTGCTGGCTGAAATGACCTGCTGTGTCGCGCAGCCTCTGTCAGCCCTTCTGTGGGGCAGGTAAGGTGTCGGCACAGCTGAGCCACTGCAAAAGAAAAGATGTTTCCCTCAATCTCCGAGTGGCTGCACTAGTCTGGCTATTAACTCGAGTGCGATCGTGTCGTATGCTACCTTAAAAAAAACGATGCCGCCATGCTGCATGATGTCACCTTGACCCAATCATAACCCATTTTCTGTGAGCATAACGTTAACTCCCCAGAGAAGCATCCGCTGAGTGACAGCAGCATCCCATGCAGCCGTTGCTAAGCGACGAGGTTCGGCTTTCAGCAGGATCTAATTTTAAAGTATTTAACCCTAGATCTGTCAAGGCTCATTATTTCCAAGGTGGTTGTTAATCTCTACTTGTTGGTGTCCGACTTCGCAAATACCCTGGTTCTGGTAGCATTGCTTTTTTATTTATCATACATAGTGGCTCGTAACGAGGAGAAGCATAAGCACCCCAGGTGGATCTTGATACCAAATTTCATTGTGGTGCTGATCTATACACATAAATATGGGATGCAATTACAGGTAGAAAACAGTGCATTGTCATTCCGTGAATCTTCCTTTCCTTGCTGGCTCGTGCAAGTGGCTTGCACCTACTTCCTAAGGAACGCTGGTTTTCAAAGGAATGAATGCTTACAGATGGGCAGCTGACAATAACAATTAAGGTTCAATTTTTAGTACTGTTATGTGTCCTTTTACTTCTAGCTGAATTTCACCTAGGTTAAGAAGCTTGTCTTCTGTTCTAAAACCATTCCGATAAACTGCTGTCATTTTGAAATGTAGGGGGTTTTTTAATACTGGAAAACTTTAACTCTTCTAAATCATTACATGGAATATTTACAGATCATGATGAAGTTCTACAGAGTCTGTGGGTTTTTTGTAAATAGCTTTCTACATTTTATTTCTTTTTATAGTGTAGAGGCCTGGAAGCCTATTCCTGTATTTTACACACACACAAAAAAAGAAAATATTTCTGACTGTGTTATTCTTTGATTCATTTACTACACGTGTCCTTGTAAGCACACTCAAGTTTACTGCTAGCTTCTTAAAGGTATGTGATATTTCACTCAGCTGAAATAATGCTGCTTTTACTGGTCAGTACTATAACCACACAAAAGAAAAAAAAAACAAATAAGAAAAACCACTGAGAACTGCACAAAACCCCACATAAAATGTAGTAAAATTTAAAAAGAAAAGATTGGACCATTCATATTTTTACCAATGCTGATACAGTCTGTCTCAGCCTCGTAATCCCCCCTAAGATTCTTCCTCCTCCCATTGTTAGGATTCAAACCCGACACTGCGTTGCTCCTCATGCTGTTTCTCCTTTCCAGTTCATCCTAATCCGGAAAGACAAACCTGTCTCCACCAGAGCACTTCTTCCAGCAGTCAATTTGATCATAATACTCCCCTGCTGCCTTCCGCTCCTCCTGGGGTGTCATCGTCCCCCCCCGTCTGCTGCTTCAAGTTCACATTTCCCATCGCTGGGCTTGCGATGTACAAATAACTGTTTATCACGTTCTCCTGCTGCCTGGCATGTTGTGCCTTCTCCCCGTGCTCTGTCTGTAAGGAACCCTGCCCCACATCTCCTCCACCCCTCTTCTTTTTCCACGACAGCCTTCACACAACGAAGACCTGGCTTTAGCACATTCCAAAAGTCAAAATTATTTCTGGAGGCGCCATAATCTTCTTAAAAATAAAAATGCTCATGAACAGGAAGAGTTCTGATTAAAATGTTCCCTAAACTACTGGTAAATCTGCCAGGTCTCTCTCCTTCCTCTGCTCACGTGTTTGTCCCTGGAGATTTGAGAAAATTAAGACAAATCCCTGCCATTTTTGCTGCAGGTAGTAGCTCTTGGTTTGCTGAGGTTACTCGCATGGGCTTGCAGGTCGGTGTCCACAACTGTTGTATGTGAGAGAGCACCCACTTCTCACTACAATCTCCATAACGCTCCTTCTCAATTCAGTCTTTTATCTTTCTCTATAAATTGGGCAATTTGTCTTTCACGATTTAATGTACATCAGTTTTATTTTTATTTCTCCAGCAAATGTGTAAGACTGTAGAATCTGAGTGCAGGCGGTCTTAGCTGGGGCAGCGTTTCTCAGCTATGGCCCCTGCAAGCATGAAGGGAAGCAACACAGGAACCGAGGCTGTAGAAGATGTGTAGACCTCCAACAAAAGATGGCAGAGCTAGGGAAGAGGTTTCATTTTCCTGGAAGAGGGGGAATTCTGCATTAAAAAAAAAAATGGAAGAAACGTAGACTTTTTCAGCTGTTACTCAGTTCTGCAGTTTCATGGAGCAAGTAAGGATTTGCTGTGAAGACACAGAAGCTGCTGCTGTTGCACCAAGGGCTGGTATGTGTTGTACCCAAGTGGAACGTGAGCTGCAGAGTCAACTCTGAATTATCACAGGCAGCTGCCTGCTCAGTTTTTCCCTCTTCTCGTTCTCAGCAATTTCTTTTTACATGAAGGCACCACTCCGCCAGCCATGCACACACCCTATAGATGACTCAAGCTATTTATCCTATGGGCTGGGAAGGGACGTGAGAGACAGAGACTTGTTTTCAGTTCTATTTTTAAATGCTATGGAAACACTGAAATTATGATAAAGACTACAAATAATTAAACTGTTCTGTGAAGTTCACATTTGTACATGCATACACTTTTTTCGAGTACTTGGCGCTTTTTTGATCAGAACAATCAGAAAGAGGTGAAAGGTTATATACAACAAATGGTTTGTTAGAGAGTCACGATGAGAAATCATGAGCGCATATCATGAGCGCATATCCTGCTGTTCATGCTTGCCGTTGCTAAGATAACAGAAACAAAACACCAGTTTAGGGTGTTTGCAGCTTCCGAGGATGTGGTTTATGCATTGCTTGTGATAGTCTGATGACTGAAGATGGCTCCTTTCCAATCATTTTTGAATTTTTTCCTGATCTTAGAAACGCTTTTGTTTTGAATACGTGTAAACATGTAAGCAATGACAATGAAGTTTATTTTCCCAAAGTACAGAAAACATCCTGGATGATTCAAAATATATTCTTGTTTATTTCTCTACCTGCACTTATTCACAGAGTATGTCAGTACAAGTTCTGACTAATCAGACAGAGGTGAAGGCACTGTTTGAGCAGGGAAGGGAGGATAAACGAGCTTGAAAATAGAACATATTGAAACAATCACTGTGATTCTTAAATAAATTATTTGTCTTGAGACAGCATCTAAAATTCAACACCCATTATACTAGCTGCTGAACAGACATAGGAAAATGACAGCCTCTGTTCTGCTGTGTATCCTTTGCTCTCCATTCTCCCCTCGAAAGCCAACAAGACAAGCAAAAATGCTCTGACCCTTGTAAAGGATTTCCTTGCCCAGCATGTCGTGTTTTAGCTTGTATTAAGTTCTGCTGCTGTAACATGTACTCACATGCGTGTGGGTGCATGTGCAGAAGGTAGTATTTTGGGGGTCCTGTGGCAACCATCCCACAGTGTTTGGCATTCCACCCGCTTGACCTCTCACTCCGAACTTCTAATGACAGGATCAGTCCCGCGCAATTACGTACTGAGCCACTGACAAGGGGGCATTACGACACCGCGCTACAGCAACACGCACCGTGCGCCTCTCCGGCGCAGTGGTTGGACAACCTTGCTCTCTAGGGAGAGATGAGTGTTAGGAAAGTGCTTGCAAGGAAACAGCACAATGAAGACATTTTTTCACAGCTGAAAGTAGGGGAAGTAGCACTGCAGTGGCAAAGACAAAAGGGTGAATCTGAGAATTTCCTACAAGAAACTTGGGGGAGGGGAGGGGAACCCAAGCCATGTAACTTTTGTTACCTGTATGTTTGGGGAACTCTGACTCAAGCAGTTCACCAAGTACCACCACGGAATGGCAATAAATTACAACGTTATATGTTCCTAACATTATAGGGAGTCCAAGATCCATGAGAAACTGGATGAGGGACAGGACCACTTTAAAATACAAGACACTGGCCTGATGCCTAAAATACATTGCAGGAGAACTGTTCTGATGAGCCCAAAAATCCTGCAGTCAGCTCCCAGCCTTACAGCAGTAAAAGCACTCAGCTTTTGATTCACTCTGTCAGCTTGTGTTTTAAGAAACTGGCATCATGTCCTATGACAAATGCCTTCTATAATGTACATTTGGATCTTGCCATTGTGGATGGATGCAGGCAAATAAATTCTGTATTCCTCCACCCTAAATGCTAGCTACCCAGTCAGAAACACCGTTGTTGTTAGTGGGAAGGCAATTCATTCTGCTACAACTAGGCACTGTAACTCCCCCAGCTCCCTTTCCCAGCTCTCAGCTGTGAAACCTCTCTGCCAGTGTTCATTGCATCAGGAACAAGGAGAAAATCTTATCACAAAAGCAACTTTGAACACAGCACGGATCATGAGTGCTGTATTTTGCAAAGTATGTTCAAAGCATTTCAGTCTAACTTTTCATGAAAGACACATCCTAGAAAATGCAAACTTTAAAATACAGGCTTAGAATGAAATTGTAAAGGTTTTTAGTAATTTTCCAGCATAAAATTTACTGCACTGACATGTGAGGACATACCACGCAAGGTATGTTGCCATTAACCCTGGTGTGTTGAAGGGCAATTGCAAACTCCATTTACTTCATTAAGAACTTCTATAGGGAATACACAATGGATTGGAAGGAGTAGTCTATGACGGCTCTAACATTAAAAATTAGAGCTTCCTTCTATCTTTTTCCAGTATTGCTGTTTAAGCTCTTCTGGTGATGCAGAACAGCAGCAAGATCATCTGGATGAATTGTGGTTTGCTTTTTTCCCCTCTTAGACTTCCTAAAAACGTGCAGTCTCTGTTCTTGGCAATAGGGATCAGCAACACATCCTCCAACACCGAGACTTCCTGTCGAGATACAAACATATTTACTAATCTGGCCACCATATCATACTTAGTGCTTGCCAGCTCCGCTACCGTGATAAGCAAAAGAATAGCACACACCATCCAAGCCTCAAGACTAAGGAAAAGGATGAGCTTCCGTTACAGGGGCCTACTATCTACTCCTGCTTCAGGGACACGAAGAGAATAGGAGGCAAGAAAATGATGATTTAGCACCTCTAGCACTACCCACTACTGAGGAAAGGCTATGAAGACACCATGCTGAAATCAAGTGGTAAAAAAATGATACCATGGAAACCGAACAAAAATAATCATTTGCTGTTACATCTCTATCCTAGACCAGGAAGCCCCTAACCTGCAAATCACCAGATGCTCAGCATACACTGGTGAAGTACCGTCACATTTCTGCCTTATTATTCTTTTCCTTACACCTCTGTTTCCAGCCATTTCCCAAAACAAAGTCCTGCCTTGCCCCGGTATCTGGCAGGACCAAATCCACCATTATGATGCTTTCAGATTCTGCTTCAAGGGTGCAGATGGTACACACACATTTACATGCTCGGCGAATCTGAGGATAAAGAAGAAGAAAACAGGAGGCAACCAGCAGAGTCCAAGCAGTCCCCGACGGAGGATGGCTGAACGGCGGAGCGGCTGAGAGGCGGCTCCGAAACAAAGGGACCTCCAGGCTGGAGGCAGCCGAGGCGGCCCCCCCGCCCGGGAACCACCGGGTGCAGACGCTCACAATGACCCCCCCGAGACTCTGGCATTTCCAGCTCCTGCACCTTGAGAGCGAATCGTGTCCGGCAGGAGCACGCCGTGTGCCCCGGCGACCCTCCCTCAGCATGTAACGGCGCCGGGGGACGAAGGCGGGAGGAAGAGACACACGCTGGCACCGACCAACACCCCCCGCCCCACCGCCCTCTCGGACACCGGCGTGACCGCCCCCCGCCGCCGCTGCGCGCCCCGGTGCCGCAGGTCCGGGCCCGGGGCTCCCCCTAGCGACAGCCCTGCCTCGGGCGGGGAGCCGCGGAACCGGCCCCGCCACGCTGCCCGGGCAG
>Ga0065711_1006904_pt1 | contig 16961 bp, 8 predicted proteins | sample Hoacrofraction12_FD_59098 | JGI IMG/M metagenome (GOLD analysis project Ga0065711, IMG submission 59098) | Hoatzin crop microbial communities from Cojedes, Venezuela - Epithelial fraction 12 v2 (version 2) | ecosystem: Host-associated > Birds > Digestive system > Esophagus > Crop | place... | reverse complement strand
CCCCCCCCCCCGAATCTTGGGGGCTTTCTGCACCAGTTCCTCCAAGCAGCACGGATTAGAGCAGCTGACGGACTGTGCCATGGAGGAGTCCTCCAGACTGTGCTACTGATTCCAAACTGGGCTTTCAGCATCATCAACTGCTAATAATCTCCTCCTACTTCATATTGGTTAAGACACAAGGCTAAACCCCAAAGAAGTCATACCAAAAGCTGAATCTGCGTTAAAACACCACAGACATCATCTCCTCACAGAAGTGAAGGTGAACAGGAAGATACTTAATCGTGCATAATTTGAAATTTTCACTGCTGCACAAGTGAAAAGCACAGCTTTAGCTATTTTTCAGAATATCAATAGGAAAGTGAAAAGTGTAGAAGAAATGGTGAAAAACACTGATTTCTGAGTAATGCTTATTGGTCATTAAATAACACCTCTACATAATTTTCTTTCCAATTGTTTACCATCCTTCCAGAGGCAGAGGGACTGTCCCAAACTGTTTGTACATCAGAATTACAGGCCCCAAAACAGCCAACACACACACATGGAAGATCAGCTGCAAATTCAGAAAGCAGAACTAACACTACTTAAAACGTATGGAGCATGAGAACATCATGTGCTCCTGCATAAACACATATGTGATTCAGAAAGCAAGTACAGAAATACTGAAGGCTCTAACGATACAAAAATATAAAACCGAAGAAAACACCAATGCCATCACATCATTTAACAGCTTAAAAACTTCAGAAGGGTAGGAGGGATTACCAGCTAGCTTGCTAAGCCACTGTGAGCGGAGGTGCCTTTGCTGTATCTAGCTGGCTACTAACAACCTAACTCTGACCACGCAGTCACTTCCCCAAACTGCCTGGGAGCACCTGCACAGCAGAGACAGACTTCTCAGGGCTGCTCCCATCTAGACGTCCAAGATGTGTTTCCATCCCCTGTCTACTAACAATTCCAGGATTTGTAGGGCAGCATGCAGTAGCCCATTCCTCTGAAAGCAGGCGTTGTTATACTGGCTAGCATGGTCCCTGCTGGATATTTATGAACCCATCCGAACAACAAGAACCAGGCAGAAATTCTACTTGTGAAGGGCTTAAGTTAAGGATTTGTAATATCCAAAATTGCTGTTAAGATTGGTTACTTATTCTTTCCTAGACCTCAATGTATTGTACTACTAATTAGAAACCCCCAAGAACAGAACTACCTATTTTTCGTTATACAGACTCATTTCCAAAAGAGAAACCAGCTCAGAGTTTATGTATCATTACCCTCAGAACAGACCCTGATAATCAATGTAATTACTGAAAAGGTGCAAGCAGCTTCATTGGTCATACACATAAGCAACATATGAACTAGAGAGAACACTAGAATCAGACTCATCTATTTAAAAAAGAGGCTTAAATAATCACTTTACACATGCACAATTACTAATAGACAACTTTCGTCTGAGTTTTAGAACCAGAAGTTTACTGAAAGTTGTAACACTGATCAAAGAACAATATTCGAGAAGGTATTTAGCTTTGTTAAAATCTTATGATTTATACAGCTTGAAAGTTTTAGAAACACATTCGATTCATGAGCCATTCCATTCAAAAAACTGCATGGAGCACTTGCAATGACAGATATTAATTGGAGTGCCTCTGGTTTTCATTAGATCTGTGAGTATCATCTCTGATAAAAATCTGCAAGAAATTAATCCACTACTGAAACCTGTAAACTAGTGACACGATTTTTGAATGCCCCAGCTTTTTATGTTAGTGATTCACATTTATAACATTGTAAGACTGTTCTTCCTTTATACATATTACTGGAATATTTTAAAATTTTCACCAAAGCCTGGTTTAAGATAGCTAGCAACAAACCCCCACATTCATGAACCACCATTTAATTTTTTTTCTTCAAACATTGTAACTACCTGTTTGGCAAACCCTCTAACTCGTTTCTGGAAGACGACTGTGTTCACCTTTTAATGACTTCTCCTAGTCTATAAAGGATTTTATTGATAAAGATGCCCATCAGTCAAACACTGAAGGAGACAGTATCTCAGAATGTTACCAAAGTGTAGGTTTTAGGTTTCAGCTGTCGCCAAAGGAGTTCATTCTCCAGGGGGATGAACACTGACTTACAGGTATATAGTTTCTACCTATATACAAGAACCACTATACGCTGGCGCTTTCCCCCTCCCCCCTTTTTTTTCCTTTTTTTCTTTTGTTTGTTTTTGTTTAGATGAAATTTTACGTTAAAACAAACCTGCACAGATGTGAAGGCAAGGTCAAAAATGCTGAAGTTTTCATTCACCCAGGAACTTGCTTTAAATTAGTGGAACAGAAAGCTGTTGTATTTAAAATTTAAAACTGCAATTTGATCAGAGAGAGTTCATTCCAATTTTTATGGTATAACTAGGTTCAGAACACAAAGGCTGATACGGCATCAACTAGTCTGTGTCCTTAGCTCAGTAACAGCTTATGATTCTTTACAGTGCTCTTCAACATTCAAATATGGAAACAGCCATCTAGTTTCACATTACACAAATCTGCTTCTATTAAACATGCTGTAGTGCGAACAACAACATCAACAAGACACATATACACACTTTGAAACTCACCTCATTTGAAGAGAAGGTTAAAGTGTGTGAACGACCTGACAGATTTGGTTCTGTCACTAACCCTGAAAGTTCACAACTTGGCTTGCTATGGTATGTATCATCTATGACAATTCTACTCTGCAAACAAGTGGAAATAACGTTTTATTAACTCACTCCTCAGAAAAGCAGGTCATAAGGTGACATTCTAGTAATTATGATTTTTGGTAAAAAAACACCACTATGATGCAGTTATCTTTAGATCACATATGAAATGCACTCACTACATCAAGCATCTGACTTGTTTTTGTTAAGCTTCTGAATTCGAAAACAGAATAACAAATTTAAAGCAGTATCGCCAATAAGAGCACCTTGTGTGGAGAATCGGTCATCACCTGAAATGGTGTTAAAGTACACAAGGAAATACAGGCAGTTACTTTTTCAGCAGGCACACCACATTTGGGGAGAACCAATTTAAGATTCACTTGGCAAAATACTCATGCAGTGTTTGTATTCAGCCGAAACGTACACACACACCACGAATGTGCTTCAGAAGGTGCTGTTCTGCTGGCGAGATAAAAATCAGTTCTAACTGCTCATAGTCATTAAGATTTCCATGGCACAGAAGTGCCCCCATAACTTAATAAAGTTTCTGAAAACAAGGACTAGGTTTAAACTTTGTAGTTGCGTGATGTCAAACCACTGTAGTCAACAGTGAAACAAATAGGCTGTCTTTGCCTGACGTACACTGAGAATTTGAAGAGCGAGGAGTTTTCAGCAGCTTGCAGATCAGGGCTTAAATTAATTCATGAACAGAGAATACAGAACTTGCCTAAGGACAAGCTTTCCCAAAATTTTAAATTCTGATTTAAGATACTGTATTGCTGTTCATTTTATCAGCTTCGATGAGGGTGGTGAAACACTGGCACAGGTTGCCCAGAGAGGTAGTTGATGCCTCATTCCTGGATACGTTCAAGGCCAGGTTGGACAGGGCTCTGAGCAACTAACTTGGTCTAGTTGAAGATGTCCCTGCTCATTGCAGGGGAGTGTGGGCTAGATGGCCTTTAAAGTTCCCTTCCAACCCAAACTATTCTGTAATTCAATTTTGAGGTGGCTACATTTCAAGCACAGAATCATGTCATCTGAAAATTACCTTGATATGAAAAATACCATACAGATGTAAAATATCTTTAGAAAAATTTTTATAAGTGGACTGTATCAAGCTAAGTAAAATCTTCTTTAAAGTACTAAATAGTGTAAAAATACTATAATAAAGCTTAACATTTTAGAAGTTACACAACTGCTTGGAAGTCTTTACAAAAAATGGTTTAACACTGTAAATCTACAGTTATGCAGTTTGACAGCCTGCATAAATTATTTTCAAAATAGAAAATTCTTCTGAAATAATTTCTTCTGACAAATTTATTCTTTTAATAAAATAATAAAGTACTACTATTTAAAAAAATATATATAAGAAAGTAAAATTCAAGTTAGAAATATGACTAACGTTAAGAACTATAGTATTCAAAGAATGTAAAATCTTCATAGCATTTACTGTTTACATTCAGTTGTTACACTTAGTCTGTGTTTAATGGAAGCTTCTGGATCCATATGCCTGCCTTGGCATCTAAAAGCAGCAGAATGGAGGTTCAAACTTATCCAGCAGCCAGTACTCATACAACCTCAGGCAGATTACCTGAGCAGCCTGTGACTCAAGTTGAAGTTTATGAAAAACACAGATGTATGCATTTCTCAGAATATTTTCTAATTAGTTTACCTCCATTTCCAACTCAGATCCTGACCTCTACATTATTTTTCTTTCGTGAGTGAAAAATAATTCTGCCAAAAGCACGCCTCCTACTTTTCTCTTTCTAGAATTTCTCAGCACTACTCTTCATGGTCTACTAACAGTAAACAAAATTATTTCCCATTATTTTCTCTAATTTTCTCTAAGTCTCTAATCAACTAACCATACTTTGTAAGATGCCATACCATACCCCTATATGCATAAATAATCTGAGATCCTAAATTAAGATGAAGTTAAAGACATTTTTCTTCAATAACTTCTGCTCCAACAAGAGAAGTATGTTTTTGCAGTTATCTTCATTGAGCACTTGTGTATTTGTGTTCCGATTTCAGTTTAACCTGAACTCCGAATTTTCTAGATTATTCTACTTTTATTTTGGGGGTGGATACCCTTTTACCCTACATTACTGATATGCATTTCCAGTCTTATAAAAAAAAAGAAAGAAAAGAAGAAAAAAGTAAAGAAACCCGAAAAAACCACAGGAAAAAACCCAACCACCACAACCCAACAAACCCAAACCACAACTTGAGTTTTTTCCTGCTACCTTTTCATGGAGTGTGGTACCACACATGACTGAAAAATGGTGTTCTATTTATCATGTAGATTATTTTGTTAATTATATTGTATTTTAGGGACTTCTTCAGTCTTTCAGATGTAAAAAGTATTACCGGAAACAACAGAATACTTTGTCCATCAACCTATTCTCAAAATAATTTCAACCCAAACTGACAATCTGTTTAGGAGCTTTTATTTTAGCCACCCTCAGTTCACTCTTTCTGCCTTTGCAGAGCAAATTGAGAACAATTCAGAAACAAAACTGTACAAAAAAAAAGACAAAAAAAAAAAGAGACAGGATGATATTTGAGCAAAATACTTAACGAGACCTTCGAAAAAATATGAAAAAAAACATAGCCAAAACTAAAGCATCTCAGCACCAGTTGTAATGTTTTCTCCTCCCCCTGCTCCTCTTCAGTTTAAAGAAGTAGTAATTTCCTTTTAAGGATTCAGAGCCAGTTGCAAAGATTTTTTGATTCTGGAAGAGCACAGAATTTGGACAGAAGAGGTTTTATAGGTATGCTTCCTCAGATTTACGGTACTGGGATATAAATAGTTTACACCACAGTGTTCTTCCTTGTAACAAAAAGGAAACACTGCATACAGGCTTCCAGGAGCTAAATAATACTCTGGAAAAATAATGAATATGAACAGTATGTATGTGTTCGTATTCTATCAGATAATGGGACTAAATGAAGGGGCAGATTATGTAAAGGACTAATTTAAGAACTGTGAAATTTAGAAAACTCATAAGGCTAAACAGTCTGCAAACACTCAGATCACAGGATTTTAGTTCTTGGGTTTCTATTCTTCACAAGCAACAAGAAGTTGATTCATTACTTTACCAAATTATAAGTTTAAGACTAAGTTCAGCATCATTTTAAGAAAAAAAAAATATCCTTCAGGGTGCAGTAATTTTAGGAGGCAAATTTTGCAGAAACAGAAAACAATTTAAATAGTTACATTCCGCATACCATCGATATTAAAACACAACTACAGAAATTATATACAATGTGAAAGACTCAGTACAACAGTTAGAGATTTTTACACAACAAAGTTCTTATTTTAGGGTTTCTGCTTTTAGCTGCTCTCTAAGAAATGCTTTCACCTGATCATATGGGATACTACTGACATAAAAGCAAAAAATATTATGGAGTTAACAACAACAAAAAGGAGTATTCTTTCCTTAACTTCTAGGAAGATGAATTTTTCCTGCTGTTGTTTTAGTAACAAGACTCACTGCTGAGTGGTCAGGCACATTTCCTTCTCGGTTTTAATATCTTTTCATAGCAAGGTTTACCAGCCAAAGCCTTGTTACAGTAGTGCAAACTTCATGATCAACTGCAGGTTAAGATCAACAGAGATTAGTCATTCCAAGCAGTAGCCACTGTGACATTACCATCTTTATAAAAGACCCCAAACATTGCAAAGTGAAAACAGCCTGACTTCAGAGAGGCCAAGTATGATTTTAGGATCAATTAATGTATGAGAATCTGTTCTTTAACAGGGTCAGCTTTCTACCATTTTACAAAGCAGGAATATAGCTGAAGGTTTCTATATTCTTCCAGCTGCTGGTTTGCAACTGGCACTACGGAAAAGAGCAGCACGCAGCAATTAATAGTGGAGCATGAGAAGGAAACAAAAAATAAAACAGTAGGCAAGAAACCAGCAGGAAGGTTAAAGTGATAATCAACTTGGATAAAGTATACAATGATGAGAAGAAAAGGCTATTCTTCCAGGGCAAAGTGGAAAAGAAGAGAGCACTCACTCTGGTAAGCTCTATACCTTTTTGATTGCCAAGAAAAGTGTCTATATAAACACATTAAAGGGTGCTTAAGCACATTATGGGTGCTTACAGTAGGAATGCAGCAGTGGGACTTTTACTATGCTCAGAAAAAATTATTTGAATCAGACAGAAAGGAGGAATGCGGAGGGGACAAATGGGTTCTTCTGAACCAATGACTTTGAAAGCTAAACTACTGAATGTTTATCTATATGGAAAATATCTCGACAGCTTTGCTATAGCCTATTAAAAGATCAACCATGCACTCCTACTTAATCAAAAATTGTACCCAAGTGTATGGATATCCCCTTCAACATGGATCTTGCAGTCCCAAGATCCTCAGGTTATTTACAGAAACATCTTCTGGCCACTACATGCTTCAACAGAATAAAACACTGCAGGAGCTGTAAATACACAAGACTGACACACACTGGATAGTATTCTGTAAAGCGTCATTCTATGTCAAAGATTAAAAAGCTCCCACTCTGCTTAAGTTCCTGCGTTATAGTAAGGTATTGTGTCATTCTAAAACCAGTTTGTGTATTTTTTACAAACTGTTTATGTAGATGGATTACGCCTGTCACAGGGACTGTAAATTCACACTAAGAAAACAGAAGGTAATTTTAAAAACTGTATTATAACAGCACTTCCGTGCAATCAGCATATGGAAACATAGAAAGCCAACTTGTTATCTGTCATTTATGCAAAATATGAATGACTTCATGGACTACAATCCGGCAAGTTTCTCTTCTACATCTGTAACTCATTTCTCTCTAACAACATACAGGAAAGGAAAAAGTGAACTGGTATTTTAAACAACCAAAGTGAAGAAAAAGTGTCAAACTCAAGAATAAAACTAGCTTATAATATTACTCAAATAGCTACAATTTTGAATCTGACAAAATACAAAGGAAACAAGAAGGTAAGTTAATAAGATTGTTAGTAACAGTCTTACATTGACAGGGATTTTAACAAAATAGTTACACAGCACACACATTAAATTTCTTATTTTTACAGCCATTTCTTTCTAATAGTTTAAACTGTAAAGATGGTAACTTTATGTTTATAGGCTGAACTGTGCAGCCTCACTCAAGATCTAGTTAAAAGGCTTTACATTATTAGAACATTATCAGTTACTCAGAAGCAGTTTCCTAGAGAAAGAGAAGAGAGAGTTCTACAGATGCGTCTCTTGGCTTTCAGTAGTAAATTCGTTAATGAAAACCGGGATGCTATCTTCATCCACCTTTCTGATACTCCACCCCTACATTCCAGTACGGTAAGAACTGGTTGGTCAACAGCCTGGGAAGCTGACCTCTATTTATGTACACTTCCTCCAAGTATCAGACTGTATTAGACAGGCAAACAGATTTTGCTTTTAAAACTATACTATCCTAAAGCTAGTGTTACCTCTAGCGTTACAAACCAGTGCAAAAACATACCCTGTGATTGTTCCTTAGATACTACTTCAGCCTGAATAGCTTCCACTGATGCTTCAACTGAACAGGAAGGAATGGGAACACTCACACAGTTTCTGCTTGTGAAGGCTGTAAAGTCTCAAACTTCTGCAGCAATGTTCGTAAGAGGTGTGGTCAAGGACTGAGTCATCAAGTTTCCACATACTAAGCACTGATGTTTTCAGTTTACCAAGATGCAATGCTTAAATATTCAAAGCACAAATCAGTCATCTTTACCTTGCTTCTGCTCTTCTCTTGACCATATTCACAACTGTCCTGCCCGCTCTGAGTAACATGCAGGCTGCTACTAGAAATCTGAGGCTCTTTGTGGCTGTCTCCAAACCAAGAGAAAGGCATGCAAGTAGGAACAGGGGAATCTGAATCTGATGCAGACAGATTGTTGCCAGAGTCATCCAACAGTTCTCGGGAACCTCTGAAATAAGTAGATTAAATTGTGTTTGAACAACAACAACAACAACAAAAAACCCCAGCCCACCCCCCAAACACTCCCCCCCTCCGAACACAACAAACTCAAAACACACACCACTCACTCGTTTCACAGCATAACTGATATTTGAAATGAAAACTGATACTTGTTTAAATATCCATGCAAAATAATTTGAGTTATTGTACATCACAAATTTAAGAGCTTTTGCAGTAATTCACACAATTTAACAATTTCAAATAATTTGCTAATTTACTCAACATTCATCTTCCTAAATAAAATATAGTTTTGTATATAAGATAGGGTACAATGTGTTAATCTCAAAAGCCACTTTAAAATGCAACCCTGCTTTACTGTTTCCTCTATACTATTCTATGTATTTTTCCTATTTCATGAGATTAGAAGCTCATCTCCACATCATCATATCAATATTCACAGAATTTTGCCACTGTTATACTGGAATGTATTTTCAGGTCAAACAGTAATGATAGTTTTAAATAAATTCTTAAGTTAACAGTTTTAGGAATGCAGTATGTATGTATTAAACAAACAAACCAAAATGACTACCTGCTATCCAGAGAACCTCTTAGATTTTCTTTTTCTGGTTTCTTGCCCTTGCCCCCAGATTTCCGTAATCCACTGAAGTGAAAAAACCACAATTTTCATAAAGCATTTACATTTACACAGTGCAACATTTTTTTAATTAGCAAGCTAGTTTTTACATTGATTTCAACAATTACAAAAAGTCACATTTATGTTGTTAAACAGAGCATGATTTTGCAGATCATGCACGCAATTAGAAAAGTGCTGTGATTCATATTTTATTTCAGAACCATGATACAACTATGAAAGTACCTCTCAAAGACCACATATAATCAAAATAAACACAGAAAATGCCCAAAGAAACTTAGCATATAGCAAATACAACCAAGAGGAAGAACAGTTTTACTACTATATAAATGTTCACATGCAATGCAGATTGACTTGAACTAAGTCACTAACTACATTCTCTGTGTGTCAAATAAACCATAACATATAACATGAAAATGATAACTTATTTGTTGCAGTACCAGTCTGAGTCTTCGATGTTAGCTGGCTTCAACAAGCTTTATACCTGGCTCCAAAGAAGCAAGGTTATTGCAAAATTTAGCAGCTCTTCTCTCAAATCCCCAGAGTTCAGTTACCACACAGCATTTCCAGATAATATGCAGCTTGCACTTTTGTTTTACCCCTGTTCGCAATCTCATCGTCTCAGTGGAATTCAGAAATCCACTCATCACTGCTGCCTGCCACCAAGCAACACTTCAGTAAGCAGCTACTATAGCCAAACCTTACGTAAAGACACCTCTGCTGGAGAGGGAATTAAGGCAAGACAGGTATCTATTTCAGACTGCAGCACCAGCAGGATGTAACATTAGAGTGTAGGCTCAATTTTTTGGCATAAAACTACACATGGATTTGCAATTTAATTAATAGGGAAATGGTGTATTCAGATAAAAACTGAAGAACCCCAAGAAATTCTTTGAGGGGAAAAAAGTACAGATAAATAAAATCAGTATGTGGTAGAAACACGAATGCAATGTTACAAAATCAAGATGAAAAAGACTGTGTCCAGAAGTGTTGTTATGAAGTAGCATTAATGGATTTCCTCAACATTTTTTTATTTGAAGAACATGATATTCTCCAAAAGTAACACTGAAAACCATTTATTTCCAAATGAACACAAGTAAAATCTTACCCAAAATCTGGAAATCTCCTTTTGGACTTCCCTAAAGATGTTCCTTCATTTGTTTCTACTGTCTTGTCTTCACTTTTCTTTTCTTCTGCTTTTCATAGGTGAAAAACAAAAATGTTGTTCAAAAAATACTTGCAAGTTTCAAATACTTATGATGAAGCTTCTAAGTAAACACGATTCTAAAACCTGAGTAACAGTGTTAAAATTCACATTCACACGTGGAGATACTAGCTGAAAATACTACAGCCATATCAACACAAGTTATTCAAGTTATTCTCTATGGCATCTTCCCACCATTCTGGCTGTGCTGTACTACTGAAAAATGGCAACACAACAGTTGCTTACGACTGATCAAAAACACTGCTTTTGATAAACAGCAATGCTGTACTGTCTACAGAAAGATAAAACTTAGCACAGTATTTTGCTTCAATGAATTACAAATAAAAGACAGTTTAAGATAGGTTTAGAAAAAAGTACCTCCTCCTTTTGCAAAATGTCAGCTTCAAAATACACCGAGATAAGCGGTATAAGATGCACGAAAAAACCCTCAGTTTTAAAGCAACAGTTGAGCAAGTACAGCATTTAACTGTCCTTTATTACGCCTGAAGTATTATAAGATGTTCCTTTTGCATTTTTTCTGGTTCAGTAGCTAGTCCAGGCTAGCTACTTGGAACATCGGCTATGTATGCAAGCTGCTAGCTCCAGAAAGCGTGCCTAACCAACACAATAGCCAGTACCTGGAGAGCAGACAGATCTCAGCAAGCTGAGTTTCTTGGAAACAGTATACAAACTGTGAATATTCTAAAGAAATAATAGAGACTTTAAAGCTCCTCCAAGACTGTGGCATTTTAAGAACTGGAATACAACCTGCTAGGATCAAATTTCTCACCAGAGGGAGCATGTTCTATTCCAAATGCTCTATTATTAAGTGAAATTAAGTGACAAATTTAAGCACCACACTAACTCTTTCCACAGATTGTGACAGATTACTGCAAGTCCTGAACACACTTCCTTTTAAAATCTCAGGCTACTAGATTAATTTTTTTAAGTAACTGAAACATGTTTCGCATTGCAAGTCAGGTGTTCCATAACTAAGCTGCCTATGAAAGAGGTGCAGCCTGCTTGTTGTGAGACAACTTAGGTTTTAAGCTCTGCCTTCAAGACAACTCCTGACATTAAGTTGTGTACACAGATGCCTTCAAGGATCACAAGAAAACAAAAATCATGTTTACTACACAAAACTGAGGACAACTCCCCACCAGTCCATCAGCTAATAATCCTTCCTGAAACATGTAATGGTTACCTCAAAGTTTACATGCTGTATAATCAGGGGGTTTTCCTCTTTTATTTTTATTGGCGTATCTGATCAGTAGCTTCTCATGAACATCAGAACATTATCTCATTAGTTAACTGCTCTTTCTAAACATGTAACATCTGATACATAACCACCAGTTAAACTGGTTATTTTTCCTGTCAACTTAAATACAAAGCAGAAGAATTAATTTTGATACTGACATTTGTTTGCACCTCTCTCTCCAGAGGTAATTTCTAAAAAGCAGTACAATAGGTTAAAATACAGACTGATACGTGAATGGATGGGAAGGTAACAGAAAGGATTATTTCAATGACATAATAGGTAGACATTTAAATATGGTTAGAAAGCAACAATCTAGCAGAATGTAGCATTTAGTGTCATTTTGCCTACAAAGAGCAAGTTTTAATTAGCTCTTCCAATGACTGCCAATTTTAAGAAAATGTTTGCAATGCTTCAGCCATCACAAAAAAAATGTAGAAAAGAAAGCAAGATCACTTACATATTAGATACTTGTCTTGATATTTTTTTTAAAAAAAACACCAAACCCAAACAAAACAAACAGAAGGTGGGGTAGAGACTATTTCAGTTTAAGACTTTATAAAAACACACAGGAGGAGAGTATAAAACAAATCCTGTTTTGAGGGTCTTAAAAGAAAGGTTTAGCCCAAGCTGTATAGAAAAGATAGCAAATATAGTCTGCCGTTATATACTGTGTTAGCTGACTAAAGGAAATACCAAGCATTTAAAATGCTTTATCTGATCCCTTTTTCAATTATTCATAAGGAAAAAAGCCAAATACTGCTATCAAATAATGATTAGTAGCGACTAGGCTGATTATAACAGTTTTAACCTTTTCCTAGTGAGAAATATCCTAAGAGAACAAGATGAATAATGTGGTAATTCCCATAACATTCAGAATCAGTATCCTGGATAACGTCTGGAAGCACAAAGCCAATACTGATTTTTTTCTGGGAATCAGGAAATCAAACTTACTCTCTGATATGCTGCTACTTATGAGGCTAGTGTTTTGCAGAAATGTGCTAGGACCTTTACTGATTATCCGCAGTCAATGACTTCGCTCCCCTCTAGCTTATGTCAAGGCAACCATTTAGACTCTTCAGTTTTCTAAGTTTGAGCCTTTACCAAACTCACTTAGACCTATTCCTTTCTGTAACTGTTTAATTGAAACAGCATTTATTCTGCAGGCACCTTTTAGATTCTTGGTGCTATAAATTGTTTTAGGAATGTTGAGTTTTTGTAGAAATTTGGTAACTAACTTGTTGCAGATCAAGGAATTAAAAGACAGATAAGCATATTTCAGGACGTACTACTGTTGTATCAAAATCTAAAATATGCAAAATTCAAATTCTAAAAATAGAATACAATGAACTTGCATACTTTTTGGTAACGTCAAACTTTCGTGAAGAGTTTAAAAGCGGTTTTAGAACAGGTAATTAGTTTTGTAGTCAATTCAATTTCCCTTAAAGTAGTTCATTGTTCAATATTCATTTTTATCTAAAATCTGTAATATTTTAACCCCAAAGGATTAAAATAATAATAAACCCCTAAGCCTTACCCTTCGCTTCTTTCCCTTTCCCTTTTGCTTCTCTTTGCTTAACGTTCTTGGGATACCCTTGAGGAGAATTTAGGGCCATCTCTTCAGGAGGAGATGAATGAGTGGTGGTTGTGCTATTTTCGTTGTTTGGTTTGTGTACTGGAGAAGAGTGCGTGGAAGCAGAAGGACTTGACTCTAGAGGACTTTCTGTGCTTTCTGTTTGTTCAGGCTTTTCATTCTTTCGATCTATGTCATCCAGGCATGGGAGAGTTAATTTTTCACTTGTTTCTAAGGTCTTGGTTAGGCACAGAGTGGAAATTTCTCTGGTGAGAACAGCATCTTCTGAATCCCCATCCTTCAACAAATTCAAAAGTTATTTTGATAAGCGTGACATATAACAATTTACTATCTGATCTTTTACAAACATCTAAAACGTTACACACAAACTTCCTCAGTTCAGAAAAATTTAACTTAATCCCTTCTAGAGATCATCTAAATCATATTAGGCTGATTTTATAGGCCTTCCTTTATCCAACCCTATACAGATCTTTCTGCACACCCCGGATCATCTTTCTCTAGCCAAGTCAGAAATGTTCTGGTACATCTTGGCCATTCCAATTTAATGCAACCACTTTTCAGCCTAACTGAAGTAGTTCAGTCTTCTTCCTCTATGACAGGCTCTCTCATATACCAACTATACACACCTCAATTCTTCCACTGTTTTCCAGAAATGTGCTATAATATTCTACTGGTATACTTTTTGTGGACTTAAATGATTATGGAATAATGAAGCCTTTCATAAGTGTTTAATTTTTGAAGAAATTTGGTAAGTAACTTTTTTCAGATGAAGGAATTATAAGACAGGTAAGTATATTTCACAACATACCACTGTCACTATATCAAAATCTTTCAGGAAGTAGAATACAACAAGCTTGCATACTTCTTTGCTAACTTTAAATTAACTGTGCCACAAAGAACATGTCAGAGATCACATATATGGTATGAATCCGAACAGGGTTTTTCACTTGATATAGCATAAAAATATGATGCTTTGGCACAGTCTGAATGAAGCATGGACAACACTTAAAACTGGAAATACAGATAAAACTGAACATATATTCAGGGTCATGAAGCATAATTATCTACCAATATCGGTACCTGTAGAATTGCAGTCTGTTGTCCAGCCCCAAGAGATTCTTTCAGCTTTGATCGAGAAGGTGGCTGGCGTTTTACTTTCAAGGCAAGCTGAGCTTTTGCTTTGTGGGCACTGGTGTCTAATCTGGGAGTATCCCCAACAAAAGCATCAAAATCTGCAACAAATATGTACTACTTTAAAAAAAAACAAACACAAATCTGGTAGGCAAGTTCTCCAACCCACTGTACAGAAAAATATTCAGAAGCTAAATCAGAATTATTCTACCTGTTAATCATTACTATACAAAAATACTGTTTTATATAATACTACAATATTTTAACATACTGTGATAGCAATTTCTAACTAATTTTAAATATATCTCTACCCATTTTTTTCAATTAAAAAATAAATAAAATCCATCAGGATATAATTGTATTACGGCTTGAAAACTGAATTTTATTCTCAAATAGATGAGAATTTGTGCCAAAAAATGTACTTTCCTATCCTTGCTCTTTAAGATAGAAACTCTTTACAGAGTACATAAGCATCTACCAAATCTTTTTAAAATACAGTTTTCGTTTGAACTTCTATAATTTTACAATATTCTGGGCATAAAATTACCAGACAAATAAAAACAATCATAGTAAGTTTTGGTGTAAATCATAGTTTAAAAATCAATGGTATTTTAACTGACATATCTTAGTGTTTTAGTCCCACTAATGTTACCGGTTTCACTAATAGAGAATCTGAGGAACAGTGAAGATGGATATCCCTTTATCTATTCTCCTCTTTCCCTCACAATTTAATAAATACATTACCACAATACTGAAAATGTTGGGGCACCTAAACAAACATAGCCACACTGTCTCAGGTCAAACATTTACCCAGTCACTAAGAAAGAGCAAACACTTAATTTCTTTTAACAACAAAAAACCACTACACATAGAACTCCTCCTAATTTTTGTTAAATGTAACTCAAAGAGCCTACAATCTACTTACCAGAAATTAATGTATCTGAGGAATTCAGTCTTTCTTCTATTGATTCTGTTTCTTTTGCATTTTCTTCTCTTATCTTCGACTGTTCATTATATTGACCTGGACTTTGACAGCCATCTTCCAATAAACTGCCACCTCCAAACATATATGGCATTCTCTCATATACTTTTAATTTACTTTCAAGCTCTGAAATCTGCAAGAATTAAAATTCAGAAGTGAGATACAACTCTCCAGGAATGCAGCAGTTTATTTCAAAATATAAGTACCGCTTTACTTTTTCCTGATGTATTTTCAGCTGTTCTGCATACTTCTGATCTCTCTCTTCAAGTAGCCTTGAATGATCCTCCTCTTTTTTCATAAATTCTGTTTCTCTGGTGAAAGAAATATACACATATATATGAAACAGTTATATACAGAAATGTAGAAAAATACATAAAATAGAAATACGCGCAGTTCCATTCACATGACATGTAATTTACTCTGGGCTGAAAAAAGATGTATTGCAACACCTTTTCTATGAAATTAAAAACCAGCTCTCTACCTTTAAAAGTGGCAAGCAAGTTGCATAAACATTTAAAGCATGAAATATATGCAGGACTCCAATCACTACATCACAGGATCATGGATTAGTATAGGTTGGAAGGGACCTTTAGAGGTCATCTAGTCCAACCCCCCTGCAGTAAGCAGTGACATCTTCAACTAGACCAGGTTGCTCAGAGCCCCGTCCAACCTGACCTTGAATGTCTCCAGGGATGGGGCATCTACCACCTCTCTGGGCAACCTGTTGCCGTGTTTCACNTATNCNTGTANATCCCGTCTAAATCTACCCTGTTGTAGTTTAAAACCATTACCCTTTGCCCTATTGCTACAGGCCCTGCTGAAAAGTTTGTCCCCATCTTTCTTATAGGAGCCCTTCAGATACTGGAAGGCTGCTGTAAGGTCTCCCCGCAGCCTTCTCTTCTTCAGGCTGAACAATCCTAACTCTCTCAGCCTTCCCTCATAGGAGAGGTGTTCCATTCCTCTGATCATTTTTGTGGCCCTCCTCTGGACCTGCTCCATGTCTTTCCTGTGCTGAGGGCTCCATAGCTGGATGCAGGACTCCAGGTGGGGTTTCACCAGAGAGGAGCAGAGTGGCTGAATCCCCTCCCTCAACCTGCTGGCCACGCTGCTTTTGATGCAGTCCAGGATACGACTGGCATTCTGGGCCGTAAGTCCATATTGCTGGCTCATGTCCAGCTTTTCATCCACCAGTACTCCCAAGTCCTTCTCAGCGCTGCTCTCAATCCTTTCATCCCCCAGCCTGTACTGACACTGGGGGTTGCCCCAACCCAGGTGCAGGAGCCTGCACTTGGCCTTGTTGAACAGAATCACAGAATGGTAGGGGTTGGAAGGGACCTCTGTGGGTCATCTAGTCCAACTCCCCTGCCGAAGCAGGGTCACCTACAGCAGGCTGCACAGGACCTTGTCCAGGCATGTCTTGAATATCTCCAGAGAAGGAGACTCCACAACCTCCCTGGGCAGCCTGTTCCAGTGCTCCGTCACCCTCAGAGGGAAGAAATTCTTCCTCATGTTCAGATGGAACTTCCTCTGCTTCAGTTTGTGC
>Ga0065711_1040434_pt1 | contig 16962 bp, 8 predicted proteins | sample Hoacrofraction12_FD_59098 | JGI IMG/M metagenome (GOLD analysis project Ga0065711, IMG submission 59098) | Hoatzin crop microbial communities from Cojedes, Venezuela - Epithelial fraction 12 v2 (version 2) | ecosystem: Host-associated > Birds > Digestive system > Esophagus > Crop | place... | reverse complement strand
TTAAAAAAAAAAAAAAAAAAAAAGGAAGAGTAACAAGTTAGACTGCATTCAGGCTATTGCATTTTAAGGTCAACATAAACTTAACCTGTTATGACATGGAAGGTATTTCACATATCACATACAATTAAGTGCTATCCTGATTGCTTTATCACAGGTGACAGTCAAAACTGAGCTTTGGGCTACCAGAATCACCAAATTACTAACAGGACAGGTGGTAAATTCTATTCTAGCACTAGTGCTAAATCTGTTGAAAGATGTAAACTCTCATTTAGACCACCTTCTGCCTAGGAAGACATGTTTCTTCTCAAATATTATCTAAGCTCTAAATATATTCAAAACCCAACAGGCACCTTCATCTTGAAGCTAGGAAACTGGCTCAACCATCAGTACTCATCAATGTTTCTCTAAAACAGCTTTCAGATACAAGCCAGAACTTCCAAACACGTCCAGGGTAAACTTCAATACTGTCACTGACAGATTAAAAATATATAAAAGTTTTAGAATTGGTTGTGACTGCAGAAAAGATCAGCGTAGGAAACAAGAATTTGTCTTCTATCTCTAGCCTACTGTGCACGTAGTATTGGTACCACTGAGAAAATTCTTATGTCAGCTTTGTAGAAAATAGATCACCTCATTTAATTTCGAACAAACTGTCATAGGATGTATTCCCACCACAGTGAAGTAACACTGGCTATCGCACAGAGAAAGAGACAATACTGTGTAACAGAAGCGGCTTCAGTTTCTCCATCATTTGTGAACCACCACAAGAACTATTCAGCCTGCAATGCAGCTTTACTCTGTAGACACTAGACAGTAAACAACATCAAGGCATGTAAACATCCACTGATCTTTTATGTAAGTACTTCAGCTGAAGTTCTTCTCAAAGCAGCGAAGAGTGGGAACTGCTCTGTGATATGAAACTCTAGTTGCTTATAGTACTTCTACTGCCACTTGTACTACTTACACTATTATCATACAAGGTTAAATCAGAGCTGTACTTACACAAGTAACTTGTTCACACCCAGACTAGCACTGCCAGTGGTGAAGTTGCACCACAGACAAAGCTTGGGGTTTTTCGGTTTGGGGTGAGTTGTGGGAAATTTTTTGTGGGGAATACACAACAGTGCAGGGTGAGTGGTGTTAGGACAATGCTAAAATGAACATTTCAGCTACAGATGTTTCTACCAAACAGCGTACTCTGTGCAATATTAAGAGATTCTCCAGCATTGTCTCCCACTCAACACAAGCAGAGAAACAGCAGGTGGGAAATAGCTAGGTAAGAAGAAAAACGCCCCTCTTCTGATCTAGATGTAGCTACTTTTAGAAAGCTGAGGAGGAATTAGATAGCTCTAATTATAAAGCATTCCCATTGAGAACAATACTTCAATCTTCTTCGCACAAAGACAGAGCAAGGCAACACATCTCTCTGAGGTGCGAAAGATATGCTTGCTCAGTTTGAAAGCTGAGCACAGCTTAACTTCATCTGCAAATAAAAAAAGACCTGCAAAGCTCTTTGCTATTACCCCCGCCAACAATTCACCTGCAGCTGGATTAAAAGACAAAAAGGAACAAAAAAATTCCCCCAAAAAACCAATCATCCCCCAAATCGACCCAAATTCCTATAGCTTATCCTCTGCAGCAAATGTTGTCAAAAGTTGTTCCAGTTACCAGATTTCTTTCCTTGTTAGCATGCAGATGCTCTTTTAAGAATGCCACGCTACCAGATAATCTTAGCCAGTGGTCTTATAACTTGGCATTAGTCCCTGTTGCTGCCACCCACCCCCCCCCAGTACTTCCTTCTGTCTTTCCTTATTGCACAGCACCAGCAGAAGCAGACAGAGAGTTTCTTTCAAGAGTATCACATGGCCAAGACCCCATAAGCCTTCAGCTTCTACGCAGCATTCAGCTTGATATCCTAGTCTTCCCCAAGCAACCCTTTAGGAATCCTGATACAGACAGTTTCTGCTGTAACATCCTGACCATAAAAATTGATATTTTTACCTTATCTAATATTATGACCATAATATATTAGTTAAATAGGGGCTTAAATGTTTTCTTCTTCATTTGGAACCAGAAGCCCCAGAAACAACTGACTGCAGAACACACACACAGACATTTCCATCTATAGCCTCTTTTCCATCAGTTAACTGTCATTAACTCTAGTTACAGTATTACCCAAACTACAGAGTCCTAATTTTTAATCTTAAACCCCAAAAGATTCCTTCATGAGTAAGATTTTTGTGTAGATATTCCAAGTCAATGAAACAGCTGAAAAAAAAACCATAGTGACTGAGTGATAAGCTGTATAGGCAAATGCAGCCATCTACAGAACTTTGAGAATCTAGGATCTTTGATATCATAAATACATTGCATGCAACAATGTTAAGATTTCTACTTACTTCCTCATTAAATAATTTGCTAGTTTCTTTTTTAATAGGGTCTATAAGTTGGACCTGGCCTGCAGAGAAGCCCACTAGAAGAGACACGCTTTCTGCTGTGGCTGTTAAGTGATTGAAGTCATGGCATGTAGGTTGTGTTCCTTTATATATCCTTTTGTCTATTGGTTTACTCAAGTCCGCAGCCTGCAAAGAGAACAAACAGAATTAAGGCAGTTTATCACAACATGTGCACGTAACCAGTTCTATTTGCAAATGAGTTTATACTCAGCAACAATTAAGGCAGTCACAAAATCCTACTTTAAAAAGCAGCTTTTTATTTATCGAAGACACCCAAGACGTCATCAAAACGTTTATCTTTTCATATAATGCAATACCTGTGTTTTTTCCATTTTGCTGAACACTATACATACCCTGGCCTTTGCAACTACATCACACAACAAACTAATGAGAACCATTCAGTAACACAAAGGCTCCAGTGAGTCCTCAGTATCAACCTATTCCCAGAAGGCTTTTCCTGCCAGAAGAGGCATTCCATCACAGACAGGAGGTATCTTCTACATTCCTAGTAGCAGCTTTCTCAATATTGAATACAACCAATTTTGGACTAAAAATAGCATATTCTCAGTCACCTGATTATTCTATTATATGTCTATCCATTTATAACAGGCAAACATACGATATTGGTCTCAATAATTAAAAAAAATTATCAACTAGATCCCAGGAGAGCATTTTCTAGGAACACTGACAAAAGATGCTGATACTGTGATTATAAAATACATTTTAGTCCATTAAGCTACAAAACAATTAGGCTTCTGACACTGAACACAGAATTCAAATAGAGCTCAGACAAAGTAAGTGCTAACAAAACTGAGGAACTTCAACATAAACAACTGAAGATCTGGCTCTAAAGTATCAGAAAAATCCAAAGGAACAGAAAAGCAACTTACAGTGCGCTCTCAGTTGTGTAACCCATGTTTATCCCCATATCACTTCTGAACAGACAACCTTTCATCATCCAGAGATTAAAACCCACACATTTAATACACAACATCATACTCCAGATTCAGCTTTTTTTTTTCCCTAAACTCCCTATTTACTAAGTTCAGAGTCTGTAATTAAAAATCTGCAGATACTCAACAATATTACAGACCTGAGATGTAGCTGTGATTTGGACTTGGATTCTAATTTTGATATATACTTTTTCAGTATTTTTAGTCAGAGAAAATTGGGCCAGTAATGTAAGAAATAAAATTTCTTTTGAGGAAGAGGACAAGCTTCAGATAAAAGAATATTGCTCCAGTATATTATACCTTCGAGGGTGAGGTCTAAAGAGCAGCAAATCCTTGGTGTACTTGGGGCTACATAGACAGAAACTAGACCTGTTAGTAGGGAAAAAATTGTAACTAGCTACACAGTGAATCATGTCAGGTGAGACATTTCCAAGGCAAATTTAACTACAGGGTATGCATGATAAGCATATATATGCAACAGTATTGAAGCTGTGCTTATGCTTGCAGCATATATTATAAACCAGTTTAATCAAGTGTATGCCCTCCTGGTTGAAGACTCCAAACTGAGATGATGTATTCCGACTTCTAAAGTCAGCAGATTAAAAAGTTATTCTCCAGAGCCCAGAGATCCATTATAAGCTAAAAAAGAATATTAGCAATACCTCTTCAAGGAGAACTTAAATAGAATACTAGCTCTACTGGGAGATCATAGGACAAGGCGCATGCCTACCAAGAAACATTCACAGACAGATGTAAATCTGATTTGAAGCTGAAAGACTAAATCCTAGAGGCCATGCAGCTATCACTTACATTGTGCAAGACTCCCTTGTCCTGTATCACTACAAAATAAGTGATATAAAGAGATAACTCTCAAAATTGAGGTAGCATTTCTATCTGGAAGACCATTCTACAGACACATAGACACATCCCTCCATACTTCAAAGAAATGCACAGTTAACGAGGTTAACCCATGAGACTCAAGGTTCTGTCCACTGGACAAAAGTTCCAGCAGGACCCAATGCCTAAGAAGGAAAATCCCTTTTAAAGTAAATACAACTCAGCCTGAATCACGCTGAATGAACACAGAATGACAGACTCTCCTGGCCAGCAGAAAACACAGGTATTCCCAGGTTCTTTTCCTTCTGAATCCTCACTGTTCTTTGGAAGCAGCAAAGACTCAGAAGGTGGCTATTTGCAGATTGGAACTACACCTTGCTCTTTTGTCTGGTTGAGGTTTTAGATCACTAGCTTTTGTTTTTGTTGTCTGACAAATTTGGTGTGACTGAAGTTCCACATCTTCTGAAATTGTGTAGTAACAGATCTAGCAAGACATGTTCTGATAAATTAAATCTAAGCACAGACTTCCCTGTGCTTGTTCTAGCTGTTCGCTGAGAACCAGATGGTAGTGACAATCTGTCTGAACTTAGATGAAGTATAAATAAACTAATTCAACCCAGGATTACCAGGCTTCCACTGACAGGGATGCCCTGCCTTTTATTTACATGTGGCTAGTGTTTTCAGTTATAATATAGCTGTCTCATGAAGATAAGTCGAATCTACAAGCACAAAAGCACTCTTTTGGTCTTGATCTTTCCTAATTGAAAGACAGGGTAGAATCAATGAGTGTAAGAACTAGGCGACATTTTCTTTATTTCGGCACAGTTGAAGGTTGCTATTGGATTTTGAGAAGGCCAATAAAAGCACTGACTCAAAATTCAGTCACTCCTGGGACTCAGCATTTCATTAGCTCACCACTAAGTCCATTTGCTATAGCTATTTTTGTGGAAGATCTGATTCTCATAAAAGAACTCTTAGATGACATCTGAGTCCATAACTGTCAAATCCTAGGATATGACACTATCAACTGAACCAGGTGACATGAGCTGCTCCCCTCTCAAAAGAATGATGCTGCACTTTGAAAGAGGACAGAAGGACCTTGGGATTAAGTTTTATCAAACATGGAGGCTCAAAGCACAGGATCAGGCACCCTCACCTCTGCCTGAGTTGGCAGCAAGCTATTTGCACACTTCCTATCCCAGTTCCTTTAACATTTTCTTCTGAAAAACACTCAGCACTACTCCAGCCTGTCCACTTTGAGAAGCTTACGCCATTGTGGATGATTCATGATGAGAGCAACACTTCGTAATTAGAACTTAAGTCTAATCACAACAGAAGGAAGGTTGGAGCATCTAATGCAAGGTTAAGAATCAATACTATCCTCCCTTCAAAGAAAAAAAATCTGTGCTGTACATCTTTGCTAATCAAGACTCTGGTATTAGCACCTGGGCCAACCGATACCTGTGTTAGAAGTCTGTTCCTTCCAACACACAGCAGTATCTCACGTACCCCTTGGGCAAAGGAACAAGGAATAATGGTTATCAGGCAATAAGAGGAATCTCATACAACATCCGTCTAAAGTCAGTAATGCAGTTGAACAAAATTGGTGCACTTTGGGCATCAACAGCTTCCAACTACTGTCTTTGAACAGTTTAAAACTCTCTAGTGAGCCTTACACTTACTTACAGAAGAAAAATTGACCAACTTTGCCATTTAGTTCTTTGTGATGAATTTGTACTCTCAGAAAAAACCATGAACCATACAAGAACAAGATGAAAAAAGAGAGTTATACAACTAAAATAGAAATTTTGTGCAATACCCCCAAATATTTTAGTAAAATAACCTACCTAAAATTTGACAAAAGACACTAATAGGAGTCTGTATCATCTCAAAATATCTAAAATGGACAAATAGATATAGAAAGTTCTACTCCTGTTCAGCTGTCAATCCGAATAAAATAATACAGTAGACCACCCCTAAAAGTGTTATTTAAATTAACAATTGACAAAAAACTTCATTAAAAAAAAACAAAAACAAGCATCTACAAGATGCTCCATGAATAAACACACAGGTTGCACCAGTAGCACAACACTGTAGCTGCCAAACAGGCTAATCTTTACCGTATCTAAGCCGGTTTACCCCACTCTGCCAGGGTAGGGAGGAAAATAAATAAATAAATAAAAAATAAATCTGACCATCGAAACAGCTGCCCATTCACCCTGAATCATGAATTCCAGCAAAAAGGCAGTCAAATGGAAGTTCTGAACCACAGCTTTAAGTACCTAAACATTAGGAAGAAAATAGAGGGGGGGGGGGAACAACAACCATCAGTCACCTCAGTCCAAAGCAAATCTTTAAGTTTTCAGATTCTGATGTCTGAAATGTCTGATTAGGATGGGCAATAACCTTGGTTCTGTAGCTGTATGTAATTCTAAGCTCAAAGACAGATTGATATCTGTCGAAGATTCATTCTTTTTATGTAGTATTGATCCGAGACTTAGAGCTTTCATACTAAGATTTCCCAAACCGTGAATCATATCATCTCAAGTCAGCATTTAATCATGCTCCTTGACAGATGTGATTTCTTCCTGTATCTTTTCTTTTCCTAACTTACATCTGCAGCTTTCTACAAATTTTAGTTGAATGAAATGTATCATAAATGCTACATTTCCTTCCAAGCTAAAAATCATCTGAGATCAGAAAGGCAAGGAGTTATTTATTAATTTAATTTCTACTACAGTCATCAGAATGCTTCCGTTAGATATTTAATAGTATTTAATATCACATTTGCCAGGAGACTGGCTTTCAGTGAGTCATAGCTATAAGTGAGAGATCAAGACAGTACATTAGGTCTTCAGGCCTGGAAGTGAGGGCAAGCTTTTAATAAAAATTTTACTTCCAAAAATGAAACTCTCTCTTGTCCAGAGAATTAATTGATCTTGAACAGCAGATTACAGATTGGCTATGTATGTAGAGTTCTAGCACAAAGTAAAAGAGAACACACAAATAACCAAGACATTATATATTTGAAAGCAACTTCCTTGGCATTTCTGGAGCTTGGTATCTCTTCAATACCTTGCTGTCCAGGGATTTAATGGCTCCTGGTCTATAAACAGAACAATTTGAGAAAGCTGTGCTTCTTATAATGCTATACAAGTAACATGAGAAATCAACTCTTAGAATTATTATAATATAAGTGAACTTCATTGAACTTCACAGATACTCTTTAAACCCTAGCAGAAAAAAAGAGACAAGGCAACCCTTGCTGCAGCACTTTGCCTTACAGTATCCCCTGGTGAACAGGGCAGGGTCTTCCAGGACAGACTTGCTCACTGTATTCGCAAGGACAGGGAAAACTAAACCAGGAGGCCCCTTACAGTTTGTTTATTCTTCCTCCACGTCTGTGCTGGTCTCCCTCTCCTTCCCGCAGAGCTAGCTGAAGGACAGAGAAAGCTGAGGAATGTGGCAAGACAGCTGAGTTATCCTAGGGACTTCTGTAGAATTTTCTGCTGAACTCTGTTCATTGCTTCCATACACAAGTGTTTCTGGCAGAACGACTAGCTTCAATACTTCACACTGGAAATCCTTCTAATTACTTTATTATCAAAGAAGTAGATTTCCAGACTTTTTTTTTGTAGAGGCCAATAACAGCTCACTTAATATTAGCAACCGAATAATTTGTAGTTACTTCACTGTTGCTTCAAGCTGGTCTGATCTTCTAGCTGACCCTGCTTTGGGCAGGAGGTTAGACTAGAGACTCTCAGAGGTCCCTTCCAACCCGAATGACTTTGAGATCCTAAGCTTTGGATCAACCAAAGCAGTGGCAACACAGCCTCTCCCAGCTTACTTAACAGGTCTGGTTTATGTCTTAAAGGAACTCACACAGGAAGAAAATTACAGGAACAAGTTAGTTGTCTTTCCCTACAAAGAACACTGATGTAGAGCAAACATTCTGCATAATTTATGAGATACACAACAAAGTCCAGGCAACGCTTCCTGCAACTATAAAGCACTAATAAAACACTCTTCAGTGCAGCTGACTGCCATAGCCAATCAGTAATAAACTGGCTTCTACAAACATAACTGCACACAAGCTGGCAGACTGCTGACTAATGGCCTCAGCTTTCTCGGTAGAGAGTTTAAAGTCTGGTAAGAACTTGCATCAGTCCCAGGATCTCTTCAGATTCAATAGCACAAACCTTTCAGATAGTGTACAAGCGAACACACATCCAGGGCCACTTCAGAAGCCCCTCGAAAACTTATAAAGACTAGTCTGAAAGCTTCTGGAAGCCGTTTAAACTAGTTTAAAAATAGGTTTTTTAAATGTAAGGACAGTTTCTTAAATAAGTAAAAGCTGCTTCTTCCATACACAAGTGATGTGCTTAGCTTTAAGGGTTGCATAACAGGTGTTTTGTGCGTACACACAGACTAGTTTTAAGTGTCTCCTAAGCCTTGCAAAGCCATTAATGCTAGGAAAATTTTAGGTCCTTGTTTTGCAATGCTGCATTCAATGCATCTGTGTTATATTAAAGTCACACTTGCAAACCTCAAGAAAACTCTTTCATTTTTAGTTTTGCTTTTAAAATTTGGCTGAACTTTCAACTCTGAACTGAAGCACCGATAGCTGAACATTCCCAACAGCACAACCAGTGCTGGATTTGCTGCCAGTTAATACAAAGGCAAATATGAAGTAACACTAACACTGAGCATTCGCTTACCCTTATTCCTCCCTAATTGAAGGCAAGAGCAGATATGAGAAAGGGATAAAAGTTGCACTGAACAACATGAATTTTGAACATTAAAAACTAAGAAATTGGGACAAAAACAGTTAGCAAGCAGGAAAAAGAATCTGCTACTTTTAAGATACTGCCTCAAAGACTTTCCATTAAGGTATCTCTCTACAGCTTCCTTTCTCTAGAAAGTCTCCAGAAAGTGCAGCTGCCAATCCATGCCAGTTTTACTTGCATAAATCTTAAGATTCTGATCTTCAAGACATAATCATTATTAATTTGGCTTCAGTGGCATACTTTCTGATGTACTTTTTCTAATATATAAATATTTTTAATGATCTCACAGTTCAAAGTAATTTACATTTATACCTGCTCCCAGCAAAAGCATTTCAAGATTTATTTCCACTCAACAGAATGTTTACTTTCCTGAACAACACTGTTCCTCATAAATTGGTTCCTCTATCTTTGCAGAAGGTTTTTTAAGTTACAAAGCACCTGATAAAATGCTGAACAGTAGCACTTCAGGCATGTGAGAGAGTTTCTAGAATACTGTATAAGAACAGCTCTGTTGGTAAAACAAGGACACCAAGTAATTTTATTTAACCTAATTTTTTCAAGTGTTCCACACAATTCATCCATAACAAAGTCTTAAAGATCAATTTTGTACAAAGCTGCCTGCAAATCTGGGAAACTACTTAATATTCTTCTCTCTTCTAGATTTAACTTCCACTTGGGGCCATATAAGACATACACCACTTTTGAAAGGAGAAAAGCATTACTTAAGAAGATTTCAGCATTTATTCATACAGCAGACAACTATGACCACACATATTAAGATAAAAGCTCTAGTCCAGACAACTGGACACAAATTCATATTTAGGCAAAGATGAGTTTAGTTTTCTGAAGCATCCAATAAAATAATTATATTCTGTTTCCAGAAGAATTATTCTAAGCACTCAAAAAGAGCACACACTGGTTTGAAATAAATCTACATGACATTAACTGAACCAATGGTTATATAATTGACAAGATCAAGAAAGTGGATGTGAACACCATAAAGAACTGCTTGATTCACAACTTACCATAACAGTGTTAGATCCATTTTAGTAAGGCTAGAAACCAAAATATTTATCTGGTTACAGTATAGATAAGCACATCCTCTTGGAAGTTATCCAAGGTGAAAGCATCAGTCTACCAATAACTCTTGAAAAAGTAGACATTTTTATTCAGAGAGTTCAAAAAACCAGAAAAGTAGGCTCCCAAAAAAAGAAAAATCCTTTTTTGTTTGCAACTCCTCCTTCACTTTACAGGTGCATATAGAATCAACTTATCCTTTTCCCCCCCCTCCCCAGTAAGACTGGGCAAATGGTATTACAGCAGGACAGGAATGTTAACATATTTGAACTACTGTAGGCCAGGGAGATTGAGGGAAATTGAAACAAGGTTTTGAACCCCTCCACGTAAAAAAATCTCTGTCTTCTGAGCAGAGAACACTGCTGTTGCCTTCGTCCATCACAACCCAACAGAGATCTCGAGTCACTGAAACTGTTCCTTTAAGAATTTTCTGTTCCTTTAAGTATTTTCAGTTCAACACATTACTCATTATGTAAAATGTACACTCATGCTCCTTTTGAGTGGAAGGCCAAAATGTACAGCTTGGGACAGTGCTGTTCAGTGGGGTCAGGCCCAAAGTGTTCTAACGAACTGACCACAGCCCTCAGCACAGCTCTCCAGAGAAAGTCCTGGTCGGTTCTGAAGTCCTGGTCTGTGAGCAGTGCTTAGCATCACTGAAAGGCACCACGCAGCCGGCTCGCTCCAGGAAGCAGACTGGAAGCACTCCAACTAACACCAGCAGTCTGCAGCTGCACTCTAATCACATCACTAACATTTCAGGGAAGTGACATGACATTGTAACTTAACTTTTCAAAAGGTGTTTATTTCTACATGTTTAACAGAGTTAATTTTTATTATACCTGCAGAAAAACCTGCCCCTTTCCTTCCTAAAAGCACTCCAGTCCTTTACATCACACTTTGCACAATACTGCTTTACTAAGATACAGAAGGACCACAAGAGCTTTAACTTGTTCTTGAGCACCTAAACCATCACTCAGAAGCCCACACTGGAGAACAGCTAACAAAAGCAGTATCTCACAGTTCCTTTTGCAAAGTTCACCTTATTGTGGGTGTCAGTTAATGACATGATCAAGTCAGATAAAAATCGAGACTTTGACTTCAGTGTTATGCACCTGGCCATACTAAATCTGTAAACAGACTGATTAAATTCAACCAACTCTGAATATAGTCACTGTATCACACGCTCCCAACAGACATGAACTGAATTAGATATTCTATTTCTGTTTAAGCAATTAGTTGCCTTTTTTTAATAGGAAGCAGGGAAAAGGCGGCGTGATGTCAGTATTATTGTCTCTTCCCAGTGGCTGGACTACAGAATTTTGGCTCAAATGTAGCTCAGCCTGCTGGATACAAACCTCTCCAACAGAAACCTAATTCAGGATCACGTATGTTCTGCATGCAGTGCAGACATCTTCCTCCTCTTCTCCCCCTACTCAGCTCTTTTTAACAAGCTATGTAAGAAAGATCTCACTGTGCAGTTTTAAGTTCAAAACAATGATCTCTTGGGGCTATAATTAAACCATGGGTGACAGGTCACATTTTTATACTGGACTCTCCCTCACTGGCTTAGAAATTAAGACAAATATTTAACAAGTCATGCACACACATAGTCGCGCATGCAGAACTGGACCACAATCCAAGACTTTTTACTCCAGTACCACTTCAACAGTGGGCAGGTAAATATTCCAGAAGTAAGTTCAACACGTTAGCTGCATTTATGGATTATTGTCCTTGATTTCTTTCAGAGAGCCACTTAAATTGCAAATATGGAAGTTAATTAATGAAAAAAAAATCCTGTAAAGGGTTAACTGCTGCACAGAATTATGAATATTGCCAGATTTTGTTTTAATACCCACTTTCTGTTCATTATTTACTTAGATGACTGAAGCAGAGAACATGAAAAAGTTAAATATGTGGAAAAAAATTATCAGTTCTGAATTTTGTACCCCTCCGATTTTACCAAATACCTTCTTGTTCCCAGGAAGAGACAATGATGTCTAACATTCCTTATATACACAGCACTTACATTGCTTACTAGAATAAGCGGTCCCATTCTTTTCAGTATTTCCACATAAGTTTTCAGCTATCACAATTTCCACCATTTCTCTGAATTTCTTTGTAATAATACTTTTTTATAAGACCTGTATGAACACTTACAAATGGATCTACTGATTTATACAATGCAGTATGATTTACATCATTCATATTTCTAATATTCTTCCCCATTCCATTTCCTACAGTAAAGAAAAATTAGGACTCAAGTACTGATCGATTAAGGCAGTCATTTACAGCAATCCCTTTTTCCTTTTATGTAGCATTTCCAAACTGACTGAAGTCTTTTTCCTCCAGTGTGTGCCACCGAAAGATTAGTGGGAACAAACACGGCTGCTCATTCACCTAGTGTAACTGCATCTCCCAAGCTTCTTACAATTGCCTCTTGCCTTGGCAGTTAGTCAAATTTGTCCACCTTCAGTTTCTGCTGCTTTTCTCCTTTATTTCTTTTCCTTAAAGTTACAGATCTACCACAGAATGATAAATAAGCATACGTTACACTTCGTGGGGTGAAAGCTAAAGTTTTGTTTTCTGTCGCTAATCAATTCCATAGTGCATCACTTCCTGCGGCCTCTAAAGTCTTGCTGTTCTTTGAGTCAAACCCTAGTATTACCTTCCAGATGTTTTCACATTCCACTTTTGTTTTAATTATGAAGTGATGAGTAACTCCTTTTTCAAGGTCAGCAAAAAGCACAGACTAACCTGTACTTCGATAAAACTGTTACTATATGTAAGAAGTCTGCAGCTCAGTCTCTTTACACTTAACACTCAGGAAAACTCTTGAGTACCATTTCAGCCTAACGCTAAACTGCTTGTTCCATCACCTCCAACACTGCATGTTCCAGTAACACCACTTCCCAGTTATTACGACATCAAGCCTTCCCTCCCAATACACCATGTGCTACAAAGGCAGAGGCAAATTGATCATAGTTTCTCAATAATAACCTAAATTGCCTTCCCTTCGCCTCCAACTATGTAACATAATCCCAATCCAGATTATGCAATGCATAAAGTGATGAGGTTGACTCACATGTCAGGGTAGCTGCACACAATCTTTGCGACCCTAGTCTCAATCTTCAGAAAGTTTTTAGAAGTAGCATCTCTCTCAAACCACAGAGACCTTTCTCTGCAACACCTTCCCCTCTGAGGGATAAAGTTTTGGAAAAGATGCATGTAAATACACACATTAATTTATGTTCAGAAATATAACTGTGTGATTTGCATGTTACCACACCTATGGAAAACTGCGCAGCAAATCACGTGTAGTCATATCAGAATGGGGCACGATATACTGTTGTTCAGCCTGCAGAAGAGAAGGCTGCAGGGAGACCTTGTTGCGGCCTTCCAGTACCTGAAGTGGGCCTATAGAGAAGATGGGGAAAATCTTTTTAGCAAGGCCTGTTGTGACAGGACAAGGAGTAACGGTTTTAAACTAAGGGAGGGTAGATTTAGACTGGAGATAAGGAAGCAATTTTTTACTATGGGAGTGGTGAAACACTGGAAAGGGTTGCCCAGAGAGGTAGTTGATGCCCTGTCCCTGGAAACATTCAAGGCCGGTTTGGACTGGGCTCTGAGCAACCCGATCTAGATGAAGATGTCCCTGCTCGCTGCAGGGGGTGATGGGCTAGATGGACTCTAAAGGTCCCTTCCAACCCAAAGCATTCCATGATACTGACAGGACTGCTAAACAAGATACGGTGTTCACAGACAGTCAAAGACAGCTGATTAAACAGGGAAACCATCAAACTGAGAATCACCTCATTAAAACACCAACATATAGAATTTTGTTGCAGTTACCAAGCTTTAAGACAAACAGCTGTGGGAAAGCGAATTATATACTTCAAGAACTTTAACATACACAAATCATTAAATATATAGATGATCTAACATACATGTAATTATTGACATAGACAAATCATTACATATACACACATTACGCTGGTCACATCTGTTAAACAAGACATGGCACGCAAAATATGTCAACCTTGAGTAGAGAACTTAAGTAATTAATCTGTCTCCAAGAGGCTATTCTACTCACTCGCTGCCCTTAGGGTGAAAGCCAACAGACTATCACTCTTCCCCGCTTATGAATATTGCCTGCTTTGTACAAAACTCTGAACTGGATTTTAAAATAGTATTCTTTGGAATAGGGACTCTAATAACTTATAAACAACTACATTTGCTCTCTAAAGCGATTATTTCAGTTTACAAGTTTTCTTTTGGGTATCTGAGTTTCCAAACTTTGGCATGAATTTCCCACTGTGTTTGCCATGGTAACCAAGCAGCCTGAGCCTCTGCTTGAAATCCCATTTAACTGTTTAGTGCTGCATATTGATCAAGATACATTAATATCCTAATATATCCCGAAGAGTGAAGCAAGCAGCTCTCATACTGGAGGAATCACCTCATTAACTATTACAAACCTCAACAGATATTTGCTGTTGTTTAAGATGGGAGGGTAATGGGGAAGCTTTATTGCCAAAGATGTGCATAACTAGCTGACAGATAACAAGAATGCACAGATGTGAGGAACAAAGGTATATTCACTATATAAGGAGCTACCCTAGAACAGCAAAGAGTCTCTATTTGACACTATCTTCTCTCCTGTGAATAAAGACTTTACTTTCACAGCAGAAAGGAAAACTTGTTCCGAGACTGCATTTAAACGAGAAAGACAGTTTCCTGTCTTTAAAGTTTGTATCCTGGTGGAAAACTGTTCTGTTCCGGCACAAGAGGGGCCAGGTACCTGGCTAACTTGGCAAAGCCAAGCCACAGTTGCTAGCTTTTCTTAGTTTCCATTCTGAAGAAAGATCTTTCTTCAAACATTTAGCTCAAATACAGGATCATGAATAAGAAAACATCTGTTTTAAGCACATGGAATCTTTCCTAATTTCCAGAAAACATACCAAATACCTCAGCATACTGAAATTTATACAACAGTAAACAAAGAACAGACTAAGAAAACCTGAAACAAACAAAAAAAATTACTGCTTAGATATTTTTCAATCTCATTACTCCATATTATAAAAACAGAACTAAAAGTTGTCCGGTCACCTCTTTATAATAAATTAATGCACAATATTACCTGATATTGTTAAGAAAATCTCATCCTTTACCCTGCCATTGGTTAAAGATAGGATGAAATAGTTCTGACCTTCAATGCCTGCTCTATAAATGCAGACTTACAAGACAAAGAACCATCTCCAAGAAAAATCCATAAACCAGAACAAAACCCCCTGAAGCTTCCTTAAAAACCTCCTGAGATACTGTTACCATAAAACACTGCAGATACCATGGCAAGGGCATGCGAAGTCAGCTGTCGTTTTTTCACTGGACTTCAGTGCCTCCAGCTCCTCAGTATCTAGCACTTCAGTTCCTCTTTTGGATTAAAACCAGCAAGGTAGCCTCACTGGGTACCACACATATAGGTGGGTTTGTATCACTGTAACCACATGTTCTTCATTCCGTTCATCTGGCTCAGCTCGAAGAAGTTTCTGGACGAAATGCTCTGCCTCTTCTTAAAATTGGTTATGTACTTCCCATAGAGTCTGTAGCCTATGACACCACAGTTTTTCATTATGTCATTCAACTACTAGCAACAGCTTACAGCAGGGCTGGTCAAAGAGCATAATCCTTCTGAATCGATCATGAATTTTGCATGACTGGGATTCATGGAAGATATAGCAATGTCTCTTCTACATCTAGGGAAGGTTTTGTTTATTTATTCTTTCTTCTCTCCCTTTTAAGGCTTTAAGAAATAGCAATTGCTTTGCTCAGCTAATTAAAATCACACTCTTTTTTCTCCAGTTTTACATTAGACACTATCTTCTCCTAGGAGCAGGAATTGAAAATCACCTTCATCAACACAAGCAACTAGAATTTCATACAATATTAAAGCCATCTTTTCAATGCCTTGTACAATGACACTAAAGACACTTCCTTATTTCTATTGGCAAACCTCATCTGATACATCTTTGAATCGCATTTATCTCCTCCTGACTTCAGCAGCTGTATCACAAGCTGGCTCAGCCTGTAATCAGCATTACACCCTGGTTATCATATTTTCATAGTTTTACGGCTGAAGCAAAAATTCCCTGTGTATTTTTTCAATGATGTTTCACTTCAGTTACTGTTCTGGTATCATCTTGTTTCTCATTCTAAAATACTATGATTATGATCCGTGATGCTTCCCAACATTGTTATGGGAATTTTGCCATCATGTACATGCTCTTACTTCTTTGTCCTAACACTACCAATGAAAATATTAGCAATTTCCAAAACCACTCCTAGAAAACAACTTGAAGCTCTCTTCTCAACAGTTGTCACAGTCCCTGTAATCAATAAAATATGTAAAAAGATACCAGGAAATAAGCATTTTAATTCTCTCCCCATTTCAGAACAGCCTGAGTTTTAAGGTTATAGAACTCCTTCAGTTAAAATACTGATTATACCAATCTAAAACTGCTAGTTCATTCAAGGGCATGAATTTACATTATAATTCTCCCTTACTACCAGAGTATTACACTAAAAAGGCTGAGCACCTGAACTTTAAATAAAGCTGTTTATATAATACATGTTATATATCAACGTTTTCCTTCAGCCTACACAGGCAGGGAGACGACGTTCTACTTTAAGCAAAACAAACTAACACAGAGGTCTACTACCTGAGAATTTCAAAAGCTAAAACTGAAAGTAACTCAAAGCAGTTGAGAATTCTTCAGTTTTTTTGGAGTTCTTTTGTTCTTGTGGTGGGGTCTTTTGTTGGGTTATTTGTGGGGGTTTTTTGTTGTGGTTTGGGGG
>Ga0065711_1006565_pt1 | contig 16962 bp, 10 predicted proteins | sample Hoacrofraction12_FD_59098 | JGI IMG/M metagenome (GOLD analysis project Ga0065711, IMG submission 59098) | Hoatzin crop microbial communities from Cojedes, Venezuela - Epithelial fraction 12 v2 (version 2) | ecosystem: Host-associated > Birds > Digestive system > Esophagus > Crop | place... | reverse complement strand
AGTAGAAAATGATCCTCCCGCCTTAACCTGCGGTCTGACATTTACTATTTCAAGATTATATTTGAGAGCACATTCCTTTTCTACAATAAGCGCTCTGTTCAAATGTTCACAACACTGTGTAGCAAGATATATATTTTTTTCTTTAGTAAGTCTATCGAATGTTTTAAAAATTGTCTCACCGATTTCTTCGCTGGAAAAAGATCCTATCTCGTGATTACCCACCTCGCTGGATGAACAACCCACCACCAGAATCTCTCCTTCATTTAATCCCGCTTCCTTGTATAATTCGTTAAAAACATTTTCAACATCACTCTCAACTACATTAAGATCCACGGTTCTTTCCGTCGCAACTCCGTTTTTCATAATATATAACACCTCTTATCTTTTATGCTTCTTTATAACCCATCTATATTTTTACTTCTTTATATTTTTACTTCTTTATATTTTTTATGCCTTTTTTATGCCTCTTTATTTATGCCTCTTTATACTTCGTCATTTATTTTATGATTTTTTTATAATCCCGATACCCAATGCATAAGGGCCGGTATGACAACCTATTGCTGTACCGATTCTGCAAGGAATACTCTTATCGCAGGTTATGCCAAGTCTGTCTTCCACTCTCTTTTCAAATTCCTTTGCTTCTTCTATTCCATACCCGCAAGCAACGATAAAGTTATAATCCTCTTTATTTACTCCGTCTTCATTAAAATATTTTTCTATGCAATCAAGAACCTTGTCCAAAGATTTTTTCCTGCTTCTGGCAACACCACCCAAGGTAATGTCTCCGTTTTTCATAATAATAATCGGTCTGATTCCAATCTTATCTCCCGCAAGAACCATAAGTTTTCCGGCTCTTCCGTTTTTTACAAGATATTCCATGGAACCTACTGTAAAATATATTCTTCCGGTCTGCTTGATTTCCTCAAACATCTTTACCGCTTCTTCAAACTCCACGCCTCTGTCTCTGACCTTAACCATCTCATTTACGAACAATGCCTGACTTGCCGTATTCAATGTTGAATCGATAACCGCAATCTTTGCATCCGGATAATCCTCAAGAATCGCTTCCTTTGCAAGACACGCACAGTTATATGAACCGCTGAATTTGGTAGTTATTGTTGTACAAACGATGGGCATATTTTCTTTTACATAAGGCATGAATTTATCCATATAATCCTGAAGTGACGGCATAGAGGACTTCGGCACCGCGTGATCATTAATCATTCTCAGATAAAAATCATCATGGGTAATATCCTCTCCCTCTTTATGATATTTTTCTCCGTCAAAGGTTACATAAAACGACACAACATCCACATTATGTTCATCTTTGTACTCCTGTAAAAGATCACAGGCTCCGTCGCTTATAATCTGAAATTTTGCATTGCTACTCATTTTCATATACCTCTTTTTTTTATTTTATTGATTCCAAATCCGTTTTAATTCTTCTTAAGTTACTCATTATTTATATCTGATAATTTAATTTTCTATATTCCTACTGATTACATATTCTTACTGATTACACATTCTTACTGATTACACATTCTTACTGATTACATATTCTTCATATTAATCATTTTTCTCTTTAAACTTTATATATTATATATTACCTTTTTTTATCATTCCACAATTATTTTATAAATCCTTTCAGAATAATCCTTATAATGTAATTATATATAGGAGTTATTGCATTACTTTATAATGCAATTATATATAGGATTTATGCATTTCTTTATACATTTCTTTATACATTTCTTTATACATTTCTTTATACATTTCTTTATACATCACTTTATACAAAATCATAGAAAACAGAACCTTTGCCTTCTTTATACTTAACCGTAGCATAAGCTCCGTTAATCATAGTCATCCTCGGTCCTATATGCCCAAAATCCCAATCAAATATCATAGGCACATCAAGATCTCCCAAAGAATATTCAACAACCTCTCTGTAATCCGCCTCTATAAAGCTTCTGTAAAATAACGGGCGTCCGAAGATAAATCCCTTTGTATATTTAAACCATCCGATTTCTTTAAGCTGCCACAAAAACATTGTAAGTGTTTCTCCCGATGTATCAAAGGATTCCAGATACCATATTATTCCGTCCTTCTTATATTTATCTATGAATTCTAAAGTATTGTCATATTTTGTCCCCTGAATAAATTCCAGAACATCCAGACATCCTCCCAGAAGCCTTCCGGAAAATTCTGCCGAATCTCCCTTTTTCTCGGTAATACTATCGGGAATATATATAACCTTGGTATCAGGCTTATAACCCTCAAGACCGGTAACCCTTTCCTCCTGTTCCTTCTGATACATATCAAAAGAATTCTGAGCTTTAAGATTACCCTCAAGAATCTTTAAATTATTCTCCACGCTTTCGTGATAATTCTCCATTCCGAATTCCCCGAAGTTGCTTCCATAAACACTTGCAATATCAAGTTTTGTTGTTATGGCATGAACCACTGAGGTATTATCTGAATAACCCTGAAACCATTTAGGTTTTGATTTTATTTTTTCAAAATCAATATATTCCAACATCTCGCAAAGAAAATTACCGCCTTTGGCAGAAACCACATACTTTACATTATCATCGGAAAATATATCGTTAAACTCCTTGCCCCTTACATCTCCGGGAGCGCTTTTCATCCACTTATCCACCTTGAAAACGTCGTCGGAAAAATAAACCTTATATCCCCTTTTTTCCAATTCGGCTTTTCCGTTATTAAATCTTACCTTATCAAGTTCGTCATCCACTCCGTCAGACACGGCGGTCACCGCAACGGTATCTCCTTTTTTCAAAAAATCCGGATATATCATATTTACCTCCTTACGACCGGCCTGAATCATAATCATATCTATACAAACATCTATACAAACATCTATACAAATATATATAAACTTAATTACAATATTTATCTATGACCAGGTCACAGTATCATTCAATTTTGTGGAATATATAATCTTTTCCTTTACCTTCATTCCTGTTATGTTTTCTACAGCCATTGCATATATTTCAAGCTGAATAAAATATCTTATCTTAAGATCATTAATATCCCTGATATTGTCAGTCTTATAATCTACCAGCACTATCTCATTGTCTTCGATAAAGAACGCATCGATAATACCCTGAAGCATCACTGTATCTCCATCATTATCTGCCTTAAAGTTTACCTTGTCAATATATCTGAGTTTTTCCTCCCCGGAATTGAGATTCTTAATTTTTTCTCCCTCTTCTTTGAACCTGTCCACCATAGACCCACTCAGACCCATTACAAATTTCTTTTCTCTGTAAAGTCTGCCGTCTTCATATGCATTCTTAAGTCTGACTCCAAAATCAGAAAGAGCGAACTCCTTAAAAGTCTTTTTATTTACTATGCTGATATCTTCATCCTTAATCTTGTTTTTTGCAACAAAGGAATCAAACATCTCTGCTATATCTTCTTCAGATGTAATGTCACGGGAATAATCGAACAGTTCCATTACCTTATGGTAAACAGTTCCTCGCTTCATGCCTGCGATATTTTTATTAGATTTCTCGACATTCTCTGCATTTTCAGCATTCTCTGCATTTTCGACACTCTCTGCATTTTCGACATTCTCTGTATTTTCGGCATTCTCCGCATTTTCGACATTCTCTGCATCAAGTTCATTCTCTTCAGTTTCCTTCAGATTATCAGATTTATTTTTCCTATCCAAAAAAGAAATCATATTATCATAATCAAATGAACCGCCCTTTAATTCCGACACGCTGACCTTAGCATTTCTTTCAGTCTCAACATTATAGCTGTATTCATATATGGATTTTTCATACAAATCCTTATAATAATCCATATTTTTTATTTCAAGAGCACTGTACTCATCCTTAGATTTAAGTTCACTTGTCTTTTCGTATTCTCCCTCGTTACGCTCTGCATCTCTTTCAATAATTTCAGTCGGAGAAATATATTCTATATCCAAATCGTCAATCTGCCCATTCGCTAAATTTATAAAGTCAAGGAATGATTTTGAATTCTTTATTTTACCGTTGCTCAGATTTTTTGCCATATCTTCAGATTCTGCAGATTCTGCAAATTTATCAGTTTTTTCTTTTTTCTCCCCTTTATCCTTCTCCATAGATATAAGAATTAACATCTCTTTGGCTCTGGTAAGGGCAACATAGAAAAGTCGCATCTCTTCGGCAACAGACTCTGTTTTCTTCTTTCTCTTTATACATTCCATAACAAAACTTTTGTTTTTTATACTATGAACTCTGTCAAAATCATCCATTCCCAGGCCCATTATATCATCAGTCAAAAAGTTTTCTTTTAAATCATCAAAGTTAAATACTTTATTTATAAACGGAATTATTACAACAGGATATTCAAGACCCTTACTCTTATGCATTGTAATAAGCGATACACAATTTTCTCTTTCACTTATATTTACCTCTCCCATATCTTTTTCATATTTCTTAATTTGTTCCATATACCTGACGAAATTAAAGAGTCCGGTATAGCTGGTTTTTTCATATCCCTTCGCAACATTTATAAGCATATCCAGATTAGCTGCTCTCTGCTGTCCTCCCGGTGTTGCCGATGCATAAGTATAAAATCCCGTATCATCAAGAACCGTTTCCAAAAGTTTTCCTGTAGACATATATACAGCCTGTTTTCTGTGTTTATCGTACATGTTATAAAAATGCTCAAGCTTAGTCTTAAGGTCTTTATCAATTATATACATATTTTCAGCATCTACTGATTCCGCATTATCTGCATTATCTGCATTATCCGCATTATCCGCATTGTCTGCATTATCTGCATTATCTGCATTATCTGTATTTTCTGTATTTTCTGTATTATCTGTATTATCTGTATTTTCTGTATTTTCTGTATTTTCTGTATTTTCTATATTTTTGGCATTGCCTTCATTATTTGCCTTATCCTTATCTTCCTGAATTTTTCCGATATAAGCCAAAATATTTGAATACATATTATTATTCTTACCGCCATAAATTCTTAACCTTCCCAATTCATTATCGGTTATTCCTCCTATAGCAGACGACAATACTGCAGCCATCGGTATATCCTGATAAGGGTTATCTATGATTCTGAGATAATCAAGAATTATCTTAATCTCAACCGAATCATAAAATCCCGTATTACTTTCCACAACATAATCTATACCGTCTCTTTTGAGTGCATCAATTATATCGCTTACATGGGTAGCACCTCTGTATATGACGGCAATATCCGATAATTTTAACGGTCTCTCAGGAGTTATCGGATTTCCCTTATCGTCATACTTTTCCTCATTAGGATCGTACTCCTCATTCTTTACAGTAAGTTTCTCTTCAAAAAGTTCTTTAATACTTTGAACAACAACTTTACCTTGAAGCTCGTACTTGCTGTATTTTTTCTCTACAGATTTTTTACCTTCAGCTTCTTTACCTTCAGATTCTTTACTTTCAGTTTCTTTACTTTCAAAATCTTTACTTTCAGAATCTTTATTTTCAGATTCTTTACTTTCAGAATCTTTATTTTCAGATTCCTTTATCATTATTAATTTATTCTTTATGTCTTTTTCGATATAATCTGCACCTTCATACAGCTTATTTTCGTCATCATAATCTATTCCGCCGATATCGCTCCTCATGATTTTCTCAAATATAGAATTAGTTGTATTTAATACATTTGACCTGCTTCTGAAATTCTTACCTAGGGTTATAAGTTCATTATTTTCCGAAGTATCTGCTTTGAATTCTTTATATTTTTCCGCAAATATCGTAGGATCCCCGCCTCTGAAGCCGTAGATAGCCTGCTTAATATCTCCTACCATAAAACGATTATTAATACCTATAGAATTACCCGAACACATGCTTACTATGAACTCCTGAACCTCGTTGGTATCCTGATATTCATCAACCATTATCTCCGTAAATCTGCTTCTTATCTCAGATACCACCGGATTCTCCACAACAGTCCCGTTTTCCTTATGACACAAAAGTTCAATTACCATATGCTCATAATCATTGAAATCTATAATATTTTTCTTACGTTTAAAAGCATTATATTCCTCTGTAAATTCCTTTGTTATGCTGACTGCTTCCTTAATATAATCCTTTGTTTTGCATGCATTTTGAAGTTCTGTTTCTATATTTTCCGGACTGTAATTAAGTAAACAATTATCCAGATATATTTTATCAGCCTCGTCTATCTTATCTTTAAAATACGCTCTGAAGCCTTCAAATTCAGGGCTTCCTCCCTTTTTGCTTGCATCGGATGGATATGCCAGATTCTTACCGTTATCTTTAAGAACTTTTTTCATATCCTTGTTAATGCATTTTAAAAACTCAAACTGCCCTGCTGTTTTGCATAGACCTTTAATATCTTCAAGTTTATCTATACGAGCTTCCAGATAATCTGCAATTTGCACAAGTTTCTTTTCTTCCTTGTCATCTTGTGCCGGATTGGCACCGTTATACAACTCAGCATTATATTCTTCAAGTATGGATTTAAATGTCTTTGACCAATCCTCTATTGCTTCTTTTACTTCCACAGCGATGAATTTGAATATCTCAAAATTTTCGATTGCAGTAGCTTCTGTTATATTTTCAGAAATCCCACCGGAAGTCTCATCAGAAATTTCATCAGAAGTCTCATCAGAAGTCTCATCAGAAGTCTCTTCAGAGCCATCACAAGAATCCTTATTAATTAAGCCGCTTACATAATCCTTTGCTTTTTCCAGATCCTCATACATCCTTACACACTCATCCAGCCACTCCTCCGGCCAAACCTTATTCATTGCTTTATCATATATACCCAGAATAAGCTTTTTTAATTCTCCACCGTCATATATATCTACAATACTCTTATTGACATTTCTCACCAGATTCCTGAAATTCTGATTATCAGAATCCTCAAATCTTTTATCAATTATTCTATCCAGAATATCGTTTTTAACAAGAACTTTTTCTCCTTCTTCCATAGATCTTACACCGGCATCTATTCCAAGATTTACAAAATTCTCTTTTATCAAACCAAGGCAGAATTTATGTAATGTCATAACGTTTGCATGATCCATATAAGCCTGCTGTTTCTTCAGATGCTCAAGTTTTTTTGCAACAACCGGATATTGTTCATCTTCGATTTCAATACTATTTAACTCTTTTACAGCATCTTCAATGGCATTGTCTATGGCCTTACCTATTCTTTCCTTCATCTCTGCAGCTGCGGCATTGGTAAATGTAACCACAAGGAATTTGTCCACATCCACCGGATTTTTTTCATCCAATATTTTTTCTATAATTCTTTTAACAAGGACAAATGTTTTTCCCGAACCTGCCGCTGCAGATACCAATATATTTTTATCTCTTGTATTAATAACCTTTTCCTGTTCAACAGTTAATCCCATATTTTAGCTCTCCTCTTTTTATCCTTCAATTTTCCCCTTTAAATTTTATTCTTCCTTTGACTCCGATTCGTTTTCTGCTTTATTTTCAGCTTTGTCCTTATTCTTATTCTTATTCTTATCCTTATCCTTATCTTTATCTTTATCCTTATTCTTGTCTTTATTATCTTCCTTTTCAAAAATCTCTTTTTTGCATTTTTCCGCATCTGCATTTATAAAATTATAATCGCACCCCGGTTCTTTACTTCCGAATCTGCACACAGCGGAATAGTCGCAATACTTACAACCGGTATCATCATTTTTACCCGGAATCTTATAAGGATTTACCGATATACTTCCGGATACAATGACATTACCTATATCTATTGCCTTAGCTTTCGCAAACTCACAAAGATTGTTCATTTCTTTATTATTCTTTATAATTTTTTCACTGGCTTTATTAGGCAATCCGGTTTTTTTTAAAAGTTTAATTCTCACACTTTTCAAATCCTCACCCGGTTCCGGATTCTTATCATAAGCATATATCAGGCTTCCATCCTTCAAATCCCCTATATTATAATCATTTATATATCCTCTTGGCCTGATTCCCTTAATATACTCATGTTTTAAATCCTCTTCTTTTATCGGGTTTTTATTATCTACCTCTGATGTTAATGCCTGATAAAAAATTCCTGCCGGCTCAACATTCTCACACTTTTCTTTTTTCTTTATATGTTCCATGGCAATATTCATATACATCGGAAGCTGAAGCTGCAGTCCGTTATATATAAGTACCGGATCCGGAGTTTTACCGTTTGTTTTATAATCCACGATTTTTACAAATACAACATCTTTTTCCTTGCCGTCTTTATCGATAACCTTATCCTTGTAAATATCTATTCTGTCAATGGCTCCTCTGAAACTCATTTCATATCCTTTATCAAGCTCATATATTTCATCCATTTTTTCCGTATCAAACGAATATTCCAGGTCACTGACTTCAAACCTTCCCGCATCTAAAAAGAAATCTAAAGCCCCGGTAATCTCAGTCAATCTTTCCGTCATCTCTTGCTTTATAAATTCATTCTTCTCACCTTCGGGAAATAAATTAATCTTTTTGTTTTCCAATAATTCCTTCTGTAATTCTTCTATACATCTTCCTATAATCTCCCGTCTTTTTTTCGGATCTCCCTCATCGTCAAATTCATCTCTTTTATCTTCATCTATATATTTTCCCCTGAAATATTTTTCCAATACCCCATGGTTAACGGTTCCCACATCATTATATCCCAGAGTCATCTCTTTTCTCGGATATAAAGATAATCCGTTTTGAAGAAAATGCTTATATTGACATTCGGAAAATCTTTCCAATCTGGTTACGGAATTCTTTAATCTTTTTCCGTATATCATTTTCACAACTTCTTTATCAAGGTTATTTCTGACATTCTTATAATGGACAGCATTTACCAGCATATCCACATTTATATCTTCACAATTCTTCTTTGCAAATAAATACGAATCCGTAAATACTTCCTCTTCTTCCTCTTTCATCATACCCGAAGCGTATTTGTAATTATTTGCGGCAATGTAATCTTTTAAAGATTCCTTACTCCATATGTAATTCTCTTTATCCGCATCCTCATAATATATATTCACATTTTTAAACAAACCTGTAATATACTTAATCATAAAGTCCGGTTTCTTCGAATTTCCGTCCTCTCCGATACTTCTGTAGGAAATAAACAATCTCTCGCTCATCTTGGTAAGAATAAGATACAGATAATATCTCTGAATAAAAATATTCTCCTTGGACGTCGGTGCCAAGCCCATTCCCGCTGCTTCAAGAAAACTTCTGTCGTCATCACTGATTACTCTCGTTCCCCTGGAAGCCGACATCATTTCACCGTCATTTACTCCCACAAAGAATAATACCTTTATATTATTAAGTCTGGTTCTCTCTATATCACCTACAACCACCCGGTCTAAAGTAGGCGGAATAACTCCCACCTTGATACTCTTAAGGCCGGATTCCAATATTCCCTTAAACTCACTTACGTTCATCTTCTCATCGCCGATGAATTCTCTTATTTTATCAAAAAGCTCCAGGATCTTTTCGTAGATCTGCTCATATTCCTTAACTCTGCTTTTATCTCCCGCCTTTTCATATTCTTTCTTTATATGATAGATTTTTTTCTCTACTTCTACATACTCCATGAATTTTTCAAGGCAGTCTATTCCCTCGGAAGCCGTGAATTTTCTTCCGTTTTTCATAACCTCATCGGTAAAAGATATATTCTTTACGAACTCTTCTCTTATCTTTGGAAACATCTTTCTGTTATTATCTATAAATTCATTGGCCTCAGTATATTTTTTTCTTCCCTTAAGACCAAACTCAAGACAAATATTTTCAAAAAGATCCACCTGATATTTTTTAACACTTGATAATCCTGATTTTAAAAATCTGAAAACACTTTCGTAGGTAAAGTTATTTACCGTAATCTCAAGAAGAGACAATATTCCCTCTATTATAGGGTTTGTAAGCATTTCCCTGCTGTAATCCATAAAATAAGGAATATCATATTTATCAAAATATTTACTTAAAATATCGCTGTAACCCTCAAGATTCCCTGTAACTACGGCGATATCCTTATATCTGTAATTTTCTTTAATAAGCTCCTTTATGTTATAGGCAACGTACATAGCCTCTGACTTTATGTCTTTGCAGGAATGAACAGATATAACATCGTTGTTAATCTCTTTCTTATTCCGGATTCCGTGTTTAAAAATATTATTTTCCAGCCAGACAATTTCCTCTTCTTTGAATCTTACATTGTCTCTGCAAATAATATCCTCATATATCTCAACATGATTTTCCTTTGCAATACTCTTTAACTTATTTACCGTTTTAATTGCAAGGCCGAAATTATCAAAAGCCGTATCCGTGTTTACAAAATCCACGCTGTCCGGATCTCTCAATGTAACGGCAACATAAACATTTTTGGCATACTTTAAAAGCTCCCCTATAAACTTAAACTGTACGGGAGTAAATCCGGTATATTCATCCAGGAAAATATTAGAATCTCTTATAACGGCGGAATCCTTTACCAACTCTCCCGCCTTAACTATAAGCTCCTCATTTACGGTATACTTATCCCTTATATATTCTTCAAAAGCTGACATCAAAAGGTTGATATCCTCCAGTTTAGACTTAAGCCCACCATTAATATCCTTTTGCTCCGAAGCATTTTTTATATCCTCTGTGGTCAGTCCGTATTGATAAATCTCACTTATAACCGACTTAATCTCTTCGGAAAAATCACCCTTCTTGTCATTGCCCTTTAACACATTAAGATTATCCTTATTTTCCTCTGCTATCTTTCTTAAAATAAGAGACTTGGCGGTATCATCAAGAACCTTTAATACATCCTTGTTCTGCTCTTCAAAAATAACATAGGCCAGCCTGTTAAAGCTCAGTACATCCACTGCAAAGCTTCCCTTCCCTCCCGAAGCTTCCACCAGATTCTTCTGTGCCTCAAGGCTGAACTGTTCCGGCACAATACACAAAAAACTCTCCGACGTCATCGGAAAGTTTTTTGTTTCTTTAATTATCTTTTTCATCATGGAAGAGGATTTACCGCTTCCGCTTTTTCCCATAATAATCTGTAATCCCATTCATTTCTCCTTTCGGTTCCTATGCATTATTTACTCAGTTCAATCATACTGAGTTATTTAATTATTCACTATTTAATTATTCATTATTTAATTATTCAATTTTTTAATTACTCAATTATTAATTATTCAGTTATTCAATTATCTAATTATCTAATTATCTATTTTTCTAATTATCTATTTTTCCAATCCCTCAAGTTCCTTCATCCACAGGCTTACGCAGGCATCGCTGGGCATTCTTAAGTCTCCCCTAGGAGAAATAGCCACAGTACCTACCTTAGGGCCGTCCGGAAGACAAGATCTCTTAAACTGCTGTGCGAAGAATCTTCTGTAAAATGTCTTTAACCACTTCATAATAATCTCTGCCGTATACTCCCCGGCAAAGGCTTCATTTGCAAGATAATATACCTTACCCGGTCTGTATCCGAATCTCAAAATATAATACATAAAGAAATCATGAAGTTCATACGGTCCAACAAGATCCTCAGTTTTCTGCTCTATCTCTCCGTTTTCATCCGGTGGCAAAAGTTCCGGACTTACCGGCGTATCAAGAACCGAATAAAGAATATCCTTAAGCGTATCCTCCTTGCATGTGTCCGCATAATATTTTACCAGATGTCTTACAAGAGTCTTAGGAATAGAAGTATTTACCCCGTACATAGACATATGATCTCCGTTGTATGTGGCCCATCCAAGCACAAGCTCCGACAAATCTCCGGTACCTATTACAAGGCCTGAATATTTATTTGCAAGATTCATAAGATACAATGTTCTCATTCTTGCCTGAACATTTTCGTAGGTAACGTCATGATTATTTATATCATGTTCTATGTCCTTAAAATGGAGCTCTGCTGCTTCTTTTATACTTATTTCCTTAAGAGTTGCTCCAAGATTCCTAACAAGATTCACCGCATTATCATAGGTTCTGTCTGTGGTTCCGAATCCCGGCATTGTTACGCATACAATATCACTGAGATCCTTATTCATAAGCTTAAAGCATTTTACTATAACCATTAAAGCCAGAGTGGAATCCAGACCTCCGGATATTCCTATAACAGCAGTTTTTGCTCCGGTATGTTCCATCCTCTTTTTAAGTCCCGTTGCCTGAATTGTAAGAATCTCCTCACAACGTTCGTTTCTGTATTCAATACTTGAAGGTACAAACGGATGTTTTACAGGCTTTCTTTCAAGCTGTCTGTCCCTTTCCTCCAAGGTAAAATCAATCACCTTATATTCGTCTGCAGCTTCCTCTGTAAATACCTTAAAGGTATTCATTCTTCTTCTCTCAGCCGCAAACTTGTCAACATCTATATCTCCTATAATCATTCCGTTTGTAAACCTCTCGGATTCACAAACAAGACTTCCGTTTTCACCGATTATATTATGTCCTGAAAACACAAGATCCGTAGTCGATTCTCCTACACCTGCGCCGGCATATACATAACCAGACACAAGTCTTCCTGACTGTCCCACAACCAGATCTCTTCTGTAGCTTGCTTTTCCCGCAACTTCATCGCTGGCGGAAAGATTAAGTATAATAGTTGCTCCCGCCTTTGCATGACTGATACTCGGTGGGGCACAAACCCAAAGATCCTCGCATATCTCCGCTGCTACTTTTAACTTTTCATTACCGCTGCATTTAAACAAAAGATTCATTCCAAAAGGAATCTCATCCTTAAACATACAAACCTTTTCAAATCCTTCATTGAAGTGTCTCATCTCATAAAATTCTGAATAGTTTGGAATATATTTTTTCGGTACCATTCCGAGAATTTTTCCGTCATTAATAAATGCCGCCACATTATAAAGTTTGCAGTTATGTATAACAGGAAGTCCCACAGTAACGAGCATTGCTTTTCCCTTTGTGCTTTCCGCTATTTTATACAATCCATCAAGAGCACTGTCCGTAAGAGCTGTCTGTAAAAACAGATCCGAACATGTATATCCGGTAATTGAAAGCTCAGGGAAAACTACAACATCAACCTGTCTTTCCTCAGCCTTTTTAATATATTCAATTATTCTTTCGCAGTTATATTCTACATCCCCAACCTTAAGTTCAGGGGTAACCGCCGCTGTTCTTACAAACCCTTTATACATTTTTCCCTCCTGTCAAACAATTGATTTTGGTTATTGTATCAATTAATAATTCTGTTCAAATTACTTTATGATTCCATTTCTTGATTCAATTTCTTGTTTTCATTTCTTGATTCAATTTCTTGATTCCATTTCTTGATTCCATTTCTTGATTCCATTTTTTGATTCCATTTTTTGATTCCATTTCTTGATTCAATTTTTGCAATTCAATTTACTTTGCGGAAATTGAATTAATGTGATTCTGAATATTTTCTATAGCCTTTGTATCTATTCCCGCATTCGGCGCCAATACGTTGTTAATAAGATCCGATAATGCCGTAAGGGCATCTGCCTTATAAGCCGCTGCAGTATTAATATCCGTTGCCAATGCAGCATCATATCTTCTTTCGTAGGCATCAGCAATTCTCTCGCACGCATTTACATAATCCGCTGCCGTATATTCATAATTAAACATCTCTTTTACGTTTGCTATAATTCTCTCATAGACTTCAATGCTTCCCGAATCTATATTCTCTGCCATGGCATTATTATAATATGCCTTGGCCGTCTCCTGAAAGGCTGTCGGCTGAATAGTCTGATAAAGATTCTGGAACACCGGAGATCTTGAAGTGTTTACAATGTTTTTCAAAGAAACTGCCGCGCTTACATAATCACCGCCATTATAAAAATTCATGGCATTAATAAGATTATCGTAATCCGACATTACACTTCCGCCCTCTGCATCAAGTCCCGTTACCTGAGCCGAAAGGTTATCCCTTTCTGCCGTAAGTGATGCCACCTGATTCTGAAGGTCTGCATTGGTATTGTTAAGTGAATCTATTCTCGTATTAAGCTTAAGCATTTCTTTGTTATGCTTCTCATTTATGCTTTTTTCCTTTGCAGGCATCATAAGAAAGAATGCTATAACCGCACCCATTAAAAGGCCTGCACCAATGTTAATCATAGTAAAAAGCCTTGAATTGGAATATACGAATTTTTCTCTTTTTTCCGGAAGAATAATATCATATCCGTTTTTAATCTCTTTATTGATCTGCTCGCTGGCATGATCCACATAGTATGTCTCCCTTGATTCGGGATCGCTGTTTACCCTGTTGCCTTGCTGATTCACGCCGGACATAACTGCCTGTATTTCCTTTTCATAGCTTCTTGCTATAGGATTGCAGGCATCTATCTTAAGAGCTCTCTTAACAGGCTTCTTAGCCCTCTCATAGGCTCCCTTTTTCATATATAAAAGCGCAAGGAGCAAGTGTCCCTTTACAAGATTCGGATTGGTATTAAGAATCTTTTTAAGCTGTATTATAGCTATGTCGTCATCGCCGCTTTTTGCAGACTTCAATGCCAGATTAAACTTTTTTATACTCTGATTGATAACAGATAATTTATTCTGATTTTTCTGCAAACGGTTAATATAATTCTCCGCCGGATTATCCGTAGGATCCAGGCTTGCACTTATAAGCCATTGAGCAAAAGCCTGAACCGCCTCACCCATTTCAAAATACACAAGTCCCAGAAGGTTTCTTGCATCGGTATTTCTTTTATAAAATTTTAAGCTCTTGGTAAGAAGCTCACATGCACCCGTAAGGTCTCTGTTCTGCGCCTTAATCAGGCCCATATTATAATAAGTATTGGACAATCGAATTACTCTTTTATACGTTTTTACCCTGGCGCCGCAGCTGCCGCAGATATCCTTGCTGTCCAGATAATTTCCACATTTATAACAATACATTTCTGTCTCCCGATATTAATCTATATTATTGAGATTTTCTGTTACTGAAATCCTATTATTGAAATTCTATTACCGATTTTTCATTACCGATTTTTCATTACCAATTTTTCGTTACCGATTTTTCATTACCGATTTTTCATTACCGATTTTTCGTTACCGAAATTCTATAACAATATCTCAGTCATTTGACTTAAGTTCTCTCATAACTTCCATAACAACATCTGTAACATCTTCGATATTAGCATTATTTACCACGTCTTCTGTTTCGTCAACCTCAAGACTTGGTTTGAATTTCTTTATCTCTTCATCAAAATTAATCATGATTATACCTCTTTCTAAAATCGCGTTTCTGTTATCTTTTTAATCTCTCCCGCAAGATACAAAGATCCTGCAAAGAAAAGCACATCGTCTTTGTGATTTTTCCTGTATTTTCTCCACTTATCAACGACCTCTTCCGGATTCTTGATAAATATAATCTTTTCTCTATATTTATTTTCAGGTTCTGAATTTTCCGGATTTTTCAAGATATCTGAATCCAACGAATTTTCTAAATTTTCTGAATTTTCTGAATTTTCTGAATTTTCTGAATTTTCTGAATTTTCTAAGTTTTCAAAGTTTTCTAAGTTTTTTAAATTCTCAGAATCTTCCAAAAGTTCCTTAACCGTCAGCGCTCTGGGATTATCAAGTTCTGTAAATATTACTTTTCTGTCATTACCCACTGCATCAATACAGGCGTTGATTACATATTCATAATCCTTATCCTTCATAACCGCTATGGCCAGATGTTTTTCTCCCTTTGCATCAAAGGATTTATACTCTTTTAAAAACGCATCTATTCCCGCTCTGTTGTGAGCTCCGTCAATGATTATATTTTCCTTTGTGCGTTCCATCCTTCCGGGCCAAGAGATATTTTTCAAAGCATATTTTACAGCATCTTCGTTATCTCTTATATCTTCAAGATATTCCAAAGTTCTGAGTGCGATAACCGTATCTTCAATCTGGTAATCTCCGATAAAATTAACGCTAAACATCCAATTTTTATAATACCCACAAACCATTGAAAAATCAACACTTTCACCGTGTTTTTCAATAATTCTGAAGTCGTCTCCGGTAACACCCGATGCTTCACATCGATTTATAGAATTAATCTCTTTAATTCTGTTTTCAATAACTTCCGTCACTGAATTCTTATCATCAAGATAAACACAGGCCTTTGTTTCGGGAGTTATTATCATAGCCTTTTCCAAGGCAATCTTTTCAACGGTATCTCCAAGTATATCGCAATGATCCAAATCAACCGACGTAATCACCGCGATTTCTTTTCTGTGAACCGCATTGGTGGCATCATATCTTCCTCCCAATCCGGTTTCAAGAATTATATACTCCAAATCATGTTTTAAAAAAACATACATTGCCATTAAGAATATATACTGAGACTGTATCTCCTTATAAACTATACCTTTTTCCTTTTCAAAGTTCTTATAAATATCCCCGATATGTTCGTATGCTTCATATAATTCATTATCATCTATATCAATGCCGTTAATTTTAATACGCTCATTAAATCTGATTAAATGCGGAGACGTAAATAATCCTACACTTTTCTCCGATTCCAAAATAATATCATTTAAAACCTTACATGTTGTTCCCTTTCCGTTGGTTCCGGCAACATGAATTATTTTTACATTTTTTTCTAATTTATCCAATTTATCTAATGAACTCTCTTCATTATCTGTATCGTTATCTGTATCATCAGCTGTATTGCTAGCTGTATTGCTAGCTGTATTGTTAGCTGTATCATTAGCTGTATTGTTAATATTATCTATATTATAAATTTTATCGAAGGCAAAATCCTCCTCTAACATGTAATCATATAATTTTTTAAAATCATCAAAGGAATTGCCCTCAATGAATTTTGGCATATTTAATATGTTTGATATACAGTCCACAGTCATTATCTCTCTTCCTTAGTCATTATCTTTCTTCCTTAGTCATTATTTTTCTTCCTTTAATCTAATTACAGATGATCGTGATTTTTTATCACCGTCGCGATATATAATATCAGAATCCATCAACGGATTAATTACATTTTTCAAAAATGTATTTC